>Ga0105093_10000247_pt1 | contig 20881 bp, 14 predicted proteins | sample PPLLak3March2015_2_FD_79111 | JGI IMG/M metagenome (GOLD analysis project Ga0105093, IMG submission 79111) | Freshwater sediment microbial communities from Prairie Pothole Lake near Jamestown, North Dakota, USA - PPLs Lake P8 Core (3) Depth... | ecosystem: Environmental > Aquatic > Freshwater >... | reverse complement strand
GTCGTCCCCGGGTGGCAGTCGTAGCAGGCCGCGCCCGTCGAGGCGTGGAAGCCGTGGATCGCCTCGGACAGGTAATGGCCCGAGCTCCCCGGCCCGGTCTGGCCCAGGACCGGACTGCCGTGGCAGGCCGCGCAGAGAACGGGGCGGTTGGCCGCCAGGTTCGTTCCCTCTTCGTCGTCATGTTGGACGAGGACGTCGAGGAGCGGGTCGGCGCCATGGCACTTGCCGCAGTTGATCTCGTCGGAGGTCGGGACGGTCGCGCTCGTCTGGACGAGGATGGCGTTGGTCCCGGAATTCCGCACCGTGATGTCGGCGACCTGGTAGGGATCATAGGTCCCGTCGTCGTCGACCGGCACGACCGGGATGCCGTTGACCTGGAAATGGTCGCCCTTGACGACCATCGTCCCCGACATGGTATTGTTGATGGCCGGGTCCTCGAGGTTCAGTCCGAAGTCGTTGGGCAGGTCCACCCCGAATAGGAGCGGCATGTTGTCCCAGAACTGGCCGTAGCTGCGCTTGCCGTACGAGAAGGTGTTGTTCCGGATGGCGTACTCGACCGTGATCCCGGCGGTGACGATCTCGGGCGGGTTCCCCCTCTTGACCACCTGGACCCAGACGTTGTTGTAGGGAGGGAGGATGACCGCCTTGTCGTAGGTCGGGTTGAGGCAATGCATGCCCAGGTCGTTCCAGGCGAGAGCGATATACTCCAGATCGGTCGCCGGGATATCGACCGCGTCGTCGTCGCCGTTCCCGCCGTTCCCGTCCGAGCTGCACGAGACGAGCGCCCCCGCGGAGAGGAGGATCAAGACGAGCAGCAGGCCTTGACGCCGTTTCAGGGTTCCCATGGTTCTTCTCCTTCGCCCAGGCCGGGCGTCCCATAACGTCGAGCTGGCCGGATAGTCATGGCTGTTACACCTCCATAAGCAACTTTCGTGCCGATTTCAACAGGGGAGACGCCGGCCCCGGCCGGGGTCCGCCGGACCTTCCGTCCCCTCAAGCGGGACGGCAATCCCGGCGGGCGGGAAAACCGGCCCGCGCCCGGGCCCGGCCCCGGGACTTGAGGAAGACGGGTGTTTCGGCTATAATGGCGGCTCGACTGTTGATTTCGGACCGCCCGTTGGCCCTTTCCGGCAACACCCCGAACATCCCGACAGGCGTGAGCTTTTATCCTGGAGAAGAGTGAGTCCGCCATGACGACCGCGATCGCCCGCATGCGCAACATCGGCATCAGTGCGCACATCGATTCCGGCAAGACCACGCTGACCGAGAGGATCCTCTTCTACTGCAAGAAGATCCACAAGATCCACGAGGTCAAGGGCAAGGACGGCGTCGGCGCGACCATGGACTCCATGGACCTCGAGCGGGAACGGGGCATCACCATCGCCTCGGCCACGACCGCCGTCGAGTGGGCCGACCACTCCGTCAACATCATCGACACGCCCGGCCACGTCGATTTCACCATCGAGGTCGAGCGGTCCCTGCGCGTCCTCGACTCGGCCATCCTCGTCCTCTGCTCGGTCGGCGGCGTCCAGTCCCAGACGATCACCGTCGACCGCCAGCTCCGGCGCTACAACGTCCCTTTCATCGCCTTCGTCAACAAGGCCGACCGGGTCGGGGCCAACCCGGCCAAGGTCCGCGACCAGATCACCGGCAAGCTCGGCCATGAGGCCGTCCTGATGCAGATCCCCATCGGCCTCGAGGGCGCCTTCCGCGGCCTCATCGACCTGGTGACGATGAAGGCCCTGTACTTCGACGGAGCCGAAGGGGAAACCGTCCGGGTCGAGGAGATCCCCGAAGAGCTCGCGGCCGAAGCGGCCCGGGGGCGCGAAACGCTCCTCGACGCCGCCTCGCTCCACTCCGACGAGCTCACCGAGGCCCTGCTCGAGGGCCGGGCGAACGAGGCGCTCCTCAGGGCCGCGGTCCGCAAGGGCGTCCTGGCCCGCAAGCTCGTGCCCGTCTTCATCGGCTCGGCCTACAGGAACAAGGGCATCCAGCCTCTCCTGGACGCCGTCGTCCACTATCTCCCCGACCCCAGCGAGGTCGAGAACCGGGCCGTCGATCTCGGCGCGGGCGGCGCCGAGCGGGTCCTGAGCGCCGATCCGGCTGACCGGACGGTCGCCCTGGCCTTCAAACTCGAGGACGGCCCCTACGGCCAGCTGACCTATGTCCGCGTCTACCAGGGCTCCCTGCGCAAGGGCGAGGAGATCGTCAACACCCGCTCGGGCCAGAAGATCAAGGTCGGCCGCCTCGTCCGTATGCACGCCGACACGATGTCCGAGATCGCCGAGGCCGGCCCGGGCGACATCGTCGCCCTGTTCGGCGTCGAGTGCGCCTCGGGCGACACCTTCTGCAGTCCCGGCCTCAACCTGGCCATGACCGCGATCTACGTCCCCGAGCCGGTCATTTCGCTGGCCATCGACCCGGTCGACAAGGCCGCCGCCGACCGCGTCGCCAAGGCCCTCAACCGGTTCACCAAGGAGGACCCGACCTTCCGGACCCACGTCGATCCGGAGTCGAACGAGACCATCATTCAGGGCATGGGCGAGCTCCATCTCGATGTCTACGTCGAGCGCATGAAGCGCGAGTACCGGGCCGAGGTCCGGACGGGCAGGCCCCAGGTGGCCTACCGCGAAGCGATCAGCCAGGCCGTCGGTTTCGACTACACCCACAAGAAGCAGACCGGCGGCGCCGGCCAGTACGCGAGGGTCATCGGCCGGCTCGAGCCGCTGGCCAAGGGCGGCTTCGAGTTCGTGAGCGAGGTCAAGGGCGGCCGCATCCCCCGGGAGTTCATGTCCTCCTGCGAGAAAGGCTTCCGGGCCGTCCTCAAGAAGGGCCAGCTGATCGGCTTCCCGGTCATCGGCGTCCGGGTCGTCGTCGCCGACGGCAACTATCATCCGGTCGACTCCTCCGATATCGCTTTCCAGACGGCCGCCCAGGGCGCGTTCAAGCAGGCCTATTCGAAGGCCCGCCCCCAGATCCTCGAGCCGATCATGAAGGTCTCGGTCGAGGGCCCGACGGAATTCGCCGGCAACGTCTTCGCCACGATCAGCCAGCGGCGGGGGGTCATCGTCAGCTCGGTCGAGGACGGGACCTTTTCCCGGGTGGACGCCGAAGTGCCGCTGGGCGAGATGTTCGGCTATTCGACCGTCCTGCGGTCCCTGACCCAGGGCAAGGCCGAGTACACCATGGAGTTCCTGAAGCACGGCCGCGTGCCGGCCCACGTCGCCGAGATGCTCGCCGAACAGCACCTCGAGGCCGAGCGGAAGAGATCCCAGAGGTAGCGGAGGAGACGCCCATGACTCTCACCGTCAAGGAAGAACTCATCAAGAGAAGCCCCCTGCGGGTGCTCGAGAGGTCCATTTCGGGAGGCCTCGGCCGGGGCTCGATCGGCGTCCTGGCCAGCCGCAAGGGCGTCGGCAAGACGGCCTGCCTCGTCCACATCGCCGCAGACAAGCTCCTCCAGGACCAGCACGTCATCCACGTCTCCTACGCCAGCCGGGTCGACCACATCGTCACCTGGTACGAGGACATCTTCAAGGAGATCGCCAAGGCCCCGAAGATGCGGGCCGCGCTCGACGAGTTCGACGATCTCATCCGCCGCCGGGTCATCATGAACTTCAAGCAGGACGGGGCCCGGACCGAGCAGGTCCTGCGCAGCATCGAAGCCATGATCGTCCACGCCAACTTCCGGGCCGAGACGGTCATCGTCGACGGCCTCGACTTCGCCCAGGCCGGCCCGGACGACCTGGCGAAGTTCAAGGAGTTCGCCGGCCGCCTCGGGCTCGAGATCTGGTTCAGCGCCTCGCTCCGGGGGGCCGAGCCGCTGTTCGACGAGCGGGGCATCCCCCGCGAGCTCGCGGACTTCCTCGGCATCATCGACGTCCTCATCTCCCTGCAGCACCACGGCGACCACGTCCACTTCAACCTCGTCCAGGACCACGGCCGCCTGGCCCCCAAGGACCTGCGTCTCAAGCTCGACCCGACGACCCTGCTCATCGCCAAAGAGACGCGGCCCAGGGCCCGCTAGCCTGGACTATTCATAAAACGCCGGTTTTCCCAGTAGGACATCAAAACCCAAGACCGGCGTTATTACCCTTCGGGCAAGCCGATCCGGCCGCATCTGCTTCGTTGCAAAGGGTTCGCAGTACCCGGAGTACAGCTTCACCCTTTGACGCCTCGCATCTACAGCCGCCTCGGCTCGTGAATAATCCAGGCTAGTCCCCTCTTCCCCTCCCTGGCCCGTTTTGACTGGACCAGGCAGGTGTGTTATATCTGCTCTTCCTATCCGCCCTCGAGACCGAAGACTGGCCATGGCATCAGCTGCCCCGACGAAGATCGCGTTCCCCCGAGGGACCCGTCTGGCCGTCATCGACCTCGACGGCACGCTCCTCAAGGGGATGAACGCCGAGCGGATGTTCTATCTCCATCTTCTGGTCCATGGCCGCATCGGGGTCTTCCGGATGATCGGCTTCCTTCTGTCCCTCCTCCCGGACACCATCCGGCTGGGCTTCAGGCAGGCCATCGGTTCCAACGCCCGCATCGTCAGGGGAAAGACTCCCGGCGAGGTCAGACAGTGGGCCAACACGTTCGGTCAGTTCTTTCTCCGGCACGCGGTCCCCGAAGACCTGCGGGCCAAGATCCTCAGCCTCAAGAACGAGGGCTGCCGCATCGTCCTCCTGTCGGGGTCCCTGCAGCTCCTGGTCGAACAGCTCAAAGAGCGGCTCGAAGCGGACATCCTCATCGGGAACGATCTCGAGGTGGCCGACGGGAAGCTCACCGGCCGCAAGACGGGCATCTTCCCCTACGGCCGGATGAAGGTCGATGCCCTGTTCCAGAGAATAGACCCGGAGGGCATCGACTGGCCGGGCTCCTGGGCCCTGGCCGACCGGATCTCGGACCTGCCGGTCCTCGAGCTCGTCGGCCATCCGGTGGCCGTCCACGGCGACCGCCGTCTGCGGCGCCTGGCCCGGAAAAGGGGCTGGGAGATCATCGGCCGGCGCTAGCCTGGATTATTCACGAGCCGAGGCGGCTGCAGATGCGAGGCGCGAAGGGCGAAGCTGTACTCCTGGTACTGCGAGCCCTTTGGAACGAAGCAGATGCGGCCGGATCGGCTCGCCCGGAGGGTAAAAACGCCGGTCTTGGGTTTTTGAGTCTTCATGAGAAAAACGGCGTTTTAATGAATAGTCCAGGCTAGGCCGGCCCGTCAGAACAGGAAGCTCAGTCCCGCGAACGTCCGCGTGTCCCGGCTCGAGGCCCGGAAGTCCCCGATCTTGCCCCAGCGGCGGATCCCTTCGATCCCGGCGAAGGCCCGCAGGGGCGCGGACCCGAACCGCCAGCCGGCCTGGAGGAGGAAGCGGGTCCGCGTATCGACGACGTTGACGTCGTTCGTGAGATCGTCCTCGAACCGGTCCAGGCCTTCCCAGGAATCCCAGGCATGCCCGCTGACGAGGCCGCGGACCCAGAGATCGCCCCAATCCACGTCGACCCGTCCCGAGGCGCTCGCCCCATAGGCATAATGGTAGGCGTAATAGGAGACGGTCGTCTTCAGGCCCTCGATCGGCTGGACGGCGGAAAAAGAATTGAAGGCGAAGGCGTGCATCAGGGCGAAGTCGACGTAGGCGTCGGCCACGGCCCGGACCTTGAGGCCCCGGCCGAACAGGGTCCAGTCGACGACCGGACCGAAGAGGTGCGTGATCGTCATCTTGTCCCGGAAGTCGGTCGGCGTCTCCGGCAGCGGGTCGAGGCGGACCTGGACGCTCCGGGCGTCGTAGAGCGTCGGCCTCTTGCGGAGGTACGTCAGGGCCGAGCCGAGCCCGATCGAGAGGGACTGGCCGCGGCCGAGCTCGTCGAGCGTCTGGCGGAACCAGCTCAGGCCGACGACGCGGGCGTAGAGGTCGACCTCTTCGGACAGGCCGCCCCGCAGATGCTCCTCGCCGGGCCGGCGCTCCTTCAGGGCGATGCCGAAGACGAGCTCGGCGAGCGAGGTGTCCCGCAGGACCTTCCGGACGGTCCCGGGCTTCCCGTACTCGGGCGTCCGGATCATCTGGGTGTCGAGGGTGAGCATCCCGGCGCTGAGGGAGGGCCGGCCGGTCTCCGCGGACCGCCACCAACCGGCCGAGAGCGCGAAGGACTTCCAGCCGGGCTGCGCGTAGCGCCGGGAGGCGGGATTATTCCGGTCCAGCCGGTGGTTGAGCTTGTTGACCGGGTTCAGGAAGCCGAGGGCCTTGAATACGATGGACTTCTGATGGTCGAAGTAGTCCGCGAGCTGAAAGAACGGCTCGCCCAGGGAATACGCCCCGAACGTGGTCAGGAACATGTCGTTGACCGAGATGACTTCGCGCCACTCCGACACGTACTCGTAGAAGGCGGAGGAGACGAACGAGGCCAGGAGGGACTCTCCCCAGGTCAGGTAGTTGGCCCTGGCCACTTCATAATAGAGAGCCCCGCCGAGGACGTGGGTCCAATTGGTGACGTAGGCGTTGGAGTCGAAGCGGATGGCCTCCGTCGTCAGGAACCGCTTGTACTGATCGGCGAAGGTCAGCTCGTATTGCCAGTCCTCGATCCACTCGTGGTAGTCTCTCCAGTACCTGTAGGTGGAGTAGGCCGCGACGATCCCGAGCTGGACGAGCCCCCGGCGCCATTTCTTGGGCATGACCCCTTCATCCTCTCCCGGCGCCGCGGCCAGCGTGAACGCCGGGGGCGGGACGCCGCGGCCCGGTGTCCCGGCCGGGGAGCTCAGGGAGAAGGCCGGGCGGACGGCCGCGGCCGAGGGCCGGGCGGCGGCAGCGAAGAGGAGAACCGCCAGCCCGGCGGTCAGGGCCCTTACCCGAGTGGAATGGCGCATCGTTTTCGGCTTTTCATTTTGTAAATTAGGGAATAAAATAGGCCATTCTTCGAGGAGAGTCAAGGCATGTTCAGGCTTTCCCGGAACGGGAAGGAGGCCGGACCGCCGCCGACGCGGGCGGCCCGCGTCCGGACGCTCGCCTTCCGCCTGATCGGATATGCCGGGGTCGGGCTCTTCATCTTCCTCATCGTCAAGACCGGCCCGAAGGAGATCCTGAGGGTCCTCGGCCGCCTCAGCCTCCTCGAGATCGCGGCCCTCATGGGGCTCCGGCTCCTCTACTGGTTCATCCGGGCCGTCAACTGGCGGGCCCTGCTCATCGCCTCGGGCGAGCGAGTCCCCTTCGGCGAGATCTTCGGGGCCCGGATCTCCGGCTACGCCGTGAGCTATCTGACGCCGGCCGGGAACCTCGGCGGCGAGACCGTCCGCATCTTCTGCCTCGACAGCGTCGACCGCAACAAGGCCCTGGCCACGGTCATCGTCGACAAGACGGTCGAATTCCTGGCCGGCCTCTCGACGATCGCCCTGGCTGTCGTCTTCCTCATCACCGAGTTCGCCCTGCCCCGGCACCAGAAGATCGAGCTCTTTGCGGCCATCGCCGCGCTCATGCTGCTCCTCATCTTTCTCGTGCTCAAGCAGAAGCAGGGGCTATTCTCCTGGGCGCTCGACACGCTGAAGAGGATCAAGATCCGCATCCCCTTCCTCGAGAACCGGCGGGACAAGATCCTCGAGACCGACGCCCACATCTCGGACTTCTACGGCCGGAACAAAGGCCTCTTCCTGGCGCTCTTCGGCTCTTATTTCTTCCAGGCCTTCCTTTGGGCGGCCGAGATCTACGTGACCTTCCTCTTCCTCGGCGGCTCGCACCCGACGTTCTTCAAGTGCTTCCTCATCGTCACCCTCGGCTCGTTCTACACGTTCCTGCCGGTGCCGGGATCGGTCGGGGTCTACGAGCTGACCTACGTCTCCCTCTTCGCCCTCCTGCGGATCGAGATGTCCGCGGGCATGGCCGTCATCCTGATCAGGAGATTCGTCGGGCTGGCTTGGGCGGGGCTGGGCCTCATCCCGTTGGTGAGGAAACGAACGCGGCGGGGAGTCAGCAGGTCGGGGTCGCCTCAGGGTCCTTGCCCCTCCGCAGGAAACGGGCCAGCTTGAAGATGGTGCTGACGAGGGCCATGATCAGGACGCCCACGAGGATCAGGTCCGGGCGCCCGGCGATCGAAACGGCGAAGATATAGCACGCGGCCAGGCTCTTGGCCTCGGCGCCTTCGCCGCCCTTTTCGACCCGCCGGTAGAGCAGATCGATGTAGTAGAGCGTGAGCTGGAGGAAGTAGAGACCGATCGTCACCAGCCCGAGGATGAGGAACGACTGGCTCCGGGTGTACTTGAAATAGCCGAAGGCCGCCCCCGACAGGACGGCGAAGTCGGCGATCCGGTCGAAGAAAAGATCCAGGAAGGCGCCGTAGCGGCTGGTCATGCCCTTGGCCCGGGCCAGCATGCCGTCGGAGGCGTCGAAGATCATCGAGATCAGGGTCAGGGTCCCCCCCGCGGCGAAGAAGACCGGGCGGCCGCCGGAATAGGCCACCGCCGCCAGGAGGGCGAAAAAGAGCGAGAGCCCGGTCAGCTGGTTGGGCGTGACCGACGACTTGAAGACGGCCTTGACGATGAGGGAGGCCGGCGGCCGGATGATGTAGCGGTCGAACGGCAGGTATCTATGGATGAACGGGTAGGACTGGACGCTCTTCAGCGACTTCTCGAAGTCGAACTGGTCCTTGGCTTGGGTCTGGGATACGCTCATGGAAGCCTCTCCGGCTTTCGGATAGTTATAACCCACCCGGGGGGCCCCCGTCAAGTGCCTCCGGCCCGCCCATCCCCCGGCCCCGATTCGGTGATATAATGGGATACCGCGTCGGACGGAGGTAAAGGAATGAGGAAACGAGCCTGGCAGGCCGGGGCCGAAGAGAGGACAACGCCCATGACATCGCGAAACGCCATTCTCGCCGCCTGGCTGGCCGGAGCCCTGGCCGCTTCCCCGGTCTTCCTTCCGGGGCAGGACAAGGTCTCTCTCCGTTTCGGCCCGGCCCAAGGCACGACCCTGACCTACAGCCTGTCGAGCGTCATCAACGTCGACGGCAAGAACTTCATGGGCCTGAACCTGGCCCTCAACGCCGACTCCCGGGGCGAGATCCGGCTCTTCTCGAAGGCCGCGACGCGCGACACCGTGCGGGTGGACATGACCAGTCCCGGCATCGATGTCAATATCCGCCTGCCGGAAAAGGTCCTGTCCCAGAAGCTCGGGACGACCAGGGGCGAGCCCCTCGACGTCGTCTTCAACCGGACCGGCAAGATCGAGTCCATCGGCAACCCCGAGGCCGTCGGGGGCAACAACCCGTTCAACATCTCCATCCCCCAGCTTCTGCGCGACTATTTCCCGGCCTTCCCGGTCGAACCGGTCGGCCGCGGGGAGAGCTGGCTCGAGGGCCGGCGCCTGACCATCCCGTTCCAAGGATTCGATATCCAGGTCAACCTGTCCATCACCTACACCCTGGACGACATCCTCCCCGCCGACGACGGCCGGCTGGCCCTGATCTCCGCGGTCTACAAGGTCGGCGTTTCGGGGGTCAAGGACCTCGACGGCGACACCCAGGGCGTGTTCGAGGGGGAAGGGGCCGGCGCCGGCTCGCTCCAGGTCCACATCGACAAGGGCTGGTTCTCTGAGTATCGGGTCGATTTCAAGACCGACGCCATGTTCGTGATGAAGAAGGGAGCGGAGCGCTTGGCCGAGCTCCCATTCTCGTTCTCGGCCTTCGCCGAGGTCGTCCTCCTCAGCGTCCAGGCCCCGGACCCGATCCGTTAAAGTCCCTCGATCGGGACCCAGCGCCCGAGGGCCGTGAAATAGAGCCCCGATTCCTTCACCCTTTCGCCCGTGATCCGGGCCCAGAACCTGGTGTAGAGCCGCACCTGGGCGCGGTAGTGGTCGACGAGGGCGGCCAGGGCGCGCTCCTTGTCCTCCTCGGCCGCGCCGTCGAGGGCCCGGGGCAGGCGGTCGGTCTTGTAATCGGCGATGACCCAGCCGTCCTCTTCCTCGAAGAGAAGGTCGACGGCGCCGGAGAGCAGAATGGGGGCTCCGGGAACGGGGACGACGGGTCTTCCTCCAGAGGCCGGGACGGGTCCGATCGCGGCGGCGAGCTCCTCGTATTCGGCCTCTGCGGCCCCGATCCTGACCGAGAACGGCACTTCATAGAGGCGGCGGGAGGCGCGCATGGCCCTCAGCCAGAACGGCGAGCGGACGATAGCGGCGACATGGGCGGCAAGCCCTGCCGAGGCCAGCGGATCGCGGCCGGAGGCGACGAGGACGTCCCGGGCCATGCGCGTCAGCCTGGCGTCAACGGCCTCGCTCACGGGAGATGGACCGCCTGCCTCCGCCCAGGATCCGCCCAGGGACTTCAGCATGATATGGACTTCGGAGCCCCAGAGCCCGAGCCCGCCCTTGGCCCACTCGGGCCCCTCCCCCGCCCGCCTGGCCAGCGCGGTCACTGTCTCGTGGAGCGACGAGGCCATCGAGGCACCGGCCATCTTCCGCCCCAGGTCCTCGCGGGCCTTGGCCGCCTCGGTCGTCGAAACGGCCGCCTTCCGGCCGCGCGGCCGCGGCGCGCAGGCCTGGGCCCGGCCCGGGATCTCGGGACATTCATCGAGTTCTTCGACCCCGTCCAGTCCCTTTTCGAGCCGGCCCCAGGCGGTCTTCGCGCCCAAGTCCGCATCATAGTCGCTGACGACGAGGAGATCCCGGGCCCTGGTGGCCGCGACGTACATGAGGCGGTTCTCCTCCGCCGCCTCGTAGAGCTTCTCTTCGGCCGCGCTTTCGTCCCAGCCGGCGGGCTGGGAGATCGTCCTCATCGCCGGCCCGAACGGCTTCGAGAACCGGAAGTGGCCGAGGGGCGTCCGGCCGGTCCTGCGGATGTGCCTGTCCGGCTCGAAATCGCGGACGCCGACCGGATTGGCCAGCCAGACGACCGGCGCCTCGAGCCCCTTGGCCTTGTGGAGGTTCATCAGGCGCACGGCGTTGCGGCGGCCGGGGGCGAGGCTCATCTCCTCGACGGACTCCGAGCGCACCCATTCGTCCATGAACGCGACGGCCGCGGCGAACGAGGTCATGTCCTCGCTCTCGCGGCCGCGCAGGACCTCGAGGAGCTTGAGGATGTTGCCGGCCCGGCTGCTGCCCATCTCCGCCATGACGAGGTAGCTGAGAAGGCCCGAGCCTTGAATGATGGTCTCCAGGGCCACGGACGGCGGCACCCGGGAGGTGAGCTCGCGCCAGGCCCGCAGCGTGGCGAAGGCCCGCCGGACCCGGTCCGTCCCGGCCGTTCCGCCGCCCTCGTCGAGGAAGCAGAAGCCCCCGCCGGCCGCCCGGTGTTCGAGGAGCTCCTGGTCGCTCAGGCCGAAGAACAGCCCGCGCAGGGCGGCCACCGTGGCCACGGGGTCGTCCGGGTCGTCGAGGGCCCGGAGGAGGCTCATCACCTCGGCGACCTCGGAGTTCTCCGCGAACGCGTCGCTGCCGGCGATCTCGAAGGGGATGCCCCGCTCCTCGAGCTTCCGGGCGTACTTGCCCATCCGGTCCTTGTAGCGGAAGAGGACGAGGAAGTCGCCCGGCTCGGCCGCCCGCAGAGCCCCGTTCCCGTCGTCCAGCCGGAGGTTCCCGGCGAGGGACCAGGCGACAAAGCGGGCCAGGCGCTCCGAGTCGGTCTCGGTGATCTCCTCCTTGCGGTGGAAGGGCACGGCCGGGATGGTGATCTTGCGCACGCCGGTGAGCGTGCCCCGGCCGCCGCCGCGCACGGTCTCGAGAGGCATGAAGCCGGCCTGATAGGCGTCGGGCGCGGCCGGGAAGACGCCGCCGCTCTCGGGATCGAAGAGGGGGTTGATCCAGTCGGCGACCGGGCCCAGGGAGCGGAAGTTGGCGCTCAGAGCGAGCGTCTCCCCGCCCGACGCCTCGATCCTGTCCTTGACCAGATTGTAGACATCGATGTCGGCCCGGCGGAAGCGGTAGATGGACTGCTTGGGGTCCCCGACGAGGAAAAGGGACCCCGGCGCGGGCGAGAGACGGGTCCAGTCCCTCTCCTCATCGGACGTGCCGGTGAGGAGGAACAGGATCTCGGCCTGGATGGGATCGGTGTCCTGGAACTCGTCGACAAGGACGGGGTGGAAGCGCTTCCGGAAATAGCGCCGGACCTCGGGATTGTCGCGGAGCAGCGCGGCGGCGAGCAGGAGCTGGTCCTGGAAATTGAGCCGGCCTTCGTCCCGGCGCCGCTTGGCGTAGAACGCGATCGCCGGCTCGACGAAAGCCAGGGCCTTGGCGTGCCGGAACTCGCGCCATTCGCGGAGGGCCGGCCGGGCGACCTTCTCCTGGAACGCCTGCGCGGCGGCCAGGAGCCGCTCGCCGTCCTCCTTCGAAGCCCAGCGGGCCTTGGTGATCCCGAGCTTCTTGTCGAAGAGCTCGACCGACTCCATGAGGTCCCGGCTGTCGTCGAAGCCGAGGTTCCGGCGCCGGCGGAAAAGGCGGACGAAAACGCTCTGAAGCCCGTCGCGGCCCTTATCCGGCTTCTCCCTCGGAACGAGTTTCGAGGCCAGGTCGACGAGATCGTTCAGGGCCTTGCGGACGGCGGCGAGATCGGGCGGCCGGGGCCGGCCGGGGGCCGCTTCGACCTCGGGGAACTCGGCCATCATCCGGAATGCGCCTTCGAGGTCCGAGGGCCCGAGCCCGGCCTCGTCGAGGCCGCGCAGGGCGGCTTCGTTCTCGAGCCGGGCCTTGGCCTGGTACTCGTCCCAGCTCTTCTCGAGCAGGATGCGGTCCTCGTGCTCCTCGAGCTCGCGGAATTCCGGGTCGATGCCCGCCTCGACGGGCCGCTCCCGGAGGAGCCGGGCGCAGAAGGAGTGGATCGTCCCGATGAAGGACTTTTCGAGGCCGGTCAGCGCGGCCTCGAGCCGGTCCCGGACGCCGGGATCCTTCTCCGCGGCCCGCCGGCACTCGAGGGCGACCTGGAAGCGGCCGCGGAGCTCGGCCGCCGCCTTGCGGGTGAAGGTCACGGCCGCGAGCGTATCGATCGTCGCCCGGCCCCCGCCGAGCAGGGCGATCATCCGGTCGACCAGGCTCTTTGTCTTGCCCGACCCGGCCCCGGCCTCGACGAGGAAGGTCGTCCCCAGGTCGCGGCAGATCCGGTCGCGGGCGGCCTGGTCGGGCGGAGGGGTCTTCTTGGCGGGCGTCATTTGTACTCGTCCAGCTTGGCGTAGGCCTCGAAGACCTTGCGGTTCGCTTCGCACTCCTCCTTGGAGCCGTCGGGTCCGCCGGAGACGCACACGTCGTGAAAATCGCAATAGGCGCACTTGGCGTCCGGCCCGGCGATGAAATAGCCCTTCTCGATGAGACCGAGGAGCTCTTCGAGCAGGCGCCTGAGCCGCTCCCGGTCGAAGGCCCCGACCATGATCTCGTGGCCCTCGCCGCGCCGCGAGGGAAAGAAATAGCCGCTCTCGGCGACGCGAGGCGCGGACCCGGGCCGCTCCCGGGCCATCATCTGCTCGAACGCGACGGCATAGAGCGCGGGTTGGAGCGTCCGGCCGCGGCCGAAATAGACGAGGTCCTCATAAGGCTTGGCGCTCCCGGTCTTGTAATCGATGACCCGGTAGGTGTCCTCCCCGATCTCGTCCACCCGGTCGATGAAGCCCCGGAGACGGAACGAGCGGCCGCCGGCGACCTCGATCCTCTCCGCAGCGATCTCCTTCTCGAACGCGAGCGGCCGGCCCTTCGTCTCGCGCGTCTCCTCGGCCGTCAGAAAGATGTCGAGCGTCTCCAGGATGTCGCGCCGCTCGCTCTCGAAGATCCCTTCGGACGGGGGCGGGATCCGCCGTCTGGCGGCCGCGATCTTCTCCCCGGCGATCCCGGCGAGCTCGGGGCGATGCCGGGCCGCCTCGACCGCCTCACCCTTTTCCGCGACGCCGGTCATGAAGTCGCAGAGGACCTCGTGGATCAGGCTGCCGCGCTGAAGCGGATCGAGCCAGCGCGACCGGTCGAAGGCGGCCTCCTCCGGCGGCTGGACTCTGAGGACGTGCCGCAGGAAGTAGCCGAAGGGACACTTGGCCAGGAGCTCGAGGCGCGTCGCGGACATCACCGCCCCGCCTCCGGCGAAGGGATCGACCTCCTCCCGGAGCGGGCCGATGTCCACGAGCCCGTCGTAGGCGGTCAGCTTTTCGCCGGCCCGCGCGTCCCGGGCGGCCAGGCCGGCGGCGAGATCCGGGAAATTGGCCGAGACCGTGCGCGCGCCGTCCGGCCGGGGCTCGGCCATGAGCCGATCGAGCCACCAGTCGGCTTCGTCGAAAGCCCGGCCGGCGCCGGGGAGGAAGCCCGAGGCGTCGGGGAGGGCCTTGTCGAGGGCGGCGTAATCCAGGTCGGGCCGGCCGCGGAGGAGCCGGAACGCCTGGAGGACGATCGACGACGGGAACGACTCGCGGCCCTCGACGATGTCATAGGAGGGATAGCTCAGCACGAGACGGCCCCGGAGGGAAGCCAGGACGGACGCCAGCCCGAAGAGGCCGGAGCGCAGGATATCGGCCGACGTCGGAAGCGTCTCCGAGAGGGCCGCGCGCTCTTCGTCGAGAAGGATGGGGTCCTGGAGGCCGCGGCCGGGGAACGAGGCTTCGTCGAGGCCGGCGACGAACGTGAGGGGCCGTCCGGAATAGCCGCCCGACGAAAGGCCGGCGATGTGGAGCCGGCCCGGGAGAGGCGGCGAAGCGCCGACGCGGAGCGAGGCCCCGGCGGTCCGGATGAGATCGAGGGCCTCTTTCAGGGGCATGGCCTGAAACCGGCTCTCGGCCGCGAATTCGCCCAGGCGGTCGAGCAGCGCTTGGAGGGCCCGGCGGTCGAAATCGGACTCGGAGCGCCCGAAGTCCCGGATGAGCCCGAAGAAGCCCTCGCACAGCCCGCGGAGACCGAAGAAACCGCCGGCGTCGGGGCCGGGGATGGCCGCGAGGAGCCGGCCGATCGAGGCCGACAGGGCTTCGATCTCGGCGGCCGCCGCGAGAGCGGCGGCCCGATCCAATTCGCGCTCGTCGCCGCCCTCGCCCTCCGCGCAACCCTCCAGCACGGCGAAGTCGGCCAGCTTGCTTTCGCGGAGCGCGGAGAGACGGTCCGCGTAGCGGTCCCGGCCCCAGCCGATCATGGCGTTGCGGAGATGGCGGCAGGCGGTCCTGGAGGCGAGCGGGCCCTCCCCCGCGCCGGCCGGAAGGGTGAGGTCGCCGTTCTCGAGCAGACGGCAGAGGTCGTCGCTCGAGAAGTCGTTCTCGAGCCAATCGAGGAGGCCGAAGAAAAGACGTCCCGGCGAGGTGAAGGACACGGCGATGCCGTCCCCGAACGTCGCCGGCAGTCCCGTCCGGGCCGAGAGGAGGTAAAAGACGGTCGCGTGGGCCGATCCCGGCGGCGCCAAGACCTCGGCCTGGTCGAAGGGGACCTTCCCGGCGTAGAGGCGGCGCAGGATCTCGCGGCACTCGTTGGCCGGCCCGAGCGCCCGGAAGATCTCGATCCGCGCGTCCTTCTCGGGCGGGACCCGGTCCGGAGCGAAGAGCCAGGAGAGCCGCCCCGCTCCGGCCAAGTCCTGGTCGTCCGGGAGGGGCCGGCATTGGCGCGGCCGCTCCAAGCCGACGACAGCGTCGCCCGGGACGGTGACGAGCCGCCCGCCGGCGGCGGCGCTGACGAGCTCGGATTCGAGGCGGCAAAGCCGCAGGTCCGCCGGACAAAGGATCCGGACGGAAGCGAGGGACGCGCGGCGGGCGGCTTCGACGGCGCGGGAGAGAAGCCCGGGCAGGTCGAGCAGGCCATCCGCTTCCAGGGTCCGTTCGTAGCGGGCGAGAAGAACGGCCAGCGCCCGGCCTTTGCGCTCGACGAGGAAGCGCTCGGCCCGGAGGTCGGCGCTCGTCCGTCCGTCGAGACGCAGCTCCCGGACGGCCCGGTGGAGGGCCCGGGACAATCCGGGGGAGGCTCCGGCCTGGCCGAAGTAGTCGAGCTCTCCCTCGGCCAGCAGCTCCCGGAACAGCCGGTCCGTCAGGGCGATCTCCGCCGACGAGGTCATGGGCCGGGCCGCGCCAGCATCGCCGCGCCTTTCCAGGACCTCGGCGGCCAGCGCGGGCGTCGTGACGAACCTCAGATTGATCCAGGAGCCGGCTTCCCGGGCGAGGGCCTCGCCGATCTGCCGGCCGGCGACGAAGGACGGGACGACGAGGAGCTTGTCGTCGAGCGGGTGCTCGCGGCAGAAACCGGCCAGGAAGCGGACGAGAGCGCTCATCGCCGCTCCGGCATCCGGTAGAAGAGGATCCTGTGGTCGCGGCCGCCATCGCCGGGCTGGACCTCGGTCTGGACGATCCGCTCGTCCCAACCGGGGATCCTGTAATCGTGGGAGACGATGCGGGCGCCGGGCCTGAGGTCCCGGTCGAAGACGGGCGCCAGAGCTTCGAGCGATTCCGGCAGAAGATACAGGAGGAGGACCGTCGCCTCGGTGAGGTCGGCCTTGGTCGCGTCCATCCGGACGAACCGGACCCGCTTCGACACCCCCTCGCGCCCGGCGGCGGCCCGGCATTCGTCGAGGAGCGCCGGGTCGAGCTCGAGGCCGACGCCGCGGGCCCCGCGGGTCTTGGCCGCCGCGATGACCATGCGCCCGTCGCCGCAGCCGAGATCGTAGACGACATCGTCGGGGCCGATCGCGGCGATCTCGATCATGCGCGCGACGATCTCCGGGGGAGTCGGGACGAAGGGGGCCAGGTCGGCGGCGTCCTCCCGGCCGTGGGAGCCGGGATAGACCCGGATGACCCCGCTCTCGTCATAACGGAAGGAATAGGGCTTCCCCGGATGGACGAGATAGCTCGCCGTGCGCCGCCCGCTGTCGAAGGTGATCTCGACGGGGACGTCCGTCACCAGCCGGTCGAGCCCGTCGACCTCGAGGGTCCTCGACCGGGGCGCCCGCGCGCCGGGCCCGGGCTGAATGATGTAGACGACCGGCTTCTTGGTCACGTTGCGGATGGTCGCCTCGTCCCGGAACGCGCTCGCCCGTCCCGGCCCGGGCGTCAGATCGACCCGGTTCTCCGCCTCCGGCGCCGGCCGGCCGGCGAAGAACGCCAGGACGGCGAGGACGAGGACCGCGACGGCGATCAGAGCCTGGATGACCCGCTTCATCCTCATCCGCTCCAACTTAAGGCACTCGGTCCCGGAAGTCAACGCTCGCGCGTGATCGCGGGCTTGGCAAAGCTTCAAGCAAATGGAGGCGAAGGGGACGTGACGCGACGGCGTGGGGGCCCCCCACCCGCCCGGAGCCGCTGATGCCGAAGAGCGCTTTGGAGCGGCGAGGACGGATGGGGGAAACGCCGGAGAAGGAATGTCCCCGCAGCCGACTACCTCTAGGGTTGGATCTAGAATACCAGCAGGATCAGGGCGATCACGGCGACGGCGGTCAGGACCACGATCCGGATCAAGGTCTTCATTGCGGATCCTCCTGTCCCCTCTTGAGGCGGCCGGCCTTCCGGACCGCCTCTTTGAGGACGTATTCCATCTGGGCGTTGATGCTGCGCAACTCGTCGGCGGCCCATTTTTCCAGGGCGTCGTAGAGCGCGGCGTCGAGCCGCAGAAGGAACTTCTTCTTCTCAGTCACGGCTCACGGTCCCTCAGGCGTAGAGCGACCCCGTGTTGACGATCGGGTGCATCTCGGTCTCCGAGACCAGGGCCACGAGGAGGTTGTTGACCATGGCCGCCTTCTTCTCCTCGTCGAGCTTGACGACGCCCTGGGCTTCGAGGCTCTTCAGGGCCATCTCGACCATGCCGACGGCGCCGTCGACGATCTTGGCCCGGGCGGCGATGATGGCCTCGGCCTGCTGACGGCGGAGCATGGCTTGCGCGATCTCCGGCGCATAGGCCAGGTGGGACAGCCGGGCCTCGACGACGTGGATGCCGGCCACGTCGAGCCTGTTCTGGACGTGCTCTTTAAGCTTGCCGGCGATCTCGTCGGGATTGGCCCGAAGGGACTCCGTATCCTTGTCATGGGCATCGTAGGGATAGTGCGTGGCCAGCTGCCGGATGGCCGTCTCGCCCTGGATGGCCACGAAGTTCTGATAGCTCTCGACGTTGAAGATGGCCTTGGCGGAATCGACGACGTTCCAGACGACGACGGCGGCGATCTCGATCGGATTGCCCAGGGCGTCGTTGACCTTGATCGTCTCGCTGTTGAAGTTGAAGATGCGCAGGGTCACCTTCTTCTTGACGACGAAGGGATTGGTCCAGAAGAAGCCGGCCGTCCTGGCGGTGCCCACGTACTTGCCGAGGAAGGTGAAGACCTTGGACTCGTTCGGGTGGATGAGGAAGAAGCCGCCGAAGGTCATGAAGACGAGGATGCAGCCGATGACCGCACCTATCATCGGCGCCGTCGAGCCGGCCCGGTCGGCGTGCGTGACGATGTAGCGGGCGCAGAAAAAGAAGACGATGAGGTCGACGGCGGCCATGACCAGGCCGTTGACGGTGAAGATGGTTTTTTCCTGGATGTCTTTCATGCGTGCCTCCTTAATGATGATATCAGCATAATATCAATACGATATTGATGTCAAGAAGTTTTTCAGGCCAAAAAAAAAGGCCGCCAGGTCCTCCCGGGCGGCCTCTAAGGCCTTGATAATTATTTGTTTAAGCGAAAAAATCGCCCGGAACGGCCCGGAGCCGGCTGATGTCCCTGACCCGGCCGGCGATGTCGAAACCCTTGGCGCAGACGGCCGTGCAGGACTCGCACGAGCCGCAGGGCGCCTCGGGGATGTCGAGGGAGCCGACGAGCTCGTGGGCCGCCTGAAGGTTCCGGTAGCCGTAGGCGTACATGTAGCTTCTCATGAGGTCCGGCAAGGGCAGGTTCTTGGGGCATCCGGCCAGGCACTGGCCGCACTGCTGGCAGTAGAGCCCGGCTGCCTGCTCGCCCAGCCTGAGGTCTTTGAGGTCATCGGGCGTGAGAGTGATGTCCGTCGCGACCGAGAAATCCTCCTTGAGCTGGTCGAAGGTCGTGAACCCGGGGATGGCCGTGGCGACGTTGGGGTCGTTGAGGACCCACTTGAGGGCGGCCCGCATGTTGATCTTGTTCTGCTTTTCCTTGTCCCAATAGGCGCCGGCCTGCGTCTTCATGGCCACGATGCCCAGCCCGGCCGCGGCCGCCTCGGCGATGGCCTTGCGGACCTCGTCGCGGTGGTCCTGCTTGAAATTGTAGGCCGTCAGGATGACATCGTAGACCTTGGCCTCGATGGTCGCCCGGATGACGGCCGGCTCGTTGCTGTGGGTGGTGATCCCGATGAAGCGGGCCTTGCCCGACTTCTTGGCTTTTTGGATGGCCCCGAGGACGGCCTCGTTCTGGACGTGGGCCGGCTCGGCATTGTTGTGGACGTAGAGGACCTCGACGTGGTCGAGCCCGAGGCGCGAGAGGCATTCGTCGAACCTGGTCAGGAACGTCTGCTCGATGGCCGCGGCGTCCGTGGCCTGCGGGCCCCTGTCCCTGCCCACGCCGGGGACCTTGGTCGCGATCATGAAGGAGTCGCGGGGCCGGCCGGCGACGACCTGGCCGATCATCTTCTCGTTCTGGCCGCGCTGATAGCCCCAAGCCGTGTCGAGAAAGGTGATCCCCGCGTCCAAGGCGGCCTGGACGACGGCCGGGTTATCGGCGTTCATGACGCCCATGCTGACGACCGGGATCTTGAGCCCGGTCCGGCCCAGTGTCCGGACGATCGGCTTGGCGCCAGCCGCGCCGACGGCGGCCTGGGCTGTCCCGCCCGTGGCCAGAGCCGCGGCCTTGACGACGCCGGGCACGGCGCCGACGGCAGCCAGGCCCGTCAGTCCCTGCTTGAGAAAGCTCCGTCTCTTGAGTTCGTTGGTCTTTCCGGTCATTCTCTTCTCCTCGTCCTAAGATCCGACCGGTTCAGCGCCGGCCGGTCAGCGTCTCCATGAAATCGCCGACAGCGATCTCTTCGTCATCCTTCAAGCCGAGGCTTCCTATCGTGCCGACATCCATTGTAGCGGAGGTCGGCCGAATGTCAACGGAACGGCTAGGCCCCCTCTCCGAAGTTTGACTTTTGCCACCCCGGCGCTATACTTCCTGTCGATCATGAGACGGACGTCCCTTCTCCTCCTGCCGGTCGTCCTGGCGGCGGCCGCCCTCGGCCTCCCCTCGGCCGGCCAGATCACGGCCCCGCCGCCCGAATTCCCCATGCGGACGTTCTTCTCGGTCCGCTCGGCCCGACCCGATGGGAACATCCCTGCCATACTCCGCGAGCAGTTCGAGAAGGACGACGGCAGCCCGCTCAGGTCCGTCGTGATCGACCTCAACGGCGACGGCCGGACCGAGAAGCTCGTCCTCTGCGGCGTGCCCTCCGCGGCCGGCGGCTACCAATGGCTCGTCTTCGACCCGGCCGCCGGCGTCGGCCGCGGCGTCATCACCGGGGCCCTGATCTTCGTCGGCCGCGAGACCGATGGCGGCTATCCCCGGCTCGAGACCTATTGGCGGCAGGGCGGGAACATGTCCATCGTCTCCCGCTACACGTTCGCCAAGGGCCGCTACAGCCGCACGGAGACCAGGGCCCTGTCGCAGTGGGAAGCGAGCGAGTACTTCTTGTCCAAGGGACCTCTCGACCTCGATCTGGAGCTTGCCGAGATCGAGATCAAGCCGCCTACCGAGTGAGAAAAAGCGCCTCCCCCCGGCGTCTTCTTTGATGACACGACGGGAAGGGAGGTCCCATGAAAAGCAAGCTCGGTCCCGAGGAATTCGTCAAGCTGGCCATCGCCCGGTTGCGCCTCGAGAACTACAAGGGCATCCACTCGGTCTACAGCGGCTTCAACGACGCTTTCAAGAGCTACTTCGACGGCGTCAATCCCATCGACGCGACGGGCGAGCTCGCCCGGACCGGCAAGATCGTCCTCCGGCCGGTTAAGGGCGGGGTCATGCTCTATCTTCCCGGGGACGGCCCGGAGATGAACCGCGGCGATATGGCCCT
>Ga0105093_10000246_pt1 | contig 20899 bp, 20 predicted proteins | sample PPLLak3March2015_2_FD_79111 | JGI IMG/M metagenome (GOLD analysis project Ga0105093, IMG submission 79111) | Freshwater sediment microbial communities from Prairie Pothole Lake near Jamestown, North Dakota, USA - PPLs Lake P8 Core (3) Depth... | ecosystem: Environmental > Aquatic > Freshwater >... | reverse complement strand
TTCTGATTTTGGGATTTTGTCAAGCAGAGAAGACAGATGGCACACCCTGCAATGCCCCCGCCGTTGAAGGCGGACAGTTTTGCTTTCAGCATTCCCCGGAACACGCAGACAAAGCCACCGAAGACCGGAAAAAGGGCTCCAGAATCGCCGCAGAGCGCGCCAGGGCGCGGAATAGTGACAAGGTGGATAAGGAACCCCTTAAAACCTTCCGACTCCGTAACCTCGATGATATTCGCCGATTGCTGGCCTCCACCATAAACGATTTCCGCAGTCGGAGAATGTCAGCGGACGAGGCCCGGTGCACCGCATATGTGGCCAACATCCTTATCTCGGCCATTAAGGACAGCGATATCGAAACGCGCTTGAAAAAACTTGAAGAGCGGGTCAAGCAGCATAAGGAGGGCCAATGGGCTACCTGAAAAACAGATTGGACAGGATAGAGACCGCCCTGGAAGATAAGACAGGCGAGCAATATCGACAGCTTTGCTTTCATTACAATCTGCACTTCTGCGACGACCTCGATCTTTGTGAAGCCGCCTTATCAATCTACGAACAACGTCCAATGGACCCCGAGACCGAAAAGAGGTTGTATGCCCCAATCCCACCTGATGCTCCCAAGCATCTTATTGAACAAGCTCGTCGATGGAGGGACACTACCGTTGTGCCGCCGGATAAGACCGAGGAGGAATGGGAGCAGGAATATAGAGAATTACTGGAATACAAACGAAAGTACGAAGAAGCAAGAAAATGCAGGTTGGGCTATGAGTCAAAAAAGCAGGATTGATCGGATGGAAAAGCAGATTATGCCGAATATAAGTGTCGACCAGTTCGTCCGGCATTTTTCCGAACAGAGAGACAAAAAAATACGCGGATTCATGATGTTCGGTTTATGCGAACACCAGGCCGGAATACTGGTAGATGATTTCACCGGGTTTTTCATCGATGGCTACCGCAAGTTCGGACCGGGCTTTGCTCGGGTGAAGGCTTATGATCTCGACGCAGCACTCAAAAAGATTGGCGCCGGAGCGTGAAAATATGATTGCATGGCGACTAACAGGGGATAGCGGACATTGAAAACCGTTGCTAAAAAAGCCCCTTTTCTGGGTCAGGAAAGCACCGGAGCTAACACTCAAGGTCCTAACCTGGATAGGGTCAGGAACTCGAATAGAGGTTTCGATAAAGCAATCCCCGTCGAGCTTCGGGGACTAATCGAATTCCTCGCAGAACTTATGGCAGAGGAGTTTTTCAAAGAAAACGGAATTTTGTAGAGGATAACATGAATAAATATGAAACGCAGGATTTAAACCTCGCCGCCTATTTAATCGCAACTGGCGCATGCCGACTCAATTCCATCAACGGACATGATACCTGGAAGAAAACATTCGTGATGTTGCCGGTCCCCGACCAAAAGACCATCGAGGAATTCTACAGTGGAAGAGGGACCGTCGGCGCTCTTGAATTTTGCAATCAACTCCGTAATCTAAAATCTGCGACAAAAATCACAGGATGTAGCCATGAACAATAATGCCTGGGTAGGATTGATCCTTCAGGGATAGGTGATGTACGATTTCAATTCCATATTACAGCGAGTTACCATTCGCGATATATTAGAGAGCCATGGTATTTATAGCCACAAGAACCGAATCCCATGCCCTCTCCATCATGGAGACAATCCAACAGCATTCTCATTTAACGACTCCACCTTCTATTGTTTCGTCTGCGGTGCCTCAGGCGGTTTAATTGATCTTCTAATACAGCTGACAGGTGCTAATCGACGCGAAGCTATCTCTCAGCTGGAAAAAATGGCAGGATTAGAGGATTGCCATACTGAATCATTCAGGGATAGCAGAGGCGAAACTCCCTTCCGCCCGGTAATTACCGATTCAGCTCAACTGGAAATCGATTCCCTGCGGCTCGATCTTCGAGAGATTGATCTTCTCAGAGATTGTATTACGGCAATGGCCAGGCTCGCAATGCGGGCCGTTAAAGAAGGCCGGATGTCACTCGTTGATTATTACACGATCCTCCATTACACCGAAGCTGCAGGAGAAGAATACGACCGCGAATATGCAAGAATAAAAAATGAATTAACTATGAAGAAGAGGCAGATTAGCGATGCCAAACGCCGCGCAAATAGAAGAAATCGCCCGCAATGAAATGGGTTTAGGCATTGATGGGCAGCGGGAGCCAGATTCCGGAAAAATCGCATCTGGCAGCAAAATATCCGAAAAAACGGTCTTCATTAAGTCCCTCAAGGAACAAAGTCAATTTAAGACGCTAAATCCTGCGCAAGATTATATAGATAATAAAATATATTTCGCCATAAAGGTCGGCGGGGACCAATACCTTATAAATTCGGATCGAGAATATTTCTATTTTAAAGATGCCGCAAAATACGGCTTTAATTTGGCGACCAATAATGTAAGCACATGTCTGTTTTCAGTTGAGGGCATCGGCGCGTTTATTGAGGATCGATATTCCATAGATCCATTTGACCTGTACGATCGCATATATAAATATATAAAACAGTATGTGTTCTTCATTGACGACAGATATATAGCCTATTTATCGCTATGGGTTATTGGCACCTATTTTCATCGGTGCTTTTCACATTACCCATATGTTTGGATTAATGCCGAAAAACAAAGCGGCAAGAGTCTTTTAATGAAGGTATTGTCAAGAATCGCATTTAACGGAGTGATTATCATCGATCCCACTGCCGCCATTATATTTAGGGACGTCGCCGCGAATTCAGTCACCCAGTTTTTCGATGAAATGGAGCAGTTAACCAAACATGACAAAGAAAATAGGAATGCCATTTTCGCTATATTCAATTCAGGTTTTGAGAAAGGTACATCAGTTAAAAGGGCTGAGAAGATCAAGTCAGGCGGCTTTGATATCCGAGAATTTAGCACCTATTCTCCTAAGATGTTTGCCGGTATAAATTCAATCGATGAAGTTCTCAGAGACAGGACAGTCAAATTGAGGATGATGAGAAAAAAGCCGGATGAACATGTTGATCGATACAAAGAGACTAAAATGAATTTGGAATACCAGGCTAAATTGCGAGACGACCTTTACTTTTTTGCCCTCAAGCACGGTCCGGAAGTGGCCAAAATCTACGAAGATGGCCAATTCAATTTACATCATCTCTCAGATAGAGAAAAGGATATATGGGAACCCATTATTGCAATTGCTGAGTTTTTCAATGGAATCTCCGGTGACAATTCCATAATCACAACATTGACTTCGCTTAGTAAAGATTTAGGGGCAGAGAAACATACTGACGGCATCGAAGAAAATGAAACATGTCAATTGCTTCGGATTTTTAAAACCTTAATGGAGGAACTCGAGCCAGTCAAAATAGATGGCGAAAAAACGCTTTATGATCGGCACGAGGTCTTTGGTTACTTTCGCAAAACAGACGAATTTGGTTGGCTGAAGGAAAATCAAATCAATACCCTTACTAATCGATTTAAAAAGATTGGTATTGCTGCTTCTGAAAGGCGAATTGACGGTGGCAAGAAGGACCGATATTATTGCCTTAATCCAATTGATTTCGAAAATCTATATGAGCGCTATGTCAAGAAATCGGACAAAGAATAGGAATACTTTGCTTATACCCCCGGAATTGGGACAAGTTTGCGACAGCATAACTAATTGTATTCGTATTAGTTACAAAAACGTGTCGCAAAGTTAGTGCTATTTGAGGGACTATTAAAGATGTTTGTGATTGCTTATTTTATAAAGGGCGCTTAAATAATGGATATGATTAAAGCTGCCATTTACGCTCGGGTTTCGACCGACGCCCAAAGCGAAAACTCCACGACCGACCAGATTAGGGAGTGTCAAGCCTACGCCACCAAAGAGGGCTGGGCGATTTACGGGACGTATGTCGATGAAGCAATGTCTGGCTCCGATATTTCCCGTGCCGAATATTCCCGCCTGAAATCAGATGCCCTTGCCGGGCTTTTCCAATATATCATTGTTGATGATCTCTCCCGTATTGGCCGAGATATGCCGGAATTTACCCGACTCTATCAGGACCTAAGCGAAATCGGTGTATTCTTGATTGGTGTCGCAGACGGCATCGATACCTCAAAACCTTCTGCAAAAATCCCCGCCTATTTTAAGGGAATTATGAACGAAATGTATCTGGACGACTTAAAATCCAAAATTGTGCGAGGATTAAAGGGCCAGGTGCTTCGTGGATATTCGACTGGTGGACGGGTCTACGGCTTCGAAACCGAACCTATATTTGACCCGACCGGGGCCAAGGACCGATTCGGCAGAGTAAGACGATTGGGTTGTCGGATATTGATAAATAAGGATCAGGCCGATGTGGTTATAAGTATTTTCGAGTTAAAGTCTGCTGGCCATGGTTATAAGGCAATAGCCCGCATTCTTAACAACGAAAAAATACCTTCTCCTCATGCCGACACTGGACATTTTTCCGGCCAATGGAATCCAATTAGTATAAGAGGAATTCTTATAAATAAGAAATATACTGGAGTCTGGGAATACAACAAATCCCGCTGGATCAAGAAGCGCATAAGTAGCAAACGTAGGGCCGTGCCAAATAAACCTTCTGATTGGATTACTTATCGTTCAGAAGAACTTCGAATAATCGACGAAGAGCTTTTTATAGCGGTTAACTCACAGATTCAGTCAGCTAAGCGCAAAGCTTCACCCGGTCGAAAGAAGTATTTGCTGTCCGGCTTGCTCAAGTGTTCCGAGTGCGGCGGCTCTATGGTGATCCAAAGATCGGGTCAGCACTATTGCTATATTTGCAACACTACCAGAACAAGAGGAAAGTCCGTATGTTCATCCAGACATCGAATCAAACGGGATGAAATCGAGAAGGTGCTTCTCTCAGTATTAATCTCTAAACTAACCGAGTTTGGCGCTTTTGAGAAGATTCTTAAAAGGGCCAGGGCAATCGTTCAGACCCAGCTTGAAGGACATAAACCCGAAGGCAAAAACCTCGAAGAAAGAAAGTATAAGACGGAAACACAAATTGATAATATCATCGCCGCAATCGAAAAGGGCGGTTATTCCCCAATCCTGCATGAAAGACTATCCCAACGGGAAAGTGAGCTCACGCAGATTAAAGCCGAAATTACCGCCGCCAAAGTTGAACCTGTTCAAAGAGCCGAGTTAACAATGGAATGGCTTAAAGACCGCTTGAAACAATTGGGTCAACTACTCAATAGCAGTAATGACAAAGCCTCTTTGTTGCGCAACGAGCTTAGTAACCTGTTTCCGGATTCAATCAAGGTGCAACCATTCAAGGCTGGTAATCGAGTCGGATTCAGTTTTTGGGGAGAGGCAAGACCCTTCGCTTTGGTCTTCCCGCAAAAAGTGTCAAAAAGTATAATAGCGGTGCAGGGACTTGAACCCCGGACACGCGGATTATGATTCCGCTGCTCTAACCAACTGAGCTACACCGCCATCTTTGTTCGATTTTGGAACGGTCAAATCTAATATCTAATCGGAAATTGTCAAGCTAATTCAAAATCCGCTCTCCCTTTGAAACCGATGTGAGGGCCAAGGGGTTCCGGCTATAAATAAATTGACAAGATACACCCCTTAGACTATAATTCGAACGATTCGGGGGAAGAAACCCGAAAAGACGGGCCTGGATGCTTATTTAAGAATATGAAGCATAAGCAATTGGAAGAACTAGTCGAACCGGTAAAACCGGATCTCGAGAGGTTCGATGAACGAATGGCAGAGTATTTGACCGGGGATTCTCCTCTGATATCCGCGGTCGCTCGTCACCTTGTCGAAAATCGGGGAAAAAGAATCCGCCCGGCCTTCATGTTTCTTCTGGCCCACGCCACCGGTATCAGAAACGACCATTATATTGAAGCTTCCCTCGCCATCGAAATGATTCATACCGCCACCTTGCTTCACGACGATGTGGTCGATAATTCCGATACCCGGCGGGGAACCGAAACGGTCAATTACAAATGGACCAACTTGATCTCGGTCCTGATGGGAGATTACCTCTTCGCCAAGGCTTTCCGCCTGATGGTCAAGACCGGGTCGATCGATCTTATCTCGGCCATTTCGCGTGCCACCGAGCGGGTATCGGTCGGGGAATTGCGGCAGGTCGAGGAGACCTCAAATTACGACCTTTCCGAAGAGGAATACCTCAAGATTATCGCTGACAAGACAGCATCGCTGTTCGCCGTTTCGTGTGAAGCGGTTCCGATCCTGGCCGGGATGAACGGCGACGAGCGAAAGTCGTTCGCGCGGTTCGGCGAGGGGATCGGCGTGGCGTTTCAGATCGCCGACGATCTCCTCGACTACACCGGCGATGTCAAGGTCACCGGGAAAGAGCCGGGGATGGATGTCATCAACGGCAAGGTGACTCTTCCGCTCATCTATACCCTGAAAAACGGCAATAAGGCACATAGCCGCGAAATCCTGAATATCCTCGGGAACGGAATCAGCGAAGGGGGATTCCGAACCATTCTGAGTCATGTTACCGAAGCGGGCGGTATCGATTACGCCTACAAACGGGCGGCGCAGATTGCCGATGAGGCCGCGGAAACGGTGCGCGGTTTGAACAGCAATATCTATCAGCAGTCTTTAATGGCGATGGTTGACTTTTCGACCTCCCGCGACAGCTAATTTCTCAACTTTGACGGCAAATCACAGTATAATCTGATATGTTTGGTCTGACCGATTTTTCTATCGACCTGCTCACCGGCCATCCCCTGATTACCGGGCTGTTTTTCGCCGTATTCCTCCTGGCTTCAATCTGGCTGTACCGCCGGACCAATCCTCCGTTATCACGACGTATCCGGATAATCCTCGGAGCCCTGCGGATCATCGCAGTGATCGCGATGTTCCTGGCCCTGTTCGAGCCGGTGGTGTCGTACGATAGGGTGTACGAGAAGAAGCCGAAACTGACGGTCCTCGTTGACCGGTCCGGGAGCATGAACATCGAAGAAGAAGGAAAAACCCGTGATCGCCGCGCCGAGGATTTCCTCGGTTCCGGGGCGTTCAAGGAGCATACTTCGGGACTCGATATCGACGTCGTTCCATTCGCCGGAGGGATACTCGGCGGAGAAACTCCCGGCGATACCAACCGGACCGCTATCGGAGAGGTGCTGGACGATCTTTCGAAGCAGCAGGTCGGAGATCCCTCGGATGCCTGGGTGGTGCTTTCGGACGGGATATCCAATTCCGGGATGGCACCATCGGAAGCTGCTGCGAATATCAAATCGCCGGTGTTCACAATCGGAATCGGCGAGGAGATCCCGGAGCGGGACGTAGCGCTGACCGGGGTCGATTACAACGATGTCATCTTCGCGGGGAAACCTACCGAAATCACCGCGAAGCTGGAATGGACCGGACTCAACGGCGAGAATGCAAGGATAAGAATCCGGAGCGGCGAGAGGGTCATGCAGACCGAGACGGTCAAGCTGGGAGCGGGGGAACTGAAGGAAGAGATAAAACTGAAATTTACTCCGGAAAAACCGGGGCAGCAGACATTCGAAGTGGATGTGACCGGTATCGACGGGGAAGTGAGTACGGCCAATAATACGCGGTCGTTTTCGGTATCGGTGCTCAAGAGCAAATTGCAGGTGCTCTTGGTCGCGGAACAGCTCGACTGGGAATTGTCGTTCATGAAGCGATTTTTGGAACGGGCGGAATCGGTGGAGCTGACCAGCGTGATATACGGCCGAGGACCGGCACCGTTGACGGGGAATTTCCCGACGAAGCAGACCGAGCTCAACCAGTACGACTTGGTCATCCTGTACGATATGGATTACAACCGGCTGAAAGCCCGGGCGGACCTGTTCGATTCCTACCTGAAGGAAAAGGGGGGCGGGCTTTTGGTATTCATGGGAGATAATTACGTTCGTGACCGGTTCCCGCGCTGGATCGATCAGTATCTCCCGTTCGTAGTGTCGCAGCAGCGGGCGGCGGTGTTGTACCGTCAGTTCAACGGCGTTCCGATGGAGAATTACCTGTTTCATCCGGCGGTCCGTATCGGCGACAGCCGTCGCGATATCCGGGCGGCCTGGAGCGCGCTGCCGCATTTCGAAATGATGCTCCCGATCGATTCCATCACCGACGGCGCCGATATTCTGGTCAATTCCGATCTCGGCGAGGGGGCGGGGGCGGTGCCGATTATCGGGTTCAAGCGAATCGGGGCGGGGAAGGTCCTGACGATTTCGGCAGGGCCGTTCTGGCACTGGGGTTTCCTGGTGTACAGTTTCGGACAGGAGCCGAAGGAGTACGGCCTGTTCCTCAACGGTGCGGTCAACTGGCTGGCTTTGAAAGAGGAATCGGAACCGGTACGGATATTCCCGGACAAGAACGTGTACACCCGGGGTGAGAACGTAGCATTCAACGCTTCGGTGTACGACCTGGGGTTCCGTCCCATCAACGGGGCATCGGGATACGTGTCGCTGATGCGTGAAGGGGAGCCTGACAGCACCGTGGTGCAGTTCGTGGAGACCGGAGACGGGCGATACCGGGCGGAAGCGGAATTGATGCCTCCGGGGCGGTACGACTGGCACGGAGCGGTCGAAAAGGAGGGGCGGCTGCTGAAGCTGTCCGAGGGGCAAATCGCGATCGAGGCGTACTCGGTCGAGGAATTCCGGCGGCGGCCAGATTTCGGAACGCTGGCGGCGGTGGCGCAGTTGACCGGCGGCGAATTCGCTCCGCTGGATGGGGCCGACAGCGTGTTGGCGAAACTGGATAACGCTCCGATTACGGTATCGGAAGCGAACGAGATAGTCTTGTGGAACAAGTTCTGGCTCCTGCTGGTATTCATCGGCGTCCTGGGGCTGGAGTGGTTTCTGCGCAAGCGGTACCAGCTGATATAGTTTTCGCAAAATCGCAAGTGATTTGTAGTCCGGTTTTCGAGATTATTCCCTGTAACTGAATGCGTTGCATGATAGTGCGAGGAAATGGGTTTGTTTTTCATAATTAATATGCGTTCTTTCTCCGCTTTCCGGATGGCCTGCGGGAGCGTCGGGTCACACTTCCGCGATTCACGAATCCAAGGGACGCGGAAGTAATGCCCGACGCAACAGCAAAAGGGAAATCCGCAGCGGTTTGGTGGTGAAATGAGTGAGGGTGCATAAAGGGGTTCCTCCATATTTTTCTCTTCGAGAAAAAGCATGTCGAAACCATAAAGGTTTCGACCTACCGCAGGCGCAACCGGCGGTTTTCATATAAGGGGAGCGGTGGGAATCACCACCGGTTTTGTAGTGAAATTGCGGGGGGGGAGGGGTTCTATAGAGTTAGTGCGATATTCCGAGGGTAATTGCGTGATAGTACTTTCCCACCGCGTGCGGATTGGATATCGCATCGAAAAACCGGACTACGGCTTATATGCTGGACATAGATTATTTTGTCAATTATATTCTAAATTGTGGTCTATTAGATATCGCTTTCGCCAATGAGTTATTCTGATGGAGTAGTTGGAAGCCATGAGTAATTTAATCTCCCTGATTGCATCAGATTTATTTGATAGTTGCATGAATATTCTATTCAAAAAGCGAAAATTACGTCATTATCTAAACAATAGATTAACCCTCCAAGAATATAGGGATATTGTTTCAACGCTTGCCAGACCAACAGAAGATCAGATTGATGATTTTATTGAATTTGTTTGCAGCGCACATAGTTGGTACAAACCGATCCTGCTTTTAAAAACCAAGATGCCATACTATATGAAGTTCATATTTTACATTAATCCTCATGCGGGAATGAAGTTAGAATATAATTGGAGAGTCGGTTACACTGCTCGGGAAAGGCTGGATACTGATGAGGATAAAATTCATTATACTTGGATGACGACGTCGGAGTATAGAAGGCGATTTGGATACTTAGCCTATAATAATACTATCGGCACTAATTATGATAAACCTCTCAGTGATACAGACGGATCTTATCCCAAAGTCCCGTTTATTGAAGGCAAATATGGAGCCATTCCTGATGAAATTATGGAAGTTTGCTCTTCATTAGCCTCCGGGATTATCCATCCCCATTCCGCAAACAGAAGTTTTGAGAATTATTGGATTGATTTATATTCGGAAACTTTCCCCAATAGTGCCAAAATCCAGAAGTTAATCGAAGAAATAAGGGAATATAGTCGCTGGCGAGAACAAGAAGGCCAACGAGTTTCGGGAATGAGCGAAGAGGAGAAAGACAAATGGTATGACGAGAAATTCGACTCATTATCAGAAGTCGAATTACATAGGTATGTGGAGAGACTAAATCCCAAACTTGAGGAATTATTGGAGCCTGAAAGGTTCAGTCAGATAGATGGGATGAAAAAAGCTATATATTGCATGCTCAATCTGCTCTATCCGAATCAATAGCGTTGCAGGGAATGAGTGGAGGCCCGAAAGCGTTGCAGATTCCTGCCATTCGATATGTAATAGGAATATTGGCAGGAGTTTGCCATTGCTCGGGAGAGGAATCTTAACTCTTTCCTTTGTTATCAAAAAAATCGCTTGACAAAGAAGAATAATAGGTATATTTTCCCACTTTAATAAGACAGGTTAGGTAAAATACTCAAGAAACGGACGAAGATTCCGAAACAAGGGTGAAAGAAAAGGCGTAAATTGGTAATATGAAGACTTTGCCTAACATTTTCGTATTCGTCGATAATAAGACCCGGATATCCGGAGTGTAGATAAAAGTATTTTTGAACACGACCCCGGAGCATTCGGCTTCGGGGTTTTTTTATTTTCGGAAAGGAGGAAAACATGCTTCGCAAGATGAAAACCGGCTTTAACACCGGCAATCCCGGAAGGGTATGCCAGCGAATTAGTCCGTGTATTCGGCGAAATTTCGCGGTACGCCCCGGCCGGTTTGACGGGGAAAGGAGGTTTACAGGTAAGCACTGATCGCTCTCGTTTAACGTCACCTGCAGTCAATCTGTAACCTTCCGACGACCATCAAACCCGGTCGAATACTCAAGTCAACGAAAATAAGTAATCGTTCGCGCGGAGAAAATTTTCCGTTCGATATCATCTCATGAGGTAAGGCGATGAAGAGGAAGGTTCTCAGACTGGAAATACTCGGATACTATATAGAAATCCGATGGGAATACGAAGGGGGTTTGGAACACCTTGATTTGTAATACGTTTAAACCCGTACGAAGGCGCCCGTAAACGAAAAGAAGTTTCCGGGCGCTTTTTTTTGTTTTCCGGAAATCGGCCATAAAATCTATTTGCGTAAGTCTCGCCATATCTTATATTTAAACATATTTTTCACTCCATGTTATCGGCAATACAAACGGCGCTTAAATTTATAAAAGGACGGGTGGCTATGTGGCGGTGCGGAATCTCTCGAAGTGTCAGCCATGCAATGGCGGCTATTTTCATTCTGACTATTTGTGTGTCGACGGCCGATAGTGCCGGGGTTCCCAATCTTATCAATTATCAGGGGATGCTGGCCGACGGGTCGGGGCAGCCGGTTCCGGACGGAGCCTATCAGATTACTTTCAGAATTTATACCGCTCCATCCGGCGGAACCCAATTATGGACGAGCGGAGCCCAGAGCATTACGTTATCGGGGGGGAGTTTCAGCTATTTACTTGGTTCCAATATGTATTTGCCGGTCCATTTATTCGAATCGGATACGGTGCGTTATCTGGGAATTACGGTCGGGACCGATCCGGAAATTGTTCCGCGGACGAGGCTGGTGACGGTGCCGTATTCCTTTCAGTCGAAGTACGCGGATACTTCGGGGTACGCCGTTTTCGTCGTGGACGGGTCGGTGACCGATGCAAGTATTGCCGCCGGGGCGGATATCGATCCCTCCAAGATAGACGGAACTGCCATGGTGCTGTCGTCGTCATCGCAGACGGTTGACGGATTCGTGAATTTCACCGGGCCGGTTACCTTGTACGATAGTGTTTTCAAATCCAGCGTTTACGGGGTCAAGATCGGGACGGCGGTGGCGCAGAGTCCGGATGATGCCATGGTCCAGATCGAACGTAATGTAAGTTCGTCAACCTACAAGACCGCCTTGGAGATCGATTTTCAGAATTCTACGAGCGGCGGGTTGTACGGGCTAAAATCAGAGGTAGAGCATACCACGGCCGCAGTCGGCGGGTCATGTTATGCTATTTACGGACATGCGACCAGCGACGGTTCCGTCAGAGCGGGGGTGAGCGTATTGGCCGAATGTCAGAATGCCTCGCATACTTCGGGGAACAGCTATGGAGTCAGTGCCTCGGCTTATGACGGGGCCAATGCGTACGGAATTTATGCTTATGCCGGGTCGGCCACGAATAACTATGCCGGGTATTTCAGCGGTAATGTCAACGTAACCGGCACCCTTTCCAAGGGGGGAGGTTCGTTCAAGATAGATCATCCGCTGGATCCTGAGAATAAGTATCTTCAGCACTCTTTTGTCGAATCGCCGGACATGATGAATATTTACAACGGAAATGCGGCTCTCGATTCGCGGGGGGAAGCCGAAATCGAATTGCCGAAATGGTTCGAGGAGTTGAATCGGGATTTCCGGTATCAACTGACGGCGATTGGGGCGCCGGGGCCGAATCTTTACGTGGCCGAGGAGGTTCGCGGCAACAGGTTCCGGATTGCCGGGGGAGAGCCGGGGATGAAAGTATCGTGGCAGGTTACCGGGATACGCAAGGACCGCTGGGCGGAGGCTAATCGCATACAGGTGGAAGTCGAAAAGAGGCCGGAAGAGAGAGGGAAGTATTTGCATCCTGATGTTTATGGACAACCTATCGACCAGAGTGTCGATTATGAATCTCTGAAACCGATCCTCGATGAAAGGGCGGCGCGACTGGAAAACCGTTAATTCGACAGAATAAGATTTGCGAAAACCGGGAGAGCTTAATCCCGGTTTTCTCGTGTACTTTCCGCTTGCGGAAAGTACAAATATCATTAACTTGTTACTCTACAATATGGTAAAGATTGCTCCCTCCATACTGGCGGCGGATTTTTCCTGCCTTGGCAAGGAAATCAAAAAGGCGCAGAAACTCGCCGACATGATTCACCTTGATATTATGGATGGGCACTTTGTCCCGAATCTCACGTTCGGGAAAGATATATCCAGGGTTTCCAAAGCCGCGACGAAACTTCCGCACGACGCCCACCTGATGGTGACTCACCCGGAGCATTATATCGCCGATTTTGCATCGATCGGAGTGGAATATATCAGCTTCCACCTGGAGCTGGAGGGATCCAAGATCGAATTGGGGCAGAATCGCTGGGTTTACGTAGCCAATGGCAAGGTGAACAAAACCAGAACGCGCAAGCTGTTAAATGATATCAAGATAGCTGGCAGCAAGGCGGGGCTGGCATTGAGTCCTCAAACCGAATTCGAGCTGGCGGTTCCGTTTTTGAAGGACGTCGATTTACTGATTCTGATGTCGGTTAATCCCGGTTTTGCGGGGCAGAAGTTCATGCCGGAGGTTTACGACAAGATCAAGCGAGCGGCGGCGTTCAAACAGGACAACGGGCTTCGGTACGAAATTATGGTTGACGGCGGGGTGGGGACCAAGAACGCCAGGAAACTGGCCGATTGCGGCGCGACGATCCTGGTGAGCGGTTCTTCGTTCTTTTCCGACGAATCTTTTCAAAAAACAATCCGGGAACTCCGTTCGTAGAAATCGCTTGCGATTTCAAGCGGGTTGATTATATTCCTAAGCTCCATCGGGGGTGGAGTATGCCCTTTATGGAGCTTTTTGTTGTGAGATATGTTTAGCGAGTTACAAGACAGATTCGACGAGATATTCCGGTCGTTGCGCGGTAAGGGAAAGCTTTCGGAGAAAAACATCCGCGATTCTCTGAAGGAGGTCCGCCGGGCTTTATTGGAAGCGGACGTCAACTATAAAGTCGTCAAAAACTTTATCGGGGACGTGGAGGTTGCCGCGGTCGGCGAACGGGTCCTGAAGTCGATTGAGCCGGGGCAGCAGATTGTCAAGATCGTTCATGAAGAGCTGGTCAAGCTGCTCGGTGAGACATCGGAACCGCTGGCGGCGATCGACAAGTCTCCGACGATTTACATGGTTTGCGGACTGCAGGGGTCGGGCAAGACGACGCTGTCGGGAAAACTGGCCCTGCATGCCAAGCGGAAAAACAAAAAGCCGCTTCTGGTAGCGTGCGATATATATCGTCCGGCCGCGGTGAAACAGCTCGAGACGGTGGGGAAATCGATCGAGGTCGAGACCTTTTATCTCGAAGGAAAGAAACCGCCGGAGATTGCTCGGGAAGCGAAAAAATATGCCGAAAAGAATTTCTTCGATTTGATTTTGATAGATACCGCCGGGCGGCTGCATATCGATGAAGAGTTGATGACAGAGCTGGAGGAGATGAAGGGGAAAATAAACCCCGACGAACTCCTCCTGGTGGCCGACTCCATGACCGGGCAGGATGCCGTCAATGTCGCGGAGCAGTTTCATCAACGGCTCGGCCTGACCGGGGTGGTGCTGTCCAAGCTGGACGGTGATGCTCGCGGCGGCGCGGCGCTGTCAATCCGGGCGGTGACGGGATGTCCCATTAAGATGGTTTCGGTCGGCGAGAAGTTGTCCGATCTGGAGCCATTTCATCCCGACCGGATGGCCTCGCGGATCCTGGGAATGGGAGATATCGTCAGCCTGGTTGAGAAAGCGCAGGAGACGGTCAATCAGGAGCAGGCGGCGAAGCTGGAAGAGAAGATCCGGAAAAATACTTTTACGCTTGAGGATTTCTACGAACAGCTTCAGCAGCTGAAAAAAATGGGGCCGCTGGAATCGCTTCTGGGGATGATTCCCGGGGTGGGGAAAGCGCTCAAAGGGGTTGAAATCGATGAGCGGGGGATGTCGCGGGTGGAATCGATAGTCCAGTCGATGACGCCGTTTGAGCGGCAGAATCCGCACGTGGTCGATGGCAGCCGGAAAAAACGGATTGCGGACGGTTCCGGCAATTCGGTGCAGGCGGTAAACCAGCTTCTGAAGCAATTTAACGCCATGCGCAAGATGATGAAAAACGTAAATAAAATGAGTTTTAAGGGGCTCCCCAAAGGGGGATTTCCCACGCAGTTTTAGGTTTAAGGAGGTTTTGCAGATTTGTCAGTCAAAATTCGCATGAGACGGTTGGGCAAGAAGAAACGTCCCTTCTTCCGCCTGGTAGCGACCGATTCCAGAATGCCGCGGGACGGCCGGTTTCTCGAGACGCTCGGGCACTACAACCCGATCGAGAAGCCTGCCAAGATCGATATTTTCGAAGATCGCATCGTGCACTGGTTGAACGAAGGGGCGGTGATGTCCGACACGGTGAAGACACTGTTGTCGCAGATCGGCTTTGTCAAGAAATACGAAATGCAGAAGCGGGGCGAGGATATTTCCGCCGTGACGGTTACCAACCAGATAACCGAACGCCCCAAGAAGCGCAAGAAGACCAAGAAGGGTAAGACGGAGGAAGCGGCGGTCGAAGCTCCCGCCGAACCGAAAGCGGAATAAGGCAAAAGAATAAAAACCGAATAGCTTGTTTACCTGTTACATACGGTAAAGATAGTCCGAACCGGTAACGCAACCGAAAAAGGAGTTTGCTGTGAAGGAATTCATCGAAACTATCGTTAAGGCGCTGGTGGACCATCCGGAAGATGTGAATCTTACTGAAGTACAGGGAGAGAGGACTACCGTGTATGAGCTTAGAGTGGGAGAGGGCGATTTGGGTAAGGTAATCGGCAAGCACGGCCAGACCGCGAAGTCGATCCGGACCCTGATTTCCGCCATCTCGGCGAAAAAGGGAAAACGAGCTGTGCTGGAGATACTGGAGTAGTTGAACGACGCCCCGGAATATATCGCGGTCGGGCGGTTCGGAAAAACACGAGGAGTGACGGGTGAGATTTACATCCACCCCTTGACCGACAACCCCGACCGGTTCGAAAGCGGAGTGCGATTCTGGGTAGAGGATGAAAAGGGCTACCGGGAGATTAAATTCGATGCGGTGCGGGAAGTATCGGGTCGAGTTTCTGCCAGGGTAGCGGGAATAGACAGCCCGGAACAGGCCAGAGCGGAACTGACAAATCTGTTTATTTACGTTAAACGGACCGAGTTGGGCGATGCTCCGGAAGGAAAGTACTATCATTTCGATCTGGTGGGATGCCATGTCGAAGATGAAGATAAAAGAGTTTACGGCTGGGTGCAGGAAGTGGAAGAATACCCGGCTAACGATGTTCTGGTGGTAATGACCGAAGATGAAAAAAGATTCCTCGTCCCGATGGTGAAGCAATTCATTGTCAAGATTGATATCGCCAACAGGGCGATAGTTATCAAGCCGGACGAGGGGCTCTTCGGCGAGACCGATGAAAATTGAGATAATAACGCTTTTCCCGGGGTATTTCGAATCGGTTGTAAAGCAATCGATCATCGGAAAGGGAAAAGAGAAGAAGCTCTTTGAAATAGAAATAATCGACCTGCGATCGTTCACCAGCGATAAGCATCAGACCGCCGATGATAAGCCATTCGGCGGCGGCGGGGGAATGGTCCTGAAGATCGAACCGCTGGCGAAATGCCTCCGTGCACTCGGATACGGAAAAGAAAGTCCGAAAGATGCGCGATTAGTTTTGACTTCCGCGGCGGGGGAGCGCTTCGGGCAGTCGACGGCAGTGCGATATTCGCTGCTGGATCGGCTGACCATCCTCTGCGGACACTACCTCGGGGTGGACGAACGGATCGCCGAGTTGTTCGAGTACGACGAAATTTCGCTCGGCGACTATGTCCTGACCGGCGGAGAGCCGGCGGCGGCGGTCATCCTGGATGCCGTGGCGCGGCTGATTCCGGGAGTGCTGGGGAATTTCGAATCGGCGCTGGCCGATTCGCACAGCGAAGTTTTACTGGGAGCCCCGGTTTACACCCGGCCGGAGGAATTCGAAGGGATTCGAGCGCCGGAAGTGCTGTTGGGCGGAAATCATGCCGAGATAGAAAAGTACCGGCGCCGGGAAGCGATAAAGAGGACGTTTTTGAGGCGCCCGGAATTGTTGAAGCGGGTCGATTTGGAAAAAGACGATATTAGATTTATAGATACTTTGAAAAAAGAAAAAAAAGATAAATGACGAAAGGATAATTGCCATGAAACAGATAGCGGCGCTTGAAAAAAGCCTAATGAAGGATAAGCTTCCGACTTTCGCTCCCGGCGATACGGTCAAGGTGCATGTGAAAATTAAAGAAGGGGACAAGGAACGTATTCAGGTTTTCCAGGGAACGGTTATCAGCCGTCGCGGAAGCGGAATGGGTGAAACATTCACGGTCCGCAAAGTTTCCGCCGGAATCGGTGTTGAACGTATATTCCCCATTCATTCGCCGAACGTGGCCAAAATCCAGCGGATTCGTCAGGGGAAAGTCCGCCGGGCAAAGCTGTTCTACCTGAGAGGTCTTACCGGCAAGAGCGCCCGTATCGTCGAAAAGCTCGATGATAAGAACGCCGCAGATATCGAAATGGAAAACGAAGTTATCGAAAGCACCGCAGATGCAGTCGAAGAGGAAGCTCCGGAAGCCGAATCGAAAGAATAGTCCGTTTACGCGGTAAAGAGATTTAAAACCCCCGATTGTATCGGGGGTTTTTTTGTGGGGGATATTTGGCAGTGGGCGGTTGCTAAGGATGGTGCCTTCTTCTCCTGCCGGAACTCAAACAAAGAGGAAATTTTCATATATATCCAATAATCCAGCCCCCTCCTTGGTAAGGAGGGGGCTGGGGGGTGGTCTTCTCAATCCATCTCCATCCTCACCTCCCCATCCCCGCCCTCCCCACCAACCCCCTCTCATCCTCGCGGCTTGACTTCCGACACCCCGGAGATTATCTTCCGCAAAACCAAAATGGATAAGAGGATATACTATGAAAATAGCTGTCATCGGATCGGGGTTGATGGGACGCGCCGCCGTCTACGACCTGGCTCGCGCCGAGGGTGTCGAGGAAGTCGGGCTGTATGATTTCGATTCCGATCTAGCGGATGAAATTGCCTCGAAATACGGCAACGGCAAAACCAGAGCGGCTAAAATCGACGCCGGCGACGAAGAAGCGGTCACGCACGAACTCCGCAACTTCGACGCCTGTATCTCGTGCGTCACCTACCGCTACAATCCGGGGCTGACCCGGGCGGCGATCTCCACGCGGACCCATTTCGTCGACCTCGGCGGCAACAACGACGCGGTCCGGGCGCAGTTCGACATGAACGACGAGGCTAAAGCGGCCGGAGTGGTGGTGATTCCTGACTGCGGATTGGCTCCGGGGATGGTTTCGGTCCTGGCGGCGGACGGCATCGCCAAGCTGGACCGGGTGAAAGCGGTCAAAATCCGGGTCGGGGGACTTCCTCAGAAACCCCGCCCGCCGCTCAACTACCAGATGGTCTTCTCGTCCGAGGGGCTCATCAACGAATACTGGGAGCCGGTGGTTATCCTCGAAAACGGGCAAAAAAAAACCGTCGACCCGATGACGGCGCTCGAAGAGCTGGAATTCGAAGGCATCGGCAAGCTGGAGGCGTTTTACACTTCCGGCGGGACCTCGACGCTCCCGGATACGTATCTGGGGAAGATCGATTTCCTCGATTACAAGACCATCCGCTACCCGGGGCACTGCGCGATTTTCAAACCGATGCTTGAAATCGGGCTCGGTTCGCGGCAGGAGGTGAAAGTCGACAACGTGATGATCCGTCCGCGGCGGGTGTTCAAGAAAATCCTCGAGAAGAACCTCACCTTCAACGAGCCGGACCTGGTTCTGGTGCGGGTGACGGTTGAAGGGGAGAAGGCTGGGAAATCGAAAAGAATCGTTTACGAGATCATCGACCGCCAGGATATGCAGACGGGCTTGACGGCGATGATGCGGACGACGGCGTTTCCGGCGGCGATAATCGCGTGGATGGCCTGCAACGGGAATATTTCGGTGCGCGGGGTGATACCGCAGGAGGTTGCGGTGGCTCCGGGATTTTTCATGGAGCAGTTGAAAAAACGAAATATCGACTTAAAGGTCAGAGAATTGTAAAATAGGATAAGGGTAATCGGAATTTAACGAAAAACTATTTGACATAATCAGAGAGAAGGAGTTAAATGCAATTTAATGTATACTAATTTCTATAAATTAGGCGGTTCGGGACGTGGCGTTGATAAAACGCTTTGGAGAATTCCATTTTCTGCGGACAACATTCGTATTTTTTTAGGACGATTTTGAAAGAGCACGAGGTAAGGAATGAGACTATCACGGAAATCCGACTATGCCCTTCGGGCGGTTATGCATTTCGCGGGATTACCTAAGGGAAAACTGGCCTCGATCGGTGAGGTCGCGAAAGCGCAATCCATACCCAGGGAATTCCTGGCGAAGATTTTGAAAGATTTAACCTGGGGAGGGATCCTGGTATCCTTTCAGGGGGTAACCGGAGGGTATCGTCTGGCCAAACCTGCGCGTGATATTACCTTCCTCGATGTGATAGAGGCGATGGACGGTCCGGTGAATCTCAATCTTTGCACGGAAAAGGATTGCGACTGCGAACATTTTCAAGGTTGTCCGATGAAGGATTTCTGGATCAAGGAAGAGGCGCATTTCAAGAAAGCTTTGAGTAAGGCGAACTTCGCGAAGTATCGCGCCAAGGTGGATTGAAAGTAAGATAAGCTTGGAAAAAACCCGGTTTAGGCCGGGTTTTTTCTTTTGTAATAGAGCCAAAAGTGGTTTGGCGCAATGTTGCCTTTTGGTGCGTAAAGACATATATTGAAACAGGAAGCATTATCGTTATTGGTTCTTGGATGTCGGCACCGGTGGTTCCGGCATTATTTTTGAATCAAGAAGCAACGGCTGTTGTTTTAAGGATTGGGGAATGTAAGCAGGAGTTTTGCGATGAATTTCGAAGATAAAGATCACAAGGTAAAGGTCGGACTGGCGGAGATGCTCAAGGGAGGAGTCATCATGGACGTGGTCAGTGCCGACCAGGCTCGAATCGCGGAGCAGAGCGGGGCCGCGGCGGTGATGGCGCTGGAGCGGGTGCCGTCGGATATCCGGGCGGCCGGAGGGGTCGCGAGGATGGCTCCGCCGGAGATTATCGAGCAGATCAAGAAGGCGGTTTCGATACCGGTAATGGCGAAATGCCGGATCGGGCATTTTGTCGAGGCGGAGATATTGGAAGCGCTGGAAGTCGATTTTGTCGATGAATCGGAAGTGTTGACTCCGGCCGACTACGAAAATCATGTCGACAAGTGGCGGTTCAAGGTCCCGTTTGTCTGCGGGTGCAGGAATCTCGGAGAGGCGCTGCGGCGGATATCCGAGGGGGCGGCGATGATTCGGACCAAGGGTGAAGCCGGGACGGGAGATATTTCCGAGGCGGTGAGGCATCTGAGGCAAATCAACCGCGAGATGAAGGCGCTGACGGTCAAAGGGGAGGATGAATTGTATTCCGCGGCCAAGGAACACCGTGTCCCGATCGACCTGGTGCGGTACGTTGCGAAACATGGAAAGCTCCCGGTACCGAATTTCGCGGCAGGGGGGGTGGCGACTCCGGCCGACGCGGCGTTATGCATGAAGCTGGGGGCGGAATCGGTATTCGTGGGGAGCGGGATTTTTAAATCCTCCAATCCTGAGAAGACCGGGCGCGCCATCGTGGTTGCCGTGACGCAGTACAAAGATCCCAAAGCTCTGGCCGCGTGCAGCCGGGGGCTCGGTGAAGCAATGCGGGGAATTCAAGCCGCGGATTTGCCGGAGCAGTCGCTGCTGTCGACCCGTTAGACCATTCGGGCAGTATCATGCAGAATTATTCCGAACTAACCACAGGGGTGCTGGCCCTTCAGGGGGATTTCGAGCGCCATGAACACCATCTGAAATTGCTCGGTGCGAATTTCGTCGAGGTGAGAACCGTCGGCGATTTGAAAGGCATCGACGGCCTTATTATACCGGGTGGAGAATCCACTACCATGAGTCGG
>Ga0105093_10000244_pt1 | contig 20943 bp, 19 predicted proteins | sample PPLLak3March2015_2_FD_79111 | JGI IMG/M metagenome (GOLD analysis project Ga0105093, IMG submission 79111) | Freshwater sediment microbial communities from Prairie Pothole Lake near Jamestown, North Dakota, USA - PPLs Lake P8 Core (3) Depth... | ecosystem: Environmental > Aquatic > Freshwater >... | reverse complement strand
CTTTCTGGGAGACCCATGTTTTTAGCCAGATTGTGAAACAGGCAGCATCTCGGGGAAATTCGGCGCCGGTCAACAACTGGCGCACGGCCAATGGTCCGGAAGTCGACCTGGTCATCGAGCAGGCCGGGGGGAAGATTGTTGCCGTCGAGTGCAAATTCAAAGAGCACCCCGATATTGCGGATGCATCCGGTCTGCGCGCTTTGGCCGGTGCGGAGCGGAGGCGTATTAAAGAAAAGTTTGTGGTATGCCGCACGAAAGTTGCCTACAAGCTCTCCGATGGAACATGGGTTATGAACCCTGCGGATTTTTTGGCGAGTGAGGTTTTTGGATAGCTAATGGAGATCCTCAATCAACTCTTGCGCCGCGGCGTCCAAATGCCAGAAACGGCCGGGATTGAAATTGGCCTGGAGGTGGACGTTGATCGGATCTCGGGTGAGGGGACCATCATTCATTCCGGCTGCAGAATTTCAGGCAAACGCACCTGGGTCTCACCAAGAGCCAAAATAGGAACCGCCGGGCCGGCGATCATCGAGAATTGCCAAATCGGTCCCGGAGTCGATCTCCAGAGTGGATTTTTTAAAGATTCGGTTTTTCTAGCAGGATCCCGTTGCGGCCCCGGTTCGCATGTGCGCGAAGGGACGATCCTCGAAGAGCAGGCCAGCATCGCCCACACGGTCGGCCTGAAGCAGACCATTCTGTTTCCGTTCGTCACCCTCGGCAGCCTGATCAATTTCTGCGACTGCCTCATGGCCGGCGGCACGGGCCGCAAGGACCACAGCGAAGTCGGAAGTTCCTACATCCATTTCAACTTCACTCCCAACCAGGACAAGGCCACTCCCTCCCTGATCGGCGATGTTCCGCGCGGGGTCATGCTGAATCAGCGGCCGATATTCCTGGGAGGGCAGGGGGGCGTGGTCGGCCCGGTCCGCCTCAATTACGGGATCACTGCTGCGGCCGGCACCATCCTGCGCAAGGACGAGCTGCGGCCGGACCGCCTTATTTTCGGCGGAGCCCTCAGGGGGGGGAACATCGAATTCCGGCCGGGCAGATATTCAGGTGCCTCCCGGATCATCAAAAACAATCTGATATATATCGGCAATCTGCTGGCTCTAAAGTATTGGTATCGGGAAGTTCGCGTTCTGTTCGTGGGCGTCGAGTTCCCGCAGGAACTTCTCGATGGGCTTTTGCGCACGGTCCAGGCGGCGATCGGTGAACGCCTGCAGCGGCTCGGGGAAATGGGCGAGAAGATGAAGGGCGGGGGCGATTCGACCTTTGCAGCCGCCTGGCCTGTCCTTGAAGAAAGGCTTATTCGGCAGGGCGAACGCGCGGGCGAGCTCCGCTTGTTGGATTCCTTTAAGGAAAACGTGTCAGCAACTATTGCGCGCGAAGGCAAAGACTACATCCGTACAATCCAGGCGTTGAACGTTGAAGCCGCCGAACGAGGGACGGCCTGGCTGCAGGGAATCGTCGATGAAGCGGTCGCCGCAGCGTTCAAGGCCGTGGAGTAGGGTGCCGGAAGCTTTTTTGCCTGCGGCTTCGAAACAGGGCCGGTTTTGACTCCGGGACCAACCAGCACATCCAACTTATAGACGGGGCTATGGGCAAGCTATTTGGTACAGATGGTATCCGTGGAATTGCAAATAGTTACCCTGTAATTCCTGAAGTTTCAGTTAAGATAGGCCAGGCGGTTGGCTGGTTGTTCAAAACGATGGGGGAGCGGCCGCGGGTCATAATCGGCCAAGACACTCGCATGTCGGGCGACATGCTCGCGCACGCCCTGGCTTCCGGTATCTGCGCGGCCGGGGTAGACGCGCAACTCGTGGGAGTTTTGCCGACGCCCGGCATCGCGCTCGCAACCAGAAAGCTCGGAGCGAGCGCGGGGATCGTCGTATCCGCCTCGCATAACCCTTACCAGGACAATGGGATAAAGGTATTCGGTTCCGACGGCTTCAAGCTGTCGGACGAGAAAGAAGCAGAAATCGAAGGCCTGGTTCTGGCCGGAACGGCAGCCGGCCTGAAACCGCGCGAAGCGATAACCGGCCGGGTTTGCCATAATCCCGAAGCTGCCGGCCTGTACGCCGATTTCCTCAAGGGTTGCGCCGCAGAAACGTCCGCCGGCGGCGCCGGCCACGGCCTTAAGATCGTTTTGGACTGCGCTCACGGCGCCACCCACGAGATCGCCCCGCGTATTTTTGCTGAAGTAGGGTGCCGAGTGCACGCAATCAATGTGCAGCCGGACGGGATCAACATCAACCACCAATGCGGCTCGCAGCATCCCGATGGGCTCGCCCGGCAGGTCGCGGCGGACCACGCCGACCTCGGGCTGGCATTTGACGGCGACGGCGACCGCCTGATCGCCGTCGACGATCAAGGCGAGGTGCTCAGCGGCGACCGGATCCTGGCCGTCTGCGCGCAGCATCTTCATGTGCAAGCGCGTCTGAAAAACAACACCGTGGTCAGCACCGTGATGAGCAACGTGGGCTTGAGCCGTTGTTTGAAGAATCTGGGCATCCAGCATTTGAGCACCCGCGTCGGCGATCGTTATGTGATGGAAGGCATGCGGGCTTCCGGGGCCTCGCTCGGCGGCGAAGACTCGGGGCACCTGATCTTTGCAGACCACCATACCACCGGCGACGGAATCCTCTCGGGTCTCATGCTGGTGCAAGCGATCCAACAGCAAGCCATGCCGTTGTCACGCTTGAAAAAGGTCATGATCCCCTTTCCTCAGACCCTCGTCAATGTTGCCGTCAAATCAAAGCCCGATTTGGAAGGCCTTCCTCGAGTTCGAAAGGCCATCCGGGATGTGGAATCGCGCTTGGGAGAGAGCGGCCGGGTGCTCGTGCGCTACTCGGGCACCGAAGCCTTGTGCCGGGTCATGGTAGAGGGTCCGGACCGCGCAGATGTCGAGGCCTTCGCACGCGCTATCTCTCAGGCTATCAGAGAGGCAGTCGGCTGATGGCGCCGACGTGTGGCGATCCATTCGCACGGCGGGCAGGGTAAAAAAAGGCCTCGGGAAACCGAGGCCTTTTTAGCTTCCAGAGGCTAATTCAAATTGCTTGTCATTACTTGTCGCGGCCGGCTCCGAATATCCTCAGCAGCATGAGAAACAGATTGATGAAGTCGAGGTAGAGCTTCAGCGCGCCCAGGATGGCGCCTTTGCGCACGGCGCCGGAATCGATATCAGCAGGCTGCGCTAGCGCCATGTTCTTTATGGCTTGCGTGTCGTAAGCGGTAAGGCCGACGAAAACCAGCACACCGATATAGCTCACAATCGTGCTCACGGCGCTGCTCTGTATGAACAGGTTGACCAGGGAGGCGATAACGATCCCGATCAATCCCATGGTCATAAACCCGCCCATGGAAGTCAGATCCCGGCGCGTGGTCCAGCCGTAAACGCTGCAAGCGACAAAGGTCGCAGAACAAACAAAAAACGTGCTGGCGATGCTGGACTGGGCATAAACCAGAAAAATCGAGGAGAGCGTGGCGCCGTTTAACGCCGAATACAGGACGAACAGGAAGGTCGCCGTGCCCGCCTGCATGCGGTGGATCCGCGCGCTGAGTGTAAAAACCAGAGCCAACTGCGCAATGATCAGACCGAAGAACACGATCCCCGAGCCGAATATGACGTTGCGGATTTCCGGCATGTTGGCAACCGAATACGCCACCAGGCCGGTTATCCCCAAGCCGACAGCCATCCAGTTGTAGACACTCCGGACAAACGAATTAACCCTTACCTGAACTTGGGTCTTTTGAAGGGTTAAAGAATCCATCCATACCTCCTGCGTTTGGGTTTGAGATTATAGTTCGAGCAAAAAAATAACACATCCAGCGGATATTTCAAGCTGTTTCGAAGAAGATTCGGCGCCGGGCGAATGGCAAGCCTTTCTTGATTTTGCGCTGCAACTCCTATAGAAAGGATTATCATGAAACCTGAAAAGATCTATCAGGAGCTTAAGGATCTCGCCGAAAGGCTGGGTGTTGTGGTTGAAGAGCATAATTTCCGCAACAGCGGTATTCGGGTAAAAAGCGGCGCGTGCATCGTCCACGGAAAGCATCTGGTTATCATCGACAAGCACAAGCCGTTAGGCAAGAAGATCGGCGCGCTGGCGTCGGCGCTTTCAAAATTTCCCCATGATGACGTTTACCTGGTTCCTGCAGTTCGCGAGATGATTGCACGGTATGCGGAGGAATAGGGAATCGATTCAAATCAGGCCGAAGGGTTTTTAAAAGTTTACATAATATAACTTATCAGACATAACTAAAATAGCCATTCATCTGCCTGCATGACCCCCCCGGAAAAACCATTTGATTTTGGAGCGCTCGAGGGTCCAGCGGCCCCTGCGCAGAATCAGGCCGCCAAGACCATTTATTCCGTTTCGGAGCTAACAGCCAAGATCAAATCGGTTCTGGAGGCCAGTTTTCCTTTCGTCTGGATTTGTGGTGAAGTTTCCAATTTTCGGATGCCTGCTTCCGGGCATTGCTATTTCACTCTTAAGGACGAAAACGCGCAAATTGCGGCCGTCGTCTTTCGCGCGCAATACCGCCAGGCCCGCTTCACCGTTGCCGACGGCATGAGCATCATCGGACTGGGCCGGCTCAGCGTGTATGAGCCGAGGGGCAATTACCAGGTGATCCTCGAATACCTGGAGCCGGCCGGCCTGGGTGCCCTGCAGCTTGCTTTTGAAACACTCAAGCGACGACTGGCTGCCGAAGGTTATTTCGACCCGCGGCACAAAAAGCCGCTGCCTTTTATGCCCTCGAAGATCAGCGTCATCACATCTCCGTCCGGGGCTGTGGTGCACGACATCATCACCGTTCTGAACCGGCGATTTGCCAACCTCCGCATCGAAATTGTTCCGGTCAGTGTCCAAGGTCCGCGGGCCGAAGCTGAAATCATAGCAGCCTTGACCCTCGTCAACCAGCGCGCAGACTCGGATGTGATCATCCTGGCCCGTGGCGGCGGTTCGATGGAGGATCTGCAGGCGTTCAATTCGGAAACCGTGGCCATGGCCATCTTTCATTCCGAAATCCCGGTCGTTTCGGCCGTCGGTCATGAAACCGATGTGACCATAGCGGATTTCATTGCGGATCTGCGGGCACCGACGCCGTCCGCAGCCGCGGAGTTGGTTGCGCCTGAAAAAAATGCCTTGCTTCGCCAGGTTAGCGAGCTCGACAAGGCCTTGCATCGCAGCTTTTTGAAGCATCTTGAAAAACTAAACCAAAACTTAAAACAATTAAACCTAAGACTCCAAGATCCAAGAAAAAAAATTCAGGAGGCATGGCTCAGACTCGACGATCTGGGGGCGCGCCTCGAACGATCGCTGGCGCTGCGGATTCAGCACTCGGGCGATCGGTTGAATTGGCTTTCCCATCGCTTCGACGCTGCTTCACCCCGATTACAGGTTCAAAAGTATCATTCTAAACTTCAACTAAATATTAATAACTTATCAAAATTATTGTATATAGTAATTTCAAATAAAAAATCAATGCTACGCGAGCGCACGATCAAACTGGAGGCTTTGAATCCCCTGGCGATTCTCGATCGGGGATACAGCATTACGCGCACCCTTCTGGAAAAGCACGTCATCACGCACCCCGAGCAGGTATCTATTCACGAGAATGTTGAAGTCTTGCTGGCCGGCGGGGTCTTGTTATGCGACATAAAGGGGAAATCCACTCATGGCGAAAAAAACGTTTGAACAATCCATCAAGCAACTGGAGCAGATCGTGACTGAGCTCGAGTCCGGCGAGCTGCCTCTGGAACAGGCCATCAAGAAGTTTGAGGAAGGAATGGAGCTTTCACGGTTCTGTTCGCGGAAGCTGGAAGAGACCGAACGCAGGATCACCCTATTGATGCAGGACAGCGCCGGGCGATCTGTCGAGAAGCCTTTTCCGACCGAAAACCATGCAACGGATGCGGACTGAAATGTTCGATCTTGCCGCCTATCTTTCCCGAAACAACGCGCTGCTCGATCGCTGCCTGCTGGCGCATCTGGAAGCATCCGCCGGCTCCCGGCTTTTGGGAGCCATGCAGCATTCCCTTATGGCCGGCGGCAAACGCTTGAGGCCCAATCTCTGTCTGGCCGCCAGCGAAGCGGTGGGTGGAGATCCGCAAAGCGTGCTCCCGGTCGCCTGCGCCGTGGAGATGATCCACACCTACTCCCTGATCCACGACGATCTGCCAGCCATGGATGACGACCGGCTGCGGCGAGGCAAGCCGACCTGCCATGTGGCCTTCGACGAGGCCACGGCCATTCTGGCGGGTGATGCGCTGCTCACGCTGGCCTTTCAAGTCCTCGCATCCACGGAAGCCAGGCGGCCGGAACGCGCTCTGGAAGCCGTCCGTATCCTTGCCGCCGCCGCCGGCCCATCCGGCATGGTTCAGGGCCAAATGCTGGACATGCAGTCTGAAGGCCGAACGCTGAGCAGCGCAGAACTTCAGAAGCTGCATACGCTGAAAACAGGCGCCATGATCGAAGCGGCGCTGGCCTGCGGGGCCATCGTCGCCGGCGGGCTCGCGGCCCAGGTCGACGCCATTCGGGAATACGGACGGGCGATCGGCCTCGCGTTTCAGGTGGTGGACGACATCCTGAATGTGGAAGGCGATCCGGCCGTCATGGGCAAGGCGGCCGGCACCGATCGGACTCGCCGAAAAAATTCCTATCCCGCCCTATTGGGTCTTGAAAAATCCAAGGAATTCGCTCAGAATCTGGTCTGCGCGGCGATCGAAGCCCTTGGCGGCTTCGGCCGCGAAGCCGAAGCGCTGCGAGCCATCGCCAGCTATGTCATCGCGAGAAAAAAGTAAGAACCAGGAGATGCCGTCAGCCGTGAACCTGCTGGATGAAATTCATTCGCCGGCCGACCTGAGGAGCCTCCCGCGGGCGAAGCTGCCGCAGCTCGCCGCCGAAATCCGCAACCTGATCGTCGAAGTCGTAGCGCACACCGGCGGCCACCTTGCGTCGAGCCTGGGCGCCGTCGAACTCGCCATTGCCGTCCACTACGTCTTCCAAACACCCAAGGACAAGGTGATCTGGGATGTCGGGCACCAGGCGTATGCCCACAAGATCCTAACCGGCCGCCGCGCCGCCTTTGCAAGCCTGCGGCAGCACGGCGGGCTTTCGGGCTTCACCCGCCGCAGTGAAAGCCCCTATGACAGCTTCTCCACCGGCCACAGCGGCACCTCCATTTCGGCCGGCCTGGGGATGGCCTGCGCCAACTTTTTAAAAAAAGAAGACGCCAAGGTGGTGGCCGTGATCGGCGACGGCTCGCTCACGGCCGGGCTGGCCTACGAGGGGTTGAACCAGGCCGGCGGAATCCTCAAGCGCGATTTGATCGTGATCCTGAACGACAACGAGATGTCCATCTCGCGCAATGTCGGTGCGTTGTCCTCTTTCTTAAGCCGCACCTTTTCCGCCAAGAAGCTCCAGGAGCTGCGGCGGGAACTCGGCTTCTTCTTCAAAAAACTGCCGCGCATCGGCGAGGACATCTACCAGCTCGCCAAGCGAACCGAGGAATCGTTCAAATCGTTTGTCACGCCCGGAATGCTTTTCGAGGCTTTCAATTTCGAATATTTCGGCCCCATCAACGGACACAAAATCGACCATTTGATAGATATTTTAAACAATATCAAATACATAAGAGAGCCGGTCCTGCTGCACGTCACCACCACCAAGGGCAAGGGCTACGCACCCGCAGAGAAAAACCCCGTCTATTTCCACGGCTGCGGCTGCTTTGATGTGGGCACCGGCACCTGCCTCGACCGCAAGCCCCCCATCCCCAGCTACACCGAAGTATTCGGCCGGACGCTGGTGGAACTGGCGCAGCGGGACGAGCGTTTGGTCGCGGTCACGGCGGCCATGCCGGAAGGCACCGGGCTTTCAGAATTCGCCCGGCTGTTCCCGGACCGGTTTTTCGATGTCGGCATCGCCGAGCAGCATGCGGTCACCTTTGCGGCCGGAATGGCGGCGGAAGGCTTTCGGCCGGTCGTGGCCATCTATTCCACCTTCCTGCAGCGCGCCTATGACCAAATCCTCCACGATGTCTGCCTGGAACGCTTGCCGGTGATCTTCGCGCTGGACCGCGGCGGCCTCGTCGGCGAGGACGGCGCCACCCACCACGGAATCTTCGACTATTCCTATCTGCGCAGCCTGCCCGGCATGGTCGTCATGGCCCCCCGCGACGAAAACGAGTTACGCCGAATGATGCTCACGGCGCTTCAGCACGACGGCCCGATCGCATTCCGGTACCCCAGAGGGGCGGCGGTTGGAAACCCTCTTGACACCGCCATCACCCCGATTCCGATCGGCAAGGCCAAGGTGCTGATGGAAGGGAGCGATGTGGTTCTCATGGCGGTCGGCGCGTCGGTGGTGGAGGCCCTCCAAGCTCACGACTTGCTGATGGAGCAGGGGGTTCAGGCGACGGTGGTAGACTGCCGTTTTGTGAAACCGTTGGATGCGGCGCTCGCCGTCGATCTGGCCCGACGGATTCCCCGGGTCTTGACGATCGAGGAGAACGTGCGTCAAGGGGGCTTCGGCAGTGCCGTGCTCGAAGCGTTTAACGATGCGGGCCTGATTTCGGTCGCGGTGGAGCGCATCGGGCTGCCGGACGCATTCGTGGAACACGGCCCTCAACCGCTGCTGCGCAACAAGTATGGCCTGAACGCTGCCGCCATTTCCAAGGCCGCCCTCCGCTTGCTCCAGCAATACGATTCTCCGCCCGACGCCGATCGCTCCTTTCGAACCCAACTCGCCGCCGTCCGCCCGTAACCGACCCTGTGAAGCATTCACGCCAAAGACTCGATCTGGTCATGCTTGCAAGAGGACTCACACCGAGCCGCGAGCACGCTCGGGCGCTGATCATGTCCGGCAGCGTGGTCGTGGACGGACGGATCGTCGACAAGCCGGGTGCCGCCACCCGCTCCGAAAGCCGGATCGAAGTCAAGGGCGAACCCCTGACGTATGTCAGCCGCGGCGGATTGAAACTGGCAGGGGCACTGAACGCCTTCGGCCTGGATGTGTCGGGGTGGATTTGTCTGGATGTCGGCGCCTCCACCGGCGGTTTCACCGACTGCCTCCTGCAAAGCGGGGCGAGCCGGGTTTATGCCGTCGATGTGGGCTACGGACAGTTGGCTTGGAGCCTCCGGCAGGACCCGCGCGTGGTGGTCATCGAACGGACCAACATCCGTCATATGCCGACCGAAAGAATCCCTGATCCCGTCGATCTCGTCGTCATCGACGCATCGTTCATTTCGCTCAAGATCGTCGTGCCTGCCGTGATCCGGTTTTTGAAACCGGGCGGGCACCTTTTGCCTTTGATCAAGCCGCAGTTTGAGGTCGGCAAGGGCCAGGTGGGCAAAGGCGGCATTGTCAGGGACGCGGAACAGCACGCCCGGGTGATCGAAGAGCTGGCTCATTTTTTCCGCAGCCTCGGCCTTGAATGTTCAAAGGCGGCACCCTCCCCTCTCGCAGGTCCCAAAGGCAACAAGGAATTTTTCATGTTATTGCGCACATAGACGCGTGCCAAGCTTGCGTCTATTTCTGTAAAATTACAAAAAATAATAGGCCGCCCGCGGTTGGGCGGCCTATTATTTTGGGGCTTGATTTTTTTAGATCAAATGGATAGAAGTCAAGCTTTATGATCCGATTTCGGTAAAAAACCCAATGAGGAGAGGATGTTAAATGAGCGAGAAAGTCGAAGGCATTCGCAACATCGCACTGGTGGCCCATGGCGGGGCCGGCAAGACCTCCCTGGCTGAGGCCATGCTTTTCGACGCAGGCGTGATCAACCGCATGGGGCGCATCGAAGAGGGCAACACGGCGCTGGATTTCGAACCCGAAGAGATCAAACGCACCTCCAGCATCAGCACCGGCTTTCATCAGGTGAATTGGAAAAAACACTCGGTCACCTTGATTGATACACCGGGAGACCAGAACTTCTTCTCAGACACCAAAACCTGTCTGCAGGCCGCTGACGCTGCAGTGGTCGTGATTGACGCGGTGGACGGCGTCAAAGTTCAAACCGAGATGGGATGGGAGTTCATTGAGGACTTCAAACTGCCGCGGGCGATTTTCATCAACAAACTGGATCGTGAACGCGCTGATTTTAGCCGGGTCTTTGAAGAGGCCAAGGGAATGTTCCAGCCCAAGCCGATCATTCTGCAGCTTCCGATCGGCTCGGAGGCTGAATTCAAGGGAATTGTCGACCTGATCAACCTGAAGGCCTATCTCTACGACGAGGGCGGCAAGGCCAAAACGACGGATGTCCCGCCGGAGATGAAAGATACGGTCGAGGCGGAACGGGAGGCTCTGATTGAAAACATTGCCGAAGCCGACGATGCGCTGGTCGAACGCTATCTTGAGGGCGAAACTCTTTCCGAGGAAGATCTCAGGCAAGCCCTGCGCAAGGGCATTCTGGCCCGGACCTTCACCCCCGTCCTCTGCGGGTCGGCCACCGGCAACATCGGCATCGACCTGCTTTTAGACTTCATCGCCGGCGCCATGCCCTCCCCTATCGACGGCGGAGCGCGGACTGGCACCGATCCGACTAGCGCTAGCCCAACCGAGCGCCTGCCGGACCCGAATGCTCCGTTCTCGGCGCTGGTTGTCAAAACCATCACCGATCCATACGCCGGTCGACTCACCGTTTTCAGAATCTTTTCCGGAAGCATCGGCACGGATGGGACTTTCTACAATTCAAAGAAGGAAGTGCGCGAACGTTACAACCAACTGCTGGTGATCCTCGGCAAGGAGCAGAAGCCGGCCGGCGGCGGAGGTCCGGGTTCGATCGTAGCGGTCGCCAAGCTGAAAGAGACCGGCACGGGGGATACGCTGTGCGACGAGGCCAACAAAATTCTTTACTCCGCCACCCCTCCTCTGCCCACCTTGATTTCCTACGCGTTGGCCCCCAAGTCCAAAGGGGATGAAGACAAGGTTTTTATATCGCTGTCAAAACTTCTGGAGGAAGACCCCTCGCTGCGGATCGACCGGCTGGCCGAAACCAAGGAGATCATTCTGCACGGTCAGGGCCAGATCCATATCGAAACCACGGTCGAACGGCTCAAACGCAAGTTCAACGTAGAAGTCCAACTCAACATCCCCAAAGTGCCGTACCGCGAAACCATCAAGAAAAAAGTCCGTGTCCAGGGTCGCCACAAGAAGCAAACCGGCGGCCACGGACAGTTCGGCGATTGCTGGGTGCAATTCGAACCTCAGCCCCGCGGCAAGGGATTCGAGTATGTGGACGCCATCGTGGGCGGGGCGATTCCGCGACAGTACATTCCGGCGGTCGAAAAGGGGATCGTCGAATCCGCCCAGCGCGGCGTTCTGGCCGGCTTCCCCTGCGTTGACTTCAAGGCCACGGTAGACGACGGCTCCTATCACGCGGTGGATTCTTCGGAAATGGCCTTCAAGATCGCCGGCTCGCTGGCGTTCCGCAAGGCTGCCGAACAGGCCGATCCGGTTTTGCTCGAACCCGTCATGAAGGTGACCGTAGTCGCCCCGGATGAATTCATGGGCGATATCATGGGCGACCTGAACAGCCGCCGCGGCCGAGTGCTCGGCATGGAAAATGCCGGTAAGAACCAGATCATCAACGCCTATGTGCCGATGGCTGAATTTCAGACCTACGCGCCCGACCTGCGCTCGATGACCGGCGGACGCGGCATCTACCGGATGGAATTCTCGCACTATGACGAAGTGCCCGCGCACATCGGTCAGAAAATTATTGAGGCGGCGGCCAAGGCCAAGGAAAAAGATTAATCGGAAGGAATGAAAAAGTCCGCTTGGCATTCACGGGAGGGGGAGTAGCCGGCCCAGAAGGCGTCCCAGCGGCTCGAAAACATCACGCGGTTTCGAGCAGCCATACGCTTGGCTTCCGGGCAGCTTGCCAGATGGAACCGCCGGGAATTGCGGTTGCCGACATACCGGCCTTCTCCTTCGCGCCAGTTCTGCCACAGGCCCCGCCGCTCCCGCATGGCAGCACGCTGCGCCGCCAGCAGCCGGCTTTCGTATTTGATGTTCGGCAGCATGAACAGGCAGAATGCCACGCCCGACCGCAGCAGCTTTTCGTTGACCATCGTGCCGTCCGACAGAAAGACGTAAGCCAGGGTCCGGCCGTAGTCGTCCAGCCGCTCGAGATCAAATTCCAGCCGCACCGATTGCCCTGCGATCAGCTCGGCATTTTGCGTGCGCGCTTCAAAGCCCCACGGTTGGGCCGTGTGCCGCGCATGGTCGATTTCCGGTGCGTTGATACCGATGTAGCGCAGCAACCGTCCATCCGCCAACTGCACCGTGTCGCCGTCGTTGATACGTTTGACGCGGACAGTTTCGGCCGCCGCCGGCGGAGCAGGCCCGAATGCGAGCCCCAGAAGCACCAGCAGAACCCAGCCAACCGAATGCAGCAAGCGCTCTCGGCAGAACCGTGTCATCGGACGTCCTCAGCCGGCCGGATTCATATGGCACTGCCGAGCCGCCGCCTCGTCCAGCATGCGGGCCAGCCCGCCGCCGGAGTCAGGCTGGAACCCCAGCGCATGCTGCCACACCTCGTCGTCTTCCATGCACAGATAGATGCAGACCGAAGGCGCCCGTGCACGGATGGCGGCCGCGATGTCTCGGTAGACCTTCATGCGCAGCGGCTTGAAGTAGCGCATTTTTCCGTCCAGGCCGCCGATAAACTCGCCGTAGACGATCCGTGAGTGCTGAAACCGCTTTCGAAGGACGGCCTTGAGTTCCGGCATGAAGCGCAGGGCTCCCAGGCTGATCCAAACGATGTGGCGCGGATCGACGGCGGCGAACAGACGCTCGACGGTTCGGCGATAATCCGCCTCGCAGCCGTCGGCGATGACGATCGGATCGAAATGGAACGCCAGGGGATAGCCGTGCGCGGCGCCGCGGGCAGCTGCTTTCAGGCGTGCATCGAGCGAAGTCGTCCCCCGTTCTTCGGTCCGAATGACCTCAGCGGTGTTCAGGGACCATGCCAGGATCGTTCGACGTCGATGCGGCAGATCCAGCAGCGAGTCGATCTCCGTGGTCTTGGTCTTCAGCTCCAGGACGCAGCTGTCCTGACCGGCAAATTTGCGGATCAGTCTCGCCGAGAGATCGGTCCAGGGCTCCCAGATCAGGCTGTCGGTGAATTCGCCGGTTCCCAGCCGGTGGATCGTTCGGGTGGCGAAGAGACGTTCCAACTCCTGGTCCATCTCGTCATGGTTCAGAAAATATTGCAGAACCGGCGGGTGAAAATACGCCTGCAGGATGCAATAGGAACAGTCCATGCTGCAGAAGGTTCCGATATGCAGGATCTTATACCCGCAGCACGTGTAGTGGCGCGTGCCGGGGCAGGACTTGACGAAGGCGCCCCGGTTGCGGGTGAGATAGAGCACGCGTTTGCCGTGTCCGATGGGGTCTTGCGCCGCGGCGACGGCCGCATAAACCTCCTCCGCGCTCCGCACGATGCGGGCCGGCACCTTGAACCGGCGGCGGGCCGCCTCGACTTCAGGCCGTTCGGATAGCGCGGCATCGACGTAGAGCTCGGCGATTTTCATGAACCCGACGACTCCTCGAACCCCCTGCCCTTTCCGGTCAGCAGACGATTGAAGTCCGGGTGGTCGATCAGTTCATCCAGCTTGGCGCGCAGGTGCGCAACGTCTGCGATAGTCTGAAAGTTCAGCGTCAGGGTGAAGCCCGCTCCCTCGAAATCCCTGGGCGGTGCCAGTTGAATCATTTCACCCAGCTTCAACCGCTGCCGCAAGGCAAGGAAGTTGTCCTCCGCGGCCGCAACCGCCGGATAGCGGCGTTGTCGCAGCCGTCGGCGGATGGCATGAATCTGCTGGTTGCGCTCCGGGTCCGCGGGTCCGGTTGTATGCATCAACCCGCATTCGTCCAGGACCTGCCGCGGATCGATTCTCTCCCGAACGGCGATCTCCGCGACCCGGCTTACGATTTCCCGCTGTTTGTTCAGACTAGGCTTGAGCCGGCGAAACAGACGGGCAAAGGCGGTCGCGAGCCCCTCTTCCATGCAACCGAGCTCACAGGCCATGGCAAAGGAAAGCGCCCCCTCCAGGACGCCGCCCTGAACCTCGACCGGCATCCGGCAGAGGCGCTTCAACTGCGACGTCACGCCCCGGTGGGTCGGGAGCCCGAGGGCCAAGGCGTCCGCATCGGCGAGTCGACCGTCGCCAGCGGCCTGCTCGAGCAGGTTCAAGGCTCGGGAGGTTTCGATGAGATTCAGCGGTCGTTCCAGTGAATTTTCGGCAACGGCTTTTAGGGCAAGCTCATAGCCGGATGCCGATCGGAGAAGCCGCACAGGGATCGAATTCCATCCCAGCGCCTGACAGGCGTTCACCCGCCGAAAGCCGCTTACGATGATAAAGCCGCCGTCATCCGGTGCAACCAGCGGCGGCGGGCACAGTCCAAACCGGTGGATGGATTTCTGCAAACCAGCGCTTTCGCGGAGGGTGGTGATTCGGAAACGCTCATCTTCAGAGTCGATATCCGTCAATGGGACGATGCGGGAGCCTTCTCCATCCGATCCGAGACACTCAGAGGCCATGGCTGCTGCCGCTCAGCTGTCTGAGCGCTTCGAGGTATTTGAGGCGGGTGTTGCGGATGACCTCCTCCGGCAGGGTCGGAGGCGGCGGAGTTTTATTCCAGCGGGTGGATATCAGGTAATCGCGCATGTACTGTTTGTCGTAGCTTTGTTGCGGGCCGCCCGGTTGATAGGAAGCCTCCGGCCAGAAGCGGGATGAGTCCGGGGTCAGCAGCTCGTCGATGAGGATGAGCTCATCACCGACGAGGCCGAATTCGAATTTGGTGTCGGCGATAATGATCCCCTTCGTTTCGGCAAAAGCAGCGCCTCTCCGGTAAAGCGTCAGGGTCAAATCGCGCACGCGCGCGGACAACTCCGAACCGATGCGCTTGCGTGCCTCCTCAAAATCGACGTTGATGTCGTGCATCCCGGCTTCCTCCTTGGTGGCCGGGGTGAAGATGGGCTCCGCCAGCCGGTCGGATTCCTTTAATCCCCTCGGCAGGCGGATGCCGCAGACCTCGCCGGACTGCAGGTAGGAGCTCCAGCCGGAGCCGGAAATATACCCGCGGGCCACGCACTCAATGGGCAGCGGAACGGCTTTCTTGACCAGCAGGCTGCGGCCCTTTAGCGAAGCGGCGTAAGGCCGGCAGATCTTGGGGTATTCGTCCACATCGCTGGCGACGACGTGATTAGCAACGGTCGACCGCATCATCTCGAACCAGAAAAGCGAAATTTGAGTCAGGATGATGCCTTTGTCCGGGATCGGCTCGTGCATGACGACATCGAAGGCGGAAATCCGATCGGTCGCCACCATCAGCAGGTGTTCGCCCAGATCATACATGTCCCGCACTTTGCCGCGCTTCAAAAGTTTCAGATCAGGGAAATCCGTTCGGCTGATCACTGGATTCATCACGCGCACCCTTCCTGAAGTTGGAACGACACCGCTCCGCCGCAGAGGTCGGCTATTCCTCCCGCGAGAGGGATTGAACGAATTGCCTCACGGCGCGCAGCGCTTTTTCGTCGGGTTCGACGAACTCGATCCCGATTTCATAGGTCCCCTGCCCCGCATCGTGCACATGCACCGGCCGCCCCCGGAGATCTACCAGGTCATCGCCGAGGCCGATGCTGAGAATGACGTGATGGGCCTCTGCGATCGGGAAATGCGTTTCCAGCAAAATCCCGGATTCAGAGAGGTTCAACGTACGTCCCATGCCCTGTTTCACCGCTTTTTGGTCCTCGTCCAGGCAAACATAGGAGAGGTTAAGCGAACTGAAGCGTTGATGTTTGCGCTTTTCTTCGTTCTTCATTGGTTTAGGGCGCTCCTCAAAGGTCGCAGACCGATTACCGGATGCCGGACCGGCTGACCCGATTGATAGTTACCAAGGTTGTCGCCGAGATGCAAGCGGCCAGGTACTCGATGATGTTGCGCAGGGTAGCCGACAGCTGTTTGTATTCGGCGGTTATCTTCTGTGAGTCCACCGCCGCCAATTTAAGGTCGGGGGAGGAAAACACGGCCGCTGCGAAAGGCTCATGGCCGATCGTCAGAAACGGGATATGCCCGAAAAAATCGCCTTTCTGGAGCTGGGCCAGCGGGACATGACCAGCACCCAGGCTGCGGGCGACGATCACTTCGCCGTTGCGAATCCGGAACAGCCGCTCCTCATGCTGGCCTTCCTTGAGGGCCATTTTTTTTCCCTTGATTAGATCCATGAAGGTCGTGGTGCGCGCATGGGCGTCGGCGCCGATCCCGGTCACGCACCTCAGACGGTTGTCCAGGCTCTTGATCAGACTTTTGAAATCCGCCGAAAGATTGGCCAGCTCACCGGCCAGCAGCTGGGAGTCCAGCATGCCCAGCTGAACGTTTCCGCAGGCGACGACGGTGGTGCTGCGGACATTGTCGCCGATGAGCAGAGACGCCACGCTGCCGAGAAAAGCGCCATCGCCCACCCGCAGCAGCTTAAGCGGGCCCTTCGGTGTGGTTTTGATGATTTCGGCGGCCCCTTCCAGGATCACCCAGATCCAGTTCCCGTGGGCGCCCTCGTGCACGATTTCATCCCCGTCGTAAAAGCTCTCCTCGTCGATGACGTAGGCGTAGTCGACCAAGGGCCCCTTGATGATCGGGGGCATGTCCGATGAGCGGCCGGCGGATACCGGGGCTTCCACTTGGCTGGAGGCTGCCGTCGAAGGCGCCGGTCCGAGCTTGGCGATCTTGCCTTCATCGAGCAGGCGCAGGCCGTCTAAAATGAGCTCCATCCGGCCCTTTTGGATGGTTCGCTTACACGCCACCCTCTCCCGAGTAAATTCGAATCGTCCCTCCATCCAGCCGAAAAGGGTAAAAAGAGCCGCCGCACCGGACTGGGCCCCGTCCGTTGCATCGACGGGGTTTCCGTTTTCGAAAACGACCCGGCCGGCTTCCGCCCGGAAGGGACTGTAGACCCGCAGGGTGCCGGTGGCGGAGCTGCTGCCGAGCAGTTGCAGCAGCTCGCCGAGGTTCAGGAAGCTCAGCTTTCCGGAAAAATCGAAATCAGACGCCATAAAGTTCGCACGCAGGCGGGCTCACGCCCTTGTTGGCGGGGGGATCCGAGGCGTTCAAAAATTCAACTCCTGCTGAAGCTTGCGCAGCACGAGCCGAAGGCATTCCTGCAGTGTCTTGCCGACCCCCTTCCCGTTCAGGGCCGCCGCCGGCAGAGCAGGCGCTTTCAGCTGGCGGTTCAACTCGTGGGCCATCTGCTCGATCGGCATCAGCGGGATATCGGCTTCGGCCAAATCGCGTTTGTTGAACTGCATCACCAATGGGAGTTTAAAAATGCTCAGATGGTAGTCCCGCAGATTCTGTTGAAGGTCCTTCAACGCCAACATATTCTGTTCACGCCGCACCTCAAGCGAGTCGGCAACGAAAACCACTCCGTCCGCCCCGCGGAGGACCAGCTTGCGGGTGGAGGCGTACCGGACCTGTCCCGGCACGGTGTAAAGCTGCACGCGCACATCGCACCCTTTGACCTTTCCAAGTTCCAGCGGCAAGAAATCGAAAAACAAGGTCCGATCCCCCTCGGTATCAATGGAGATCATTTGCCCCCGGACATGCTGGGAGAAGGTCCGATGGATATATTCCAGGTTGGTGGTCTTGCCGCACCGCGCCGGACCATAGTAGACGATCTTGCACTCGATCTGGTGCTTCTTGAGATTTACGACAGCCATTTTATCATCATATCACAAGGTTTGATGGGCGCAAAGCAAAAACCCATGCGGCTTAGCACCGCGCGGCAACCGGCGCCGCAGCGCGCGACGCTTCGTTTTTTTTGATCGGAGTCGTTTGCCGTCATGGACGCTTCAGACCTTTCAACCCATGAATTCTGTTGACAATCGCATGAATTGTGGTAACCAAAAATTCCTCTCTGATCCGATCGTATATGCGCGTAGACACCTGGATGTTCCGCTGCGTGTTTAAAATGTAAGGCCGGCCATCGGGTCCGCGGCGCCCGGCGGCGGCTGCACCAGCTTCCATCAACGGCCGTAAACGGAGGAGATCGCCATGGATAAGAAAGTCACCGTCATCGGGGCGGGAAACGTCGGTGCCACTGCGGCTCAGCGTCTGGCAGAAAAAGAGCTTTGCGATGTGGTTTTGGTGGATATCATCGAGGGGGTCCCCCAGGGAAAGGCGCTGGACCTGGCCGAAGCGGCCCCCATCGAAAAGCATGATTCCCATCTGGTCGGCACCAACGCCTATGACGCCAGCGCCGGCTCCGACATCATCATCATCACCGCCGGGATTCCGCGCAAGCCGGGCATGAGTCGCGATGACCTGCTGACCACCAATGCCGGCATCGTCAAGAAAGTGACCCAGGAAGTCGCATCCCGTTCGCCCAACGCCACGTTGATCATCGTGAGCAACCCGCTGGACGCCATGTGCCATGTAGCGTTAGACGCCAGCCGCTTTCCCAAGGAGCGCGTCCTCGGAATGGCCGGCGTGCTGGATTCGGCTCGGTTCCGGGCCTTCATCGCCATGGAATTGGATGTTTCGGTGGAAAACACCCACGCCTTCGTATTGGGCGGCCACGGCGACACCATGGTGCCGCTGCCGCGGTACTCCAGCGTAGCCGGCATCCCCATCACGGAGCTCATGGCCCCCGAGCGCATCGAGGCCCTGGTGCAGCGCACACGCAACGGCGGGGCGGAGATCGTGAGCCTGCTCAAGACCGGCAGCGCTTACTACGCCCCGGCGTCGGCCGCGGTGGAAATGGCCGAGTCCATCCTGAAGGACAAGAAAAAAATCCTGCCCTGCGCGGCCTACCTGAGTGGAGAATACGGAATCAAGGACCTCTTTATCGGGGTTCCGGTCAAACTCGGGGCCAAGGGCGCTGAGCAGGTGATCGAGATCAAACTGACCGCCGAGGAAAACGCCGCCCTGCAAAAATCGGCGGCCGCGGTTCAGGAGCTTAAAAACGCACTGGCCAAGCTGAAATACTGATTCCTCACGTTGCGTTCCGGCCGTCAAGGTCCGAGCCAAGTATAGCCTTCACCGCTTCGGCCAGTTTCCGATTGAAACCGGGCAGCGCGCTCAGTTCAGCGAGCGGTGCTGCCCGGATCGCTTCAAAGCTGCCGAAATGATCGATCAGCTGGGCTTTGCGCACCTTGCCGACGCCGGGGATCGCGTCCAGCGCCGATGTCAGGACGGTCGCCCGATGCCGTCGTCGATGGAAGGCAACGGCGTGGCGGTGCGCTTCGTCCCGTATGCGCTGGAGAAAAAGCAGCAGATCGCCCTCGCGGCCGAAATTTACCGGATTCGACCGTCCGGGGAGGAAAATTTTGTCTTGCACCTCCCCCCGCTCCGAGTCCTTTTTGGCGATCCCGATGACATCCATGTGCCCTTCGATTTGCAAATCCTTCATGACCGCCATGGCCGTGCCGAGTTGCCCCTTGCCGCCGTCCACCATCAACAGGTCGGGAAACGGCTCGGATGCCGGCCCCTTTCCCAGTCGGCGCCTTAGAATCTCCGACATGGACGCATAATCATCCGGCACGGCCACGCCGGTGATCCGGTATCGGCGGTAGGCGGCCGGTTCCGGCCGGCCGTCCACAAACACCACGAGGCCGGCCACGGGGTCTGATCCCATGAGGGTCGAGTTGTCGACACATTCGATGCGCTGCGGACAGCGCAAGAGCTCCAGACGACGTTGCAGCCGCAACAACAGCGCGGCCCCGCTGGAGCGTCGGGACAGCAGAGCGTCGAGTTCCGTGCGGGCGTTGTTCAAGGCCATCTCCAGCAAGCGTGCCTTTTCGCCGCGCTCCGGCCGGTGAATCTGCACCCGCTTGCCTTTCTGTGCGGTCAACCATTGCTCGATCCACTCCTGGTCATCGAGCGCATGCGACACGAAAAGCTCCCCCGGCACCAGCGCACGGTCCTCGTAAAACTGGCGGATGAAAACGCCCAGCATCTCATCTTCGGCAGCCATGCTCTCGGGAAAGCCGAAGTGGCGGGAGCCTGTCAAAAAGCCGCCGCGAACCTCCAGATAGGTGATCACGGCGGCGCCATCGGCGGAAGCCGCCGCGAAGACGTCCCGGTCCATAAAGTCGGTGGTCACCGCAACCTGTTTCTCGGTAGTCCGCTGCAACGCAAACAGCTTGTCCCTCAGCCGCGCCGCCTTTTCATATTCCTGAGCAGCGGCAGCCGCCTCCATATCCCCGCGAATCTTTCCCAGCAGCTCCTGGGTGCGTCCCTTCAGGAAGAGAACCGCCTCCTGAACGTGTTCACGATAGACCTCGGGGGCGACATCCCGACAGCAGGGCGCCAGACAGCCGTTCATCTGACAGTGCAGGCAGGGCCGGGTGCGGGTGCGGAATTCGTTCGCCTTGCACTTGCGCAGTTTGAAGGTTCGGTTGAGCACCTTGAGGGTTGCGCGCACGGCCTGCGCGGAGGCGAATGGTCCGAAATAAAGCGCCTCATCCCCGCCGATCTTCCGCACGACGCTGAAGCGGGCATAGGCTTCTTTCGGATCCAGCCGCAGGGAGGGGTAGCGCTTGTCGTCCTTGAGGACCACGTTGAAGCGGGGCCGGTGGCGCTTGATGAGGTTGGACTCGAGGATGAGAGCTTCTTTTTCGGTGCGGGTCAGGATGATCTCGATGTCGGCGATCCGCGCCACCAGCGCATGGATCTTGGAGCCGGAATGAGTGCTTGTTTTGAAATAGGCCGACAAGCGCTTGCGAAGACTGCGCGCCTTGCCGACGTACAAGATTCGGCCGTCGGCCGCCTTCATCAGGTAGACACCGGGTTCCAAGGGGGCGGCGGCCGCCTTCTGGGCAGGGGCGGCGGGCGGCGGGTGCGGTTGCGAAGGCGCGTTCATGTCTCCAGAACGATCAGCCGCTGCAAGCCCAGGATGCGGTCCCGCAGCTCGGCCGCCCGTTCGAAATCCAGCTCCTTGGCCG
>Ga0105093_10000243_pt1 | contig 20952 bp, 23 predicted proteins | sample PPLLak3March2015_2_FD_79111 | JGI IMG/M metagenome (GOLD analysis project Ga0105093, IMG submission 79111) | Freshwater sediment microbial communities from Prairie Pothole Lake near Jamestown, North Dakota, USA - PPLs Lake P8 Core (3) Depth... | ecosystem: Environmental > Aquatic > Freshwater >... | reverse complement strand
GCCAACGACAGTTTCGGGAAAAGCAGCACCCCGAAAGACTGCAACTCGCCGATGAGCAGCGAGGCCACCACCGCGCCGCCCAGGCTGCCGAAGCCGCCGACGACGATGACCACGAAGGCGTCGATGAGGATCTCAGCCGCCATGCCGGGGTAGGTGGTGAGCAGCGGCCCTGCGATGACGCCGGCCAGGCCCGAGAGGGCGGCGCCGAAGCCAAAGACGCCGGTAAACACCAGCGGCACGTTGAATCCCAAGGCATTGACCATTTCGCTGTCGTTGACGGCGGCTCGCAGAATAATCCCCAGGCGGGTCCGGAAAAGGATCAGCGCCATGGCCGTCCCCACGAGGATGGCGCAAACGAAGATGAAAATCCGGTAAACGGGATAGGTGATCCCGAAAAGCTGAACCGTCGTGCCCAGAAACCCGCCGATGTTCACGGCCAGGGGGTAGTTGCCCCAGATCCATTTCACGAGTTCGGTGAGAATGTAGGCCAGGCCGAACGTGAGGAGCAACTCGTGGAGATGGCCGTAAGCGTGCACGCGCCGGAGCAGAAAGCGTTCGACCAGCGCGCCGATGATGAACAGGAGCAAGGGGCAGACGACCAGGCAGAGCCAGAACTGGCCGGTGACCTGCAGCAGGGTGAATGAGAAATAAGCTCCCAGCATGTACATGACCGCATGGGCGAAGTTCAGGACGTTCATCATCCCGAAAACGAGGGTCAAGCCGGCTGAAACCAGGAAGAGGAGCCCGGCGTAAGCCAGTCCGTGGAGAAAGAAAACGGATACCTCGTTCATGTGTGCCCGCCTTTTATGTTGCCGATGCCGTAAAAGGGGTCATGCTTCTTCGCTGGCGTCTTTGCGGCCCCGTTGGCCAGCCGGCGAAACGATCTCGTGAATGATTCGCAGGAGAATGGCGTCGCGCTGCTGGATGATCTGTTGCACCTTTTCCGGTGTCCATTCGTAAAACCCCCGCCCGCCTCGGACGCCGGTTGCGCCGGAGGCCACCAGATCCTCCAGAACGGGCGAGGGTTCCCGGGTTGATTCGAGATAGGGGAAGAGATAGCGGTGAATATCCCGTGTCAGACCCAACCCCGCCAGGTCCGCTGTTTCAAGAGGGCCGATAAACGGCATCCGCGCACCGAAGCCGTACTTCACGACCTTGTCGATGTCTTCGGCGCTGGCGATGTTCTTCTCGCGCAGGGAGATGGCTTCCCGCCACATGGCGTGCTGGAGGCGGTTGCCTAAAAACCCCGGAACGTCCTTGAGCACCCGCACCGGCACCTTGCCGACTTTTTCCATGATGGCATAGACGGTTTCGAAGGCCTCATCGTCGGTGTCGGCCCCCTTGATGACTTCCACGCAGGGAAGGACGTGGGGCGGGTTCCAGAAATGAGTTCCCAGGAAACGACCCTTGATCTTGAAGGCGGCGCTGATCTCAGTAATGCTGATGGCCGATGTGTTGCTGGAAAAGATCGTGTCGGAAGGCGTTAACGGCTCGAGCTCCGATAGAGGTTTCGTTTTATTTTCAAATCTTCCAGGACGGCCTCGATGATGAACTGGGGGCCCCGAACGAACGCTTCGAGCGACGGGCAGAGACGGATCCGGTCGAGGCAGCGGTCCCGGTCTTCGGGTCGGGCGAGCTTCAATTCGATGAAGACCTTGAAGTTGTCGGCGATTCGGCCCTTGGCTGCCTGCAGTGCAGCGGCATCCGCATCGTAGAGGTTGACGTCGTATCCGGACGACGCGAAGATCTGAGCAATGCCGTGGCCCATCAGGCCGGCCCCGAGCACGCCGATGTGGGTTATCTGATTAAGATCCATTGGTCTTTCTTTCCCGGTCGTTGGTGGGGTTGCAGATGACCATGAAGCATTTGACCTCTTTGCGGCCGACCGACTCCCCGAAATGCGGAATGCCAGAATCGAAGTAGACGCAGTCCCCCTCTTTTACGATGTACTCCTCGGAGCCATGGATGAACTTCATGGTTCCCTGGATGACAAAGAGGATCTCCTGGCCCTCGTGCTGGAAAAGCGTTTTTTTCTTTTGTCCGAGGGGCAGGGTGAGGATGAAGGGCTCCATGATTTTGTTCGGGTAACGATAGGCCATGGCCTCGTAAGAATAGCCAAACGCAGCTCCGTCCCTGGCAATGTGGGGGCGTTCTTCTTTGCGAACGAGGCAAAATGATGTCCGCGGGTTCTCCTCGCCGAGGAGGGATGAAATCGTAACGTTGAATGCTCGAGCGATGTTTCCCAGGGTCGAGACCGGAGGTGCTTTTTTCGATTTTTCGACTTTGGAGAGGTAGCCCTTGCTAAACCCCGTTTGCTGGGCGAGGTGTTCGAGCGTGATCCCTCTCTCGGCGCGCAGCGCTTTAATGCGTTTGCCGATCTCGGCTTCCAGGATGATGGGGTTTTGTTTCATAACAGAAAACCATCGCCGAAAGAGGATGACAGAACTTTACTAATTATTTCGGGGATTCGATGAAGCGCGCTTGTTTCCAAACACGAAACTTATTATATAGTTTTGCGGGGCGTGTCAAGGAGGATCATTTTTACCTCCCCTGGGTCAAAAAACCCGCCAACTTTTCGTAAGGCTGGGCACCCACAAGCATTTCGCCGTTGATGCGAAGGGTGGGAACCGCAGTGATCCCCAGCTGGTGGGATCGCAGCCAGTCCTGATCGACAGCCGCCTGGTAAGTCTGCTGGCGGATAACCTCCGCCAGCGCCTCCCCCCTCAGCCCGACGGAGTCGGCTGCGGTGGCAAGCGTTTCGATATCGTACAGGTTCTTCCCATCGACAAAGTAGGCCCGGAACACGGCGTGGTGGAACGCATCCGCTTTCCATCTTCTTGTTGATCATCCCGGAGACGCCTGATAAACCCCTCCCATAGGCGTGCTGCAACCCATTTTGCTATGAAAAGGAGTTTAAAAAATGGCGCTCTTTCGAACGGTCTCGGAAAAGGAAGCCACCGGCAAGGTTAAGAAGGTTTACAGGGACATCATGGCCACCAAAAAGATCGACTTCGTGCCCAACTTCTGGAAGGCGCTGTCGATCAACCCGGACCACCTGGAGGCCACCTGGCAGAAGCTGAAGGCGATTATGAAACCCGGCAAGCTCGATCTGCGCACCAAGGAAATCATCGCTCTGGCGGTCTCGATCACCAACAACTGCGAATACTGAATCCACTCCCACAGCGCCGCCGTGAAGCGGCTCGGACTGGACAACGAGGCCATCGGCGAGATCGTGGCCGTGGTGGATATCTTCTGCGGTACCAACCGGATCGCCAACGCCTACCAGGTCGAACCGGACGTAACCCCGAGTCCGGATTGATCTGCCCCGAGGAGAGCCGGATGCCTTACAGCGAAGAACTCGATTCCAGACTCGCCCGGCTCCTTCCGCCCGATGCCGCGCGCAGGAAGATGTTTGGGGGAACCTGCTACACCTTTAAGGGCAACATGGTGAGCGGGGTGTATCAGGATTTCCTGATTCTGCGGCTCGGCGAGCGGCAGGCAGCCGAGGCGTTGAAACTGCCCGGAGTGAGGCCAATGGACATCACCGGCAAGCCAATGAAAGGCTGGGTAATGATCGCCGCTGTGTCATTGACGGACGAGGCTGTGGCCTGTTGGGTCGCAAAAGCGCAGGCCTTTGCGAAGTCGCTACCCGCCAAATAGGGGCTGGATACCATGGAAAATCTCCTCAAAGAGGCCGCTCGGCGGTCGGCCCGCTATCTCAGCGGGTTGACGGAGCGAAGCGTGGCCCCGCCGCACGAAGCCGTTGCGCGTCTAAAGGACTTCGACGTTGCGCTCCAGGAGGAGCCGATCGCGCCGATGCAAGTGCTGGCGGAACTGGATAACATCGGTTCGGCTGCCACCGCAGCCAGCGCCGGACCGCGGTATTTCGGCTTTGTCACGGGCGGCGCGCTGCCGGCCGCCCTGGCCGCCAATTATCTGGCCGGAGCCTGGGACCAGAACGCCGTCTTCCAGGTCGCCTCGCCGACGACGGCTTATCTCGAGGCCGTCTGCCGCCGCTGGCTGGTGGCGCTGTGCGGGCTGCCGCCGGATGCCGGCATCGGCTACGTGACCGGAGCCACCATGGCCAACTTCAGCGCCCTGGCAGCCGCCCGGCACGCGCTGCTTAGCCGGCGGGGATGGGATGTCGAGGCGCATGGCCTGTTCGGAGCTCCGCCGCTAACGGTGGTGGTCGGCGAAGAGGTGCACGTCAGCGTCCTAAAAGCTCTGAGCCTTCTGGGGCTCGGCCGGGAGCGAGTGGTCCGCGTCGCGGTAGACGGTCAGGGGCGCATGCGGCCGGAAGCCATCCCGGCTCTGACCGAACCGGCGATCATCTGCATCCAGGCCGGCAACGTGAACACCGGGGCCTTCGACCCAGCGAAGGAAATCTGCGAGATCGCCAGGGTATCGGATTCGTGGGTGCACGTAGACGGCGCCTTCGGCCTGTGGGCGGCGGCATGCCCGGACCGGGAGCATCTGGCAGCGGGCATCCCGGCGGCACATTCGTGGGCGACCGATGTCCACAAATGGCTGAACGTGCCCTACGACAGCGGCATTGTTTTCGTGCGCGACCCCCAGAATCTTCAAGTCTCGATGTCCTCGCGCGCGGCCTATCTCATTGCCGGCGACACCCGGGAGCCCAGTCATTTCACGCCGGAGCTGTCCCGCCGCGCGCGCGGGGTGGAAATCTGGGCCGCCCTGCGATCCCTCGGCCGCGCCGGCCTGGCCGATCTGATCGAGCGCAACTGCCGTTATGCCAGGCGTTTCGCCGAAGGATTGGCAAATGCTGGATACGATGTGCTCAACGAGGTGGCCCTGAATCAGGTGCTGGTTTCTTTCGGAAGTGCGGACCGCACCCGGCAAGTGATACGCGCGATCCAGGAGGATGGCACCTGCTGGTGCGGCGCGACGGAATGGCAGGGCCATGCCGCCATGCGCATCAGCGTCTCTTCGTGGGCAACCGCCGAGAAGGATGTCGAGCGCAGCCTGCAGGCCATCATCCGGCTGGCATCCGGTTGAGAACGTGGGGTTCCATAAAATGACCCGGCATAATCATCGCCCGCTGGTGGAGGAGCCCCGCCGGGAACTGTACCCGAATAACTCGATAGGAGCCACTCCATGTTAAAGCCCTGCAGAGAGTGCCGCCGGGAGGTTTCGGACCAGGCGTGGCGCTGTCCGCACTGCGGAGCGCCCTACCCGACCCGCGCCAAGTGGGACGGCTGGGGGTTCGAGTACAAATCCAAAGCTACGTTGATGGGGCTTTCGCTTCTACACGTCTCCTTCAAATATCGTCCCAACCGCTTCCCGGTGCCGGCGCGGGGCGTCATCGCCATCGGACAGTTCGCCTGCGGGATCCTCACGATCTCCCAGTTCGGCATCGGGCTGGTCAGCGTCAGTCAGTTCACCATCGCCGGCTTCGCACTGGCCCAGATCGCCTTTGCCTATTCCCTCATCGCCCAGATCGGAGTCTACATCCATGAGGGCCGCGGCCAGATCGTCAGAAGCCTGGAAGAAGTCCTCAAGCTGCTTACCTGAGGAGGGGTCATGATTTACGATCGGTTTGAAAACCTGAATCTTTACTGCCAGGCGGGATCGCGCCTCCACCAGGCGCTGGTGGTTGCCCGCGATGCCGTTCCCACCGTTTCCGACGGCCGCATGGATATCGACGGCAACCGGCTCTATGCCTCGGTGGCTACCTATGAAACCGGATCCCGGGAGGAGCGCCGCTTCGAAGCGCACCGCAAGTATATCGACGTGCAGGTGCTGCTGGACGGTGAAGAAGCCATCGATGTGTCGTTGGAACGTAATCTTTCGGTCCTGGAAGCCTATAATGCAGAACGGGATGTCATGTTTCTGCAGCCACCGCAGCAGGTCGCATCGTTGGCGATGCGCCCCGGCTTTTTTGCGGTGTTTTATCCCCACGACATCCATCGCCCGGGATGCCACCTGAAAGAGAAGCGCCGGGTCCGGAAAATCGTGATGAAAGTCGCGGTCGAATGAACCCGTTGGAGAGGTGCCGAATGAAAATTATAGGACTCATTGGGGGCCTCGGTCCCGAGTCGACTCTGGATTACTACCGGCTGATCATCCGAGCCTTTCAGGAGCGGAAGTCGGTCGACTACCCGGAGATCGTCGTCTACAGCGCCAACCTCACCGAGGGTTTGAAACTGATGGAGGGAAAAAACTGGGAAGCGTTGACCGACTGGCTGCTCCACCGGATCGAGGCGCTCCAGAGGGCGGGCGCGGAATTTGCTGCAATCGGCTCCAACAGCCCCCACGTGGTGTTCGACGCCGTGAAGCCCCGCTCGCCCCTGCCGCTGCTGAGCATCGTCGAGGCAACCTGCAACAAAGCGCAGGATCTGGGCGTGAAGCGTCTGGGGCTCATGGGCACGGCGTTCACCATGCAGGCCGATTTCTTCCAGAAACCCTTCCTTGCCAAGGGAATGACCGTGGCGGTGCCGGAGCCGGATGACCAGCATCTGATCCACCGCAGGCTCTTCACCGAAATCGAGCTCGGAATCATCAAGGACTCGACCCGGCAGGAGCTGCTCGCCGTGGCCCGGCGCATGATCGACCGCCACGGCATCGAAGCGCTCATCCTGGGCTGCACGGAGCTGCCCCTGATCCTGACCCAGGACGAATTCGGCATATGTTTCTTGAACACGACCGCCATCCATGTCGAGGCCATCGTTAACTATTCGCTGGGTCTTGCGGCCGTTTAAAAACGCAGATGGGATTGACCTCTGCAGGGTGAATCCCATTCGCACGAAGTCACCGGGTGCAACTTAGGCCAGGCATGACCGTCGATCTCATTGCTTGACTCGACCTACCAAATCTTCATATATTCTGCTGGTTTTTTGAAAAAGATCTGATCACCACCGCTTCGAGTTCTACGCGCTTCTTTGGCCGAAACCATTATTGATCAATTTTTCAACCCAATACCAAAAGGAGGTTTCTCATGAAACGCTGGTCGATTTTCGCTGCACTGCTTATAGCCACGCTCCTGGCGGTCGTCCCTGCCCAAGGCCAGGCGCAGACGGTTACCTATGCCGCAGGCGCCGACCCGGATAGCCTCGACCCGGCCAATGCCGAGAGCAACCCGTCGGAAGCCGTCAACCGCATGATTTTCGAGAACCTGGTCAAATTCGACCCCAAGCTCAACCTCGTCCCCGGCCTGGCCGAGAAGTGGGAGCAGGCCAAGGACGGCATGTCCTGGACCTTCTTCCTGCGTAAGGGAGTCAAGTTTCACGACGGCACGCCCTTCAACGCCGAGGCGGTCAAGTATTTTTTCGACCGCATGATCGGCCCGGAGAAGCCGTCCCGCGCCGGTCTCTACGCTCCGCTGGTTGAATCGGCAGTGGTGGTGGACGAATACACCGTTATAGTCAACATGAAGGCCCCCTTCGCCTTCCTGCTGAACAACATCGCTCACAGCGCCTCCGGCATCCCGAGCCCCACGGCCCACAAGGCCATGGGCAAGGACATCGCCCGCAAGCCGGTCGGGACCGGGCCGTTCAAATTCGTGGAGTGGGTGCACGGCGACCACCTGACCCTCGCCCGCAACGACGATTACTGGGGCGGTAAGCCCAAGCTCGACAAGGTCATCATCAAAACCATCAAGGAAGACAGCGCCCGAGTGATGATGCTGCAGTCCGGTGATGCCCAGCTGGCCGTGCGCCTGCCTTCGGAAGACATCCCGCGCCTGGAAAAGGACGCCAAGATCCAGCTCGATGCCACCGAAACCCTGCGGGTGCTCTACATCGGTTTCAACTGCGGCAAGAAACCCTTCAGCGACGAGCGGGTGCGCCAGGCCTTCAACCTCGCAACCGACCGTGAGTCTATCGTGAAGAACATTTATCAGGGACGGGCCCTGGCGGCGAGCAACATCGTCGCCCCGCTCACTACCGGCTATTTTCCGATGGCGCCGTATTCGTACGACCCGGATAAGGCCAAGAAGCTGTTGGCCGATGCGGGTTATCCGAACGGCCTGAAGGCCAAATTCATCAGTCCCCAGGGCCGCTATCCCAAGGACTTCGAGATGGCTCAGGCCCTCCAGCAGCAGTGGAAGAAGGCCGGCATCGACGTCACCCTGGACACCATGGAATGGGCCGCCTATCTGGCAGCCACCCGCAAACCGCTGGATCAGACCGATATCGAGGTCTTCCTGCTGGGGTGGGCGCCCTCCTCCGCCGAAGCGCGTTGGATCCTTTACCCGCTTTACGGGACCGACCAGTGGGTCCCCAAGGGGAACAACCGCCTGTTTTATTCCAACAAGCAGTTCGACGAGCATGTCGACAAGCTGACCAAGGCGACTGACAAGGCCGACCGCGATAACTACCTCAAGCTGGCCCAGGAGCTGCTCTACAAAGAAGTCCCGCAACTTCCCATCCTGGTGACCAAGGAAACCATCGGCTACAGCAAGAAGCTCAAGGGCGTGATCAACTCGCCGCTGGAGCTGACCTATTTCGATCAGAACACGACGATAGAGAAGTAGATCGGCATGAGGGTTCGGGGTTCAGGATTCAGCGGATCCCGGGGAGGGCTACCGGCCTTACCCAGGTGCCGCTGAATCCTCACCCGACAAGGCTGTTCTCTCCCCTTGGTCTTCGATAGGCTCGAGGGCCGAGGGAACAGTTTATTCCTCGATTTTTTGTCCCTTTGAACCCCGAACCCTGGATTTCTCCCTTATCTTATGGTTCGCTACATCCTCAAACGGCTGGCGATGCTGGTGCCCGTGCTCTTCGGGGTGACGGTCGTCTCCTTCTCGCTGCTGCAGATCGTGCCCGGCGACCCGGCGGTCCTGCTGGCGGGTGAAGATGCCAACCCGGACTTCATCGAGGCGGTCCGCAAGGAGTACGGCTTCGACCAGCCACTTTATATTCAGTATTTCCGATTCATTTCCCACGCCGTGCAGGGCGACTTCGGCATATCCATCCGCAATCGTGAGCCGGTCGTCAACCTGCTGATTCAGCGCTTCGCTTTCACGGTCCAGCTTTCGTTTCTTTCGATTTTGGTCGCGGCCTTCATCGGGCTCGTCGCCGGGGTCATCTCAGCCACCCGGCAGTACTCCATCTTCGACAACCTCAGCATGGTGGGCGCGCTTTTCGGCATCTCTATGCCTATTTTCTGGCTGGGACTGCTGCTGATGCTGGTTTTTTCGGTGTACCTGGGCTGGTTCCCGGCCGGCGGCAGCGGCGGCCTGAAGCATCTCGTTTTGCCGGCCATAGCGCTGGGTGCGGCCTCCGCGGCGGTGATCGCCCGCATGACGCGGGCATCAATGCTGGAGGTGATCCGCCAGGACTTTATTCGCACCGCCCGCGCCAACGGGCTCAAAGAGTGGGTCGTCATTTACAAGCATGCCCTGAAAAACGCAATGATTCCGGTTATCACGGTCTTCGGTCTGGAGTTCGGATACATGCTGGGCGGCGCGGTCCTTACCGAAACCGTGTTCTCTCTTCCGGGCGTCGGCCGACTGATGGTGGAAGGCATCTTCCAGCGCGACTATGCCGTCGTGCAGGGATCCATGATCCTGGTGGCGGGGACGTTTGTGCTGGTGAACCTGGCCACTGACATCGCCTACGCGCTGTTCGACCCCAAGATCCGGTATGAGTGATGACACCGACCCGGAGGGATTTTACGAAATCACTATGAGTGCAGCTGTTGAAAAAACCTCTCAGGCCGCCGAGGTGTGGCGCCGACTGAAGCGCAACAAGGCCGCCATCGTCGGCGGCATCATCGTTTCGATTTTCGTGCTGGTAGCCCTGCTGGCCCCGTTGATTGCGCCGTACCATCCGAACGAGGGCGATCTCTCAAAGCGCCTCACCCCCCCCAGCGCCGAGCACTGGCTGGGAAATGATGCCCTGGGCCGCGATGTTCTGAGCCGGGTGATCCACGGCGCCCAGGTGTCGCTGCAGATTCAGGTGGTGGCCGTGCTGATCGCCCTCGTGCTCGGCACCCTTCTCGGTATGGTCGGCGGCTACTACGGCGGGTTGACCGATCACATCATCATGCGCTTGATGGATATCCTGCTGGCCTTTCCGGGGATTTTCCTGGCGATCTCGATCATTGCTGTGCTAGGTCCCGGGATCTTGAATCTGATGCTGGCGGCCGGGATCTATTCCGTGCCGCAGTTCGCCCGCATCGTGCGCGGATCCGTCTTGAGTTTGAAGGAAAAAGAGTTCATCGAGGCTGCCCGGGCCGCGGGCGAAAGCGACAGCAACATCCTCTTCCGTTACCTGCTGCCGAACTCCATGGCGCCCATTATCATCCAGACCACCTTGCGGATGGCTACCGTCCTGCTTACAGCCTCGGGCCTGAGCTTTCTGGGGCTGGGAGTCCAGCCGCCCAGCGCCGAATGGGGGGCCATGCTGTCGACGGCACGGCCTTACCTGATCACCGCACCGCACGTGGCCACGTTCCCGGGGCTGGCCATCATGCTAGTCGTGATGGGTTTCAATCTCTTCGGCGACGGCCTGCGGGATTCGCTCGACCCGCGGCTGAAGGATTGACCCCCATGGGAAGCTTGCTCAGGATCGACAACCTCCAAACTCACTTCTTCTCTGCGGGCAAGGTGGTCAAGGCCCTCGACGGGATCTCCTTCGAGATAAACGAAGGGGAGGTGTTCGGACTGGTGGGTGAAACCGGCTGCGGCAAATCGGTGACGGCCCTGTCGGTCCTGCGCCTGATCCCCTTTCCACCGGGCAAGATCGTTGGTGGGTCGATCCGCTTCAAAGATACGGATCTTCTTTCCCTGCCGCCGGAGGCGATGCGCCGCCACCGGGGCAAGGAAATCTCCATGATCTTCCAGGAGCCCATGACCTCGCTCAACCCGGTCTTCCGCATCGGCGACCAGATGGGCGAGGTGATCCGGCTGCACCAGGGGCTGGACAAGGCTGCGGCGCTGGATGCGGCGGTTGACATGCTCCAACGGGTGCGCATCCCGGATGCCCGCAAGGTGGCGGGCCAATACCCGCATCAATTGAGCGGCGGCATGCGCCAGCGGGTCATGATCGCCATGGAGCTCTCCTGCCGGCCGGCTCTGCTCATCGCCGACGAGCCCACTACGGCGCTGGATGTCACAATCCAGGCCCAAATCCTGCGGCTGCTCAGAGAGATGCGGCGGGAGATGGGGACGTCCATCTTGCTCATCACCCACGATCTGGGGGTGGTGGCGCAGATGTGCGATCGCGTGGCGGTCATGTACGCCGGCTCTATCGTTGAGCAGGCGAACGTCGTGGACATTTTTCAAAACCCTCGGCACCCCTACACCCAAGGGCTGTGGGGAGCCATCCCGCTGATCGACGATGAAAAACCTTCTCTGGCGGTGATTCCCGGGACGGTTCCGGACCTGAGCCGACTGCCGGAGGGCTGCAAGTTCCACCCGCGCTGCGGCCATCGGTTTGAGCCCTGCGACCGGACCCGGCCGGAGATGCTGGAAGTAAGCCCCGGTCACCTCGCCGCTTGCCACCTTTGCAACGGGAGGGTGAAGATGTGACTGCCCCGTTCCTGGAAGTAAGCCGCCTCAAAAAGCACTTTGCCGTAACTCGCGGCCTTGCAAAGGAAAAAGTGTTCGTGCGCGCGGTGGACGGGGTCGATTTCACGGTCGACCGCGGGGAGACGTTGGGGCTGGTAGGAGAATCCGGCTGCGGCAAGACCACCGTGGGCCGCCTGATTCTGAGGCTGATCGACCCCACGGAAGGTGCCATCCGTCTCGAAGGTGAGGAGCTCACCGCGCTCGACAGAAAAGCGCTGCAGCCGCTGCGCAGGTCCTTCCAGATCATTTTTCAAGATCCCTTTGCCTCTTTGAACCCGCGCATGACCGTCAGCGAGATCGTCGGCCGACCCATGGAGATCCACGGGCTCATCCAGCACACGGAGCGGAATGAGAAAGTCGCCGAACTGCTGGCCACCGTAGGCTTGCGCCGCGAGCAGCTGGGCCGCTATCCGCACGAGTTCTCCGGCGGGCAGCGCCAGCGTATCGGCATCGCCCGGGCCTTGGCGACCCGGCCGAAGCTGGTCGTGGCCGACGAGCCCACCTCGGCCCTGGACGTGTCGGTGCAGGCCCAGATCCTCAACCTGATGAAAGACCTCCAGCGCCGCTTCGGGCTGACCTACCTGTTCATCTCCCACAACATCGGAGTCATCCGTCACATCAGTGATCGTGTCGCGGTGATGTACCTGGGAAAAGTGGTGGAGATGGCTGATAAGCGCATCCTTTTCGCCGAACCGGCGCATCCCTATACCCAGGCCTTGCTCGCCGCCGTGCCGTCCCTCGACCCTCGGCAGAAAAGAGAAGACGTGCTCCTGGAAGGCGACGTCCCCAGTCCGGTGAACCCGCCCCCCGGCTGCCGGTTCCACACCCGCTGCCGCTTCGCCATGCCTAAATGCAAGCAGGAGGAGCCTATCTTCCAGCAGCTATCTGACGACCGCAGCGTGGCGTGCCATTTATACTAACCAGGGTTCTGGGGGGTGAGGGTCAAGGAGCCAAGCGGAACATAGAAACAGGCCGAATGCATTGACTTGAACCCTGGGCTACCTGAGCCCTCGAACCCTTACCTAGGTGCCACCCATGTTACCAACCGCTGCACAGGCAAACCCCATGTTCACCCTCATCACCGGCGGAAACGTTTACGCGCCGGAGAAACTGGGCCGCAGGGACATCCTGATCGCGGGCCGGGTCATCGCCCGGATCGCCGAAAAGATCGACCTGCCGGCCGCATTCAAACCGCATCGGATTCGCGCTGCGGGCCGGACGATCGTGCCCGGATTCGTGGATCTGCACGTGCATCTTCTGGGCGGCGGCGGCGAGGCGGGACCCTGGTCGCGCACGCCGGAAATCACGCTTTCGAAGATCACCCGCGCCGGCGTCACCACCGTGGTGGGGCTTTTAGGGACCGACGACGTTTCACGCCGTCCGGAGACACTGCTCGCCAAAGCCATGCAACTGGAGCAGGAGGGTGTCTCGGCCTACATCTACAGCGGCTCCTACCAGCTACCGCTTGCCACCGTCACGGGCAGCCTGAGAAAAGACATCGCGCTCATCCCCAAGGTCTTGGGTGTGGGGGAGGTGGCCGTGTCCGACCATCGCTCCTCTCAGCCGAGCTTCGACGAGCTATGCCGCATCGCGGCCGAGGCCAGAGTCGGCGGCATGCTCGGCGGCAAGGCGGGCCTCGTGCACCTGCACATGGGAGCCGGCGGCCGGCGCCTGGAGCCGGTCATCCGAATCGTGAAAGAAACCGAAATCCCCATCGGCCAGTTCCTGCCGACCCACCTGAACCGCACGCGGGCGCTCATGGAGCATGCCATCGAGTTCGCCCGCATGGGCGGCAACATCGATATCACGGCCAGCGGCAAAGACCTGCACTTTCACCCGACCAGCGTCGAGGCGATACGGATGGCGTTGGAGGCCGGCATATCGGTCGACCGGATCAGCCTCAGCTCGGACTCCAACGGCTCCATGCCGGTCTTCGACGCCAGGGGCCATGTGGTGAAGCTCGGCGTGGGCGACATCAAGTGCCTATTCGAGGACTGGCAACTGCTGGTGAAGGCCGGGCTATCCATGGAAGAAAGCCTGAGGATCGTGACCGCCAACCCGGCCAAACGCGCCGGCCTCTTCGCAAACAAGGGCAGCCTGGAGGCCGGGAAGGATGCGGACTTGCTGATTCTTGACGGAAAATTAAACGTCGAAACCGTGCTCGCCAAAGGGCGGGTGATGATGGAGCGAGGCCACGTATTGGTCAAGGGGACATTTGAAGAATGAAAAAACGCCAAGAACTGAAACACGGAACGCCCCTGATCGGCATCACCTGTTCCCGGCTGACCGGAGGAGCCTGGGGGGCTTATTCCTTGGGCCACTTCATGGACTACACATTTTCGGATTACAGCCAGGCGATCTTGCAGGCGGACGGGGCACCCGTCATCATCCCGACGGCGCAGGACCGGAAGAGCCTGGAGGCGATCATAAGCGCGGCGCAGGGGCTCATCCTGAGCGGCGGCCCCGACATTCACCCCCGATGGTACGGCGAAGAGCCTCTCACCGGGTTGGGGGAGGTGGACGAAACCCTCGACCAAATTGAGCTCTTAGCCGCTGGCTTGGCGATCAAGAGAGATCTGCCGATTTTAGGAATTTGCCGCGGCATCCAAGTACTGAACGTCGCTCTTGGCGGAACTCTCTACCAGGACATCGCCTCCCAGGCGCCGGAAAGCATCTGCCACAACCCCAAGACGGACAAGGCCGTGAACACCCACACCGTCCGAATCGTGGCAGGCAGCCAGCTGCACAAGATCATCGGAAAAAACGAGATCTGGGTTAACGGCAAGCATCACCAGTCCGTCAAGGACCTCGCTCCGGACCTGGTCGTCACTGCGCGGGCAAAAGATGGGATGGTAGAAGCTGTTGAGTTGCCTGGGAAACCCTTCATCGTGGGCGTTCAGTGGCATCCCGAGGGGACCTGGCGTGATGATCCCTATTCCCGCAAGCTTTTCTCCGCATTCGTTCAAGCAGCGCGGGGGAGGCGATAGCGATCGGGGGAGTGCCGGCCGGCCATTTCTTCTTGGGCGTCGCGGGAGATTTCGGGGCTTCCTTTATCCCGATCTTGGAAGCCTGCATTGTGTAATAATCCGTCACCTTGGCGCTCACCTTGAGATCGCCGGACATGGGAGTGGATTTGTCACGCGCGATTTCCCATTTCTATCTGCTCTTCTGCACCACGATCGCATCACCCCGCACCTCCAGGACTGGCCCTGTTACCTGATATTGCGCGGACCAGACAGCGCCGATGTGGACAAGAAAAGAACGGCACACAGAATTAGAACACTCCTTTTCATACGGTGACCTCCCTTTCCAGGAAAGCTTTTTTGACCTCGGCCTTGAACGCCGCCAATAAAGTCAGGGCCGGCTCCCGGTTGACCTTCGTCGAAAAGGCCGCCTCCAGCCGCTCGTAGTACCACTTTTGTTTCTCGCGCGGACGATTGAACCGTTCCCAAAATCTCTCCCCATCGCTCTCCAACCCCTCGCGGATGGCGCGGATGTTGTCCAACTTGTCGGCCAGGGCGACGATCAAGACGTCATCACTTGCCGTTTTCTCAAGGTATTCGACGGTATGGGCCTTGCGATCCTCCCACGAAGCGTTTTTATCAGGCTCGGACAAGGCGTTGACAAGTCCCGCTACATCCGGACCGAATCGGGTAAGGATCTCATGAATGGTAAAGGGGGTATCCTCGACGACATCGTGAAGAAGCGCAGCAATGACCAGGCGTTCGGGGCATTCGACCCGGATCAGCAAACTGGCCACGGCGAGCGGATGAACGATATAGGGAATCTCCGTTCCCTTTCGGACTTGCCCGTGGTGCGCCCGGGCGGCCAACTCGATCGCGTCGTAAAGCCTCGAGCTGTATACCATGGCATTTTGCGGCATGCGATAGGAAGCTCCCCGACGGTTTGGTGGGGCCGGGTTTTCGAAGGCTTATGACAACAGTGAAGGCAATAAACTATCCCGCCGTTGCTGCGACGAAGCGCTAAAAACCAATAGTATAATTTTTAGTATATTATTTTTATTGAAGCCTATTCAATATTTTTATTGACTTTATTTACATGAATTGGATACACCCAATTTTGTATAATGTATACAATTAATTTTAGGCGGCTTTAGACACAGCATGGGGAATCCGCCACAAAATTTAGGGAAGCCGGTGGCAAACCGAATCGATATTCGCACCCTGCATCAAGACGTGGCCGGCAAGCTCCGAGAGATGATCCGAAAAGGCGCTTTAGTCCGCGGACAGAGGATCATTGAAGCCGAGCTTTGCGAACAGATCGGTGTGAGCCGAACCCCTCTTCGGGAAGCTCTGCGGGTGCTTGAATCCGAGGGTCTCGTGGAGCGATTTCCCCATAGAGGCGCGCACATCCGGCAGCCATCGATGCATGAAATTCAAGAGATGTTCGAGGTCATGGGTGTGCTGGAGGGGACCTGTGCCCGGCTGGCCGTTAAAAAAATGACCCCGTCAGGATGGCGGAGGATCGAGCGGCTGCACCGGAAGCTGGAAGCCCATTTCGCTGAAGGCGACCGCGAAAAATACATTGCCGTCAACAATATTTTCCATTCCTTGGTCCAAGAACTGGCCGGCAACCGCGTTTTGGACGACATCGTGCGCAGGCTGCGGGAGAAGGTCGCCCTTTATCGCCACCAGCAGATTTACGAACCTGGGCGTTTCGATGAATCCATGCGCGAACATCGGGAAATCCTGGAAGCATTATGCCGCCGCGACCCAGATGCGGCTGAAACATGCATGAAAGGCCATCTCGACCGGCAGTGCAGGGCCCTGGTCCATCTTTATGAAACGCACGACGACGGTGAAGAACACAGCTGGTTTAAACCCGGAACTCCGTCAGAGGAAACCTCTCAACGAAAGGAGATGTGAAATGCACGCAAAAAGAGCAGGCAAAAGAGGGTTGGCAATGGTTGCTGCGGCGCTCGTGTGCGCAGGGATGTTTGTGTCGGCGACTTGTCCGGCCATGGCGGCGGAGCTGAAAATTTCTCACCAGTTCGCTGAATCGGACGCCCGCAACGATCTGGCGGTTCAATTTGCAGCGAAGGTTGAAAAGGCCACGGCCGGCGCCGTGACGTTCAAAGTCTACCCCTCATCTGCGCTTTTCAAGCCCGGGGCACAGTACGAGGCCATGCTCAAGGGCGCTTTGGATATGTCCGTCTTCCCGCTGGCCTACGCCTCCGGCAAAGTGCCTGAATTCGAAATCACGCTGATGCCCTGCATCATTTCCGACGTGGATGGAGGCATGGCCTGGCGCAACAAGGAGATCGGCCGGCGCGTGGCGAAAATCTGCGAAGACAAAGGGATGAAAATCCTGACCTGGCTCTGGTACGGCGGTGGCATCGGCAGCCGGGGCAAACCCGTTATTTTGCCCGCCGATGCATCCCAACTGAAGTTTCGCGCGGCCGGGAAGATGTTCGAAACCATGCTCAACGCCAAAGGCGCCTCCATCACCAGCATGGCTTCCTCCGAAATTTACATGGCATTTCAGACCCGCGTGCTGGATGCCTGCCTGACCTCGGCCGAATCGTTTATTTCCTTCCGCCTCTATGAGCAGCTGGAATACTTCAACACCCCCGAAAACTACGCCATCTGGTACATGTGCGAGCCGCTGGTGGTCAGCATGAAGACCTGGGCGTCGCTGTCGCCCGACCAGCAGAAGATTTTCGAAAAAGTCGGCCTGGAGATGGAAAAGAAGGCCCGCGACGACGCCGTCGCCGCCAACAAGGAAGTAACCAAGGTCTTCACTGAAAAAGGCGTCAAAGTCCACGTGATGACCAAGGAAGAGTGGCAGGCCTGGGAAAAAGTGGCTAAAGATACCGCCTGGAAAGCGTTTGCCCAAGCCGTTCCGGCAGGCCAGGAGCTTCTGGATTTGGCATCGAAATAGCCCGATTCATCTTTGACCCGGCAGCGCCGTTTTCCGCGTCGGCGCTGCCTAAATGAAACCTGTCGGAAGCCAATTCGACCATAGCCATTGAGACTTTGAGTGACCTATGCCTGGGAGGAAGCGATCATGTTCGAGCCTCGAAATTCCCTTTTCCTTCTGATCAACCGAATGTCGCAATTCTCGGGTTACCTGGCTGCGCTGTCTATCCTGGCCGCGACCCTGATCATCGTCGAGCAGGTGGTGGTGCGGTACGTGTTCAATATGCCTACCATATGGCAGGTAGAAACCGCTGTCTATTTGCTTATCGCCGCGACCTTCCTGGGCGCACCGTACGGCCTGAAGGAAAACGCCCATATCAATATCGACATGCTCATCATCTATATCCCCGCCGGCGTGCGCCGGAAGCTCGACATCGTCACGTCGATCATCGCTATGCTTTTTTGCTTTTTTCTGGCCTACCGGGGCGCGGTCATGTGGTGGGAAGCGTTCGAAGGCAACTGGCGCTCGTCGTCGCTGTTCTCGGTGCCGCTGGTCTACCCTTACGCATTAATCCCGGTTGGGATGTTCATCACCGGGCTCCAATATATCGTCAAAGTCGCCGAGATGCTCTTTCCGCTCAACCGAACCGCGCCCCCTTCAGCACAGACTGCCGGTCGTTAACGGCGGCGCGCCGCCGCAGGAAGGAAACCCATCATGGACCCACTGGTTATCGGAGCCATCGTCATCCTTATCGCCACCGTCTTTCTGTTCAGCGGTATGCCCATAGCGTTCGCTTTGGGGGTGGCCTCCTTGTTGGCCATGTTCCTATTCATGGACGCTTACCAGATCTTGGTAGTGGCAGAGACGGTCTTCGAAGGGGTCAACGATTTTGGTCTGCTGTCGATTCCTCTCTTCATCTTTATGGGAATGATTGCAGCCCTCACCCGTGCCGGCTCGGATCTCTACGAGTGCTTCCACCGCTGGCTTTACAAAGTGCCCGGCGGATTGGGCATCGGCAACATCGGTGCCTGCTCCATCTTTGCAGCGCTTACCGGCTCCAGCCCGGCTTGCGCCGCCGCCATCGGGACCATGGGCATCCCCGAGATGCGCAAGCGCGGCTACGCCGAGGGCCTCGCCACCGGCATCATCACCGCCGGCGGCACCCTGGGCATCCTGATCCCGCCCAGCGTCACCATGATCGTCTACGGAATGGCCACCGAGACGTCCATCGGCAAGCTCTTCATCGCCGGAATTATTCCGGGACTTATGATGACGGCGCTTTTTTCCGCCTGGGTGCCATTTTCCTATCTGCGCAACCGCCGACTGAAGCTGGCGGCCGGCTTTAAACTGCCTGAAGAAAGGACCTACTCTCTGGGTGAAAAACTCGCCATCACCGCCAAGATCCTGCCGCTGGTGATCGTGGTGGCGCTGGTTCTATCCTCGCTGTACACCGGCTGGGCCACCCCCAGCGAGGCAGCGGGCGTGGGGGCCTTTCTGGTGCTAGTCGTGGCCATGGTTTTCTATCGGATCTACCGCATCCAGGATTTGAAGACCATTCTCATGCGCTCCTGCAAGGAAAGCTCGATGATCATGATGATCATCGCCACTTCTTTTCTCTTCGGCTCGATTCTGACCAACCTCTACATCGCCCAAACCCTGGCCCAGCAAATCGTCGCGCTGGAGGTCAACCGCTGGATCATCATGGCGCTGATCAACGTTCTGTTGCTTGTGGCCGGATGCTTCCTGCCGCCGGTGGCCATCATCCTGATCATCTGCCCCATCCTGCATCCCATCATCACGGGATTGGGCTTCGACCCCATCTGGTTCGGCGTGATCATCACCCTGAATTTGGAAGCCGGCCTCATCACCCCTCCGGTTGGACTGAATCTATACATCGTTCAGGGCATCGCGCCCGACATCCCGCTGGCGACGGTGCTGCGGGGCTCGGTCCCCTTTATATTGCTCCTGATGCTGGGGATCGTGATCCTTTCCTTTTTTCCGCAGCTCACTACCTGGCTGCCGGCGCAAATGATTGGCTGAACCCCTTCTGATCCTTCGTGTGGGAGGGTCCATTACCAGGATTTTAAGAATAAGGAATTTGAATTATGAGCAGATCGTTGGAGAATATTCGAGTAGTCGATCTCAGCCATGTGCTGGCAGGCCCCACTTGCAGCATGTTTCTGGCGGACCTCGGGGCCGAGGTGATTCACGTCGAGCCGCTGCATGGAGATGACGCGCGCGAGTTCGGACCTTTCGCCGGCAAGGTGGGCAAAAATAACAGCGGCTATTTTATCAGCCTCAACCGTAATAAGAAAAGCCTCGCGCTGGACTTGAAGCAGGCAAAGGGCAAAAAAATCCTGACGGATCTGATCAAGATATCGGATGTGGTGGTAGAGAACTTCAGACCCACGACGATGCGGAAATTGGGCTTTGGGTGGGAAGAGCTGCAGCGCATCAACCCCCGGATCATTTATGCGTCCATCAGCGGGTTCGGCCAGGACTCCCTGCCTGGCTACGATGCCCGACCGTCCTATGACATGGTGGCCCAGGCATACAGTGGGCTGATGAGCATCACCGGGCCGGAAGGAGGCCCCCCGTGTCGCGTCGGCTCATCGGTGGGCGATATTTTTTCCGGGCACCAGGCGACCATTGCGATACTAGCGGCGCTGCTGCACCGGGAAAAAACCGGTCGGGGGCAGCATTTCGACGGGGCCATGATCGACGGGCTTTTCACTGTGCTGGAGAATGCCGCCGTACGCTACACGATCAACGGCGAGATTCCCGGCCCGCTCGGCAGCGCTCATCCCTCGATCGTTCCCTTCCAGTCTTTTCCGACCAAAGACGACTCGCATATTATTATCGCTTTGGGAAATGACACCTTGTGGAAAAACTTCTGCAAACTGATCGGTCGGGAGGACCTGAGCGATCACCCCCGGTTCGCCACCAATCCGCTCAGGACGAAACACCGCAAGGACCTGGAGCAGATTTTAATCCCGGAGTTCAAGAAAAAAACCCGCAAGGACTGGCTGGACCTGCTGGGCAAGGCCGATTTACCGCATTCCCCCGCCAACAACATAAAGGAAATCTGCGAAGATCCTCACATCGCCTATCGCAATATGCTGGTCGAAATCGACCAGCCCCGCGTAGGGAAAATGAGGATCGTGGGGTCTCCCATCCGTCTCTCGGAAACGCCGGGAGAGGTCTATGCGCCGGCCCCTCTCTTGGGGCAACAGTCAGAGGAAGTCTTGGAAAAAATTCTAGGCTACCAAAAAGAGGAGATTGAATTGCTGAAGGCTGAAAACGTAATCAACCGCTCGGTTTGATTTCTCGAACCGAGGCCATCCGGCGGCCGGCATTTTCGCAATCCTGGGGCGGTGAGAGCCGTTGCGTAGACAAGGAAGTCGAGGGTCAAAACACCTCGACTTTTTTTAGGCATTGATATATTTAGACTATGTTTTTGTTAAGTTATTCCCTTGTGGGAAGAGTTGCGATGCTGGAATGGGTTATCTATCCGCTTCTCGGGGTGATTGTCGGAATCATTG
>Ga0105093_10000242_pt1 | contig 20955 bp, 12 predicted proteins | sample PPLLak3March2015_2_FD_79111 | JGI IMG/M metagenome (GOLD analysis project Ga0105093, IMG submission 79111) | Freshwater sediment microbial communities from Prairie Pothole Lake near Jamestown, North Dakota, USA - PPLs Lake P8 Core (3) Depth... | ecosystem: Environmental > Aquatic > Freshwater >... | reverse complement strand
TAATTTGGCATACAGTCGCCGGGTCACGCCGGAAGACGCGCACGAGTTCAACGAACCCACGGACATACTCTATAGGCTTAGAAAAGAATTCGGCGGTCTTTTTGAACCCCTGCTCTAAATGGAGCTCCAGATGAATCGGATTGGTCTTGTTTCTGCCGCTATATTCATGCTGCTTTTCATCAGCAGCTCGCCTGTGTTCGCGGAGGACGAGATCCGCATCGAGCGGGTGCAGTTCGCAAAGGGCGCCACCTCGGCGGTTATCAAGGGTCGGGTGAAGGGCTATTCGGGTGTGGACTATCTGGTGCGTGGGGGCGCCGGGCAGACGATCACTGTTTCGCTCAAGAGATCGAAGCTGCCGAACTACTTCAATGTGCTGCCGCCCGGCAGCAAGGACGTGGCGATGTACGCCGGACAAACTGGGGAGGACTTTAAGGGGGTTCTTCCGACCGACGGCGACTACACGATACGCGTCTATCTGATGCGCGCCGCAGCGCGCCGCAACGAGTCGAGTGACTACACACTGACCGTCAATGTGACCGGCAAAGCCCTTGCGCCCGTTCCCGCGTCCAAAGACGCGGTCATTCCGGGTACCCCTTTCCATGCATCGGCGAAGATCACCTGCGTGCCGTACATCGAGTTGTTTCGAGAGAAGAAGCCTCAGGAGTGCGAGGCTTTTGTAATCCGGCGTGGTTTCGACGGCACCGCCACCGTCGAGATCCCGCAGGCGGACTACCTCACGCGCCGTATACTGTTCGTGAAGGGTAAGCCGGTTGCGGCGGACTCACCATACCCATTGATTTACTCCCGCAAGGACGACCTCACCATCGTAACATTTGACACCGATGAGCGTTACGAGATCCCCGACGCTCTCGTCTTCGGTGGCTAAGCGGGGGTGGTATCCCTATAAACTCCAATTTTCAGAGTTGAGGGTAGCGTAAGCGCTTTTCGTGCTGGTTGGGTGCTTCTGCTCTGCTCGCCTTCGCCATCGCAGTCTTACTCGCACTCAGACGTCTTGGCAGTTGCTCGGGTTGGGCGGAGCTGGGGCTTCCCTGATCGCAGACTGCTACATCTACTACTCAGTTTCCTATGCACCAAAGGGGTCCAATGCATCACTCGGTCTACTCATCATGCTGATTTGGAACCTTCTGGCGATCGGTTTATCGGGAGCGGTCTTACTGTGGTTGGAGTTCAATATGAATGGGGTAAGCGATCAACAGGAGAATTGGTTTTTCCATCGGCGATGAATGGCAACTTTCAGCTCATTGGTGGCCGCAGGTAAAAATGGATTTACAGGATAATGTGCGTTGGCTCCAAGGCGAGCCTTGAGCGATCGGCTCAGCGATGCTGAACCAAAAACGTCACAAGGCTCTCCACCACTACGTTAGCGACCTCGAAGCCGTGATAGTCATACGGTTCCAACCGCGCATCGATCCCGATCCCCTTGCAGAAATCCCGGATATAGAACCGTCTATGTGAACCATTTCGGACAGGGACACCGCGTGGGCAACGGTTTGCGGTTTTTATAAATCTATACTATGACGTGGCCCGTGCAGACAAGGCACACAGGGGGAATGGGTTGAGAATGAAAAACAATTTTATGAGATGGTTGCTCGTTTTTAGCGTGCTGCTCCTTAGCAACGCGGCCATGGCGGCCGATACCCCCAAACCGAGCGCCGAGCCCGAAAGCCCCACGATCGCCGTCACGGAGAACATGGGGGAGGCCATCATCAAGGAAGCCGGACAGGTCAAGGAGGAGATCCAGCAGCAGGTAGTTATTCTTGCGCGCTGGACGCCCCTCGGCTGGAATCTCAAAACCATCGACTACTTGTACACGTGGCTGCTGTCCCTGCCGATGAGACTCCCCGAGTTCATGGGTCAGGTTGCCGTGCACAGCCGTGTTCTCGGAATCGTCGGATCGCTGGTGATATTCATCTTCCTGGCGGCCGTTTTGTACAGCCTCTTCGGCCGCACCCCTGTCATGCAGCGGATCGCATCGGCCATTCAGCCGGTTCGCAACCGCATCCCGGAGCCGCTGTACCCCTTCTTCATGGCCGCCTTGCGGGTGGTGGTGGCGGCGGCCATCCCGCTGCTGCTGCTCGCGGTTTATTCGGCCATCGGCGCCATGATCACGTACAAGGCCGTCTGGTATACACTCATCGGCGACCTTCTCCTGCTGTGGTCACTGTCCGCGCTGACGATCGGCCTATTGCGGGAGCTGCTGACCCGCGACCTGTTCAAGGTCACTGCGGCCCACGGCAAGAAGGTGTTCCAGAGCGCCCGGCTGGTGCTGCTCTACGTGCTGACCGGCATCGTGCTGTATTGGACCGCCAAGGCCTTTCGCTTCCCCAGGGACGTTCTCGCTTTCCTGCAGTTCGCCATCTCCGTGTCGGTGGTCTGCGTGTTCCTGCTGCTGATGCTCAACAAGCGGGCGCTGCTCTCCTTCCTGCCCCCCCTGCCCTACCGCAGCTACCAGAATTACGTGCGGATTCTTAACCGTTACTACTATCCCCTGATCGGCGTTTCGTTTGTGCTGGCGCTGCTGTGGTGCTTCGGTTTCCGCGAGGTCGGCAGCCTGCTGCTGGTGAAAATCTGGTCCACGGCGGGCGCCCTGATTCTGCTCAGCCTCGTTTACCACTTGCTGCGCATCTGGCTGCATCGCTGGGCCGAAAAGATCACCGCAGACGAGGACTCCGCGCAGTTCCTGGTCGACTCCGTACGCTCTTTTTTGATGTACGCAACCGCCGTGGCAGCCGCGGCCTTGCTGCTGGACATGATCGGCCTCCTGGACCCGATCGAGCGCGTGCTCTCATTCCCGGTGCTCAAGGTCGGCAAGACCGGCATCACGCTCTGGGTCGTGATCAAGGCGCTGTTGGTCCTTTTCTTTTTCACCTATGCGTCCCGTTTGCTGCAGGCCTATCTGGACTACAAGGTCTATCCGGCCTTCGGGGTCGAACAAGGCCCGGGCTATGCCGTCAACACCATCATCCGGCTGGTCTTCTTCGGGGTGGGTCTCCTGATCGCCCTCGACACGGTGGGGGTGGACTTCGGTTTTCTGCTCGTGTTCGCCGGCGCCATCGGCGTCGGCATCGGCCTTGGCCTCCAGAGCATGGCCGCCAACCTGATCTCCGGGTTCAGCATCATTTTCGGGGGCAAGGTGCGCAAGGGCGACTGGATCAAGGTCGAAGACGCCATCGGCATGATCACGGACATCCATGCCCTGTCGACCCGGGTACGAACGCGCGGCAACGTGGAATATTTGTTGCCCAACTCCAACCTGGTGTCCAACACCATCATCAACTACACGCTCTCCTCGCCGATGATCTGGATCTCCCTGCCCGTGGGGGTGTCCTACGGCTCGGACCCGAAACAGGTCGAGCGAATCCTGATGGAGGCGGCCCAGAAGGAGCCCACGGTGTCCCGGCACGACAATCCCAAGGTGCTGTTCACGGCGTTTGCCGACAGCTCGCTTAATTTCGAGCTCGCGGTCTGCATCGATGTCCGCCATCAGCCGGAAAAAGTGGTCAAGAGCAATCTCTATTTTGCGATCTTCGAGGAATTCAAGAAGGCAGGAATCGAAATCCCTTTCCCGCAGCAGGAAATCCGCATTCGCAGCGGCGAGGAGAGCGCCCTGACGCGCGACGTCATTCCTGGAACATCTTCATGAAGCGCCGGTCCAGATAGTCCTTCAGAGCAAAGCCGGGCCGGCCATCGAACACAACACCTTGCCACCGTACGATGGCGGTGCCGTCGCCCATGTTGAAGGCCAGGAGGTAGCTTTTCTGGGGAGTGAAAGCAACCAGATCCCCGGCGCCGAGAGCGCTTCTCAGGTTCTGCAGCAGCACCGGGTTCTGGCGGACGGCGTAGACGCCCACCTTTGCCAGCGGCCGAGGCGCAAAGCAGACGCAGTCCCCGCCACCGAAAATCTCCGGATGCGCCACCGACTGAAGAAATCGGTTCACCAAAAGGCCGCCGTCCTCCCCGGTTGGGATGCCCGAATCGCGAAAAAGAGATGAGGGCTTCACCCCGACGGCCATAAACAGGAAGTCGCAGGGACGGGACTCGCCCGATGTCAGCCGGACGGCTCGGCCGGCGGCGCTGTCGACCTTTTGGCCCTCGATCAAGGTGATGGCCAGACGAGAAAGGCCGCGCTCCGCTTTGCGGCGCACCCCCGGATCGAATCCGGCCAGCAAACGTTCGCCTGCGACCAGGATGATCTCGGCTGCCCCCGATTCATCCTTCACCAGTCGCCGCAGGTTGGCGGCAATCTCCAGGCCGGCCGGTCCGCCGCCGGCCACCACGATGGATAGCTTCTGCTGCGTGAGCGCATTGATGATCCGGTTGCGGGCGCCGAGAAGCGTTTCAATCGGCTTGACCGGAACCACCGCCGCGTGTGTCGCAATCCGTTCGTCCACCGCTACACCGCTGCCGGTGTTGAAGGAGGCGATGTCGTAGGCGACGCGCTCCCCGCCTTGCAGCTGCAGCTCTTTGCGGGCCGGGTCCACCCGGACGACCAGATCCTCGATGAAGCTCGCCCCCCGGGAGATTGCCATTTGCTTCACGTTGAAGCGGATCTCCTCGGGCCGGTAAATGCCGGAGAGCATGCCGGGACCCATTCCGGAGTAATAGTGAAGGGGGCCGGGACCGATCACCGTGACGCGGTGGCCGGCCGCCGTGAAGTCGCTCAGGTGTTTCAGGACCGTCATGTGGGCGTGGCCTGCGCCCACTAAAACAAGATGTTTGCGCATGTGTGCCTGGCTGCCTGAAGAGTATTTTGGTTTTGCATAGATACCAACAAGATGAAGTTCAACGCCGAAATCGGCCTCCCACGGAAGTTATATGCTTTTCTGTGGGAGCGGCATCTTGCCGCGATGATATCGTGGCTGGTAGCCACTCCCACAAAGGCGACTCTTCATAAGCGAGCAGGATAGCGCCCCGCGCCCTAACCTGCTTTCAGCGAAGTCATCTGCTCATCAAGGCTTCTATCTCATCGGCTTCGCGTGGGATGTCCGCCGTGAGGTCCACCGGGCCCTGATCGGTGATCAGGATGTCGTTCTCGATGCGCACGCCGATGCCTTCTTCCCGGATGTAGATCCCCGGTTCGCAAGTGAACACCATGCCCGCCTCGAACGGGCGGAATTTGTCGCCGTAGTCGTGAACGTCCAACCCCAGGTGGTGGGAGGCGCCGTGGGGGAAGTATTTCTTGTAAAGGGGCTGGTCCTTGGGCTGGCCCTTGGCCTTCTCCGCATCCAGCAGGCCCAGGCCGATCAGCTCCGTCTCCATGTATCGGCCGACCTCGGCGGTGCAGGCCTCAAGGGTGTTCCCCGGCCGCATCATCTGAATGGCCGCCTTCTGCACCCGCAGCACGGCGTCGTAGACTGCCCGCTGGCGCGGGGTGAATCTCCCGTTCACCGGCACCGTGCGGGTCAGATCGCCGGCGTAGTTGGCGTACTCCGCACCGAAGTCGATCAGGGCCAGGTCTCCGTCTTGGCACTGCTTGTCGTTTTTCACGTAGTGCAGGGTGCAGGATTCGGCACCGGAGGCGACGATCGTCTGGAAGGCCGGGCCGCGGGAGCGATGGCGTAGGAACTCGTGCCATATTTCGGCTTCGATCTCGAATTCCCAAACCCCCGGCCGGATGAACCCGAGCAGCCGCCGGAAGGCCCGGCCGGTGATAGCGGCGGCCTGCTTGATCAGCTCAACTTCAATCGGCGATTTGACCGCCCGCAGGCGCTGCATGATCGGCGCCAAGCGTTTGTACCGGTGCAGCGGGAAGGCCTCGCGGCACCATTTGCCGAAACGCGCATCCCGAGTCTGAACGACCGCTTCCGCCCGCAGGTGCTCGTTTGAGTTGAGGTAAATCCGCTCGGCCTGGAACGCCAGCGCCCGGAACACGGCATCGAACTCCGTGTTCCAGTAAACGGTCTTGACACCGGAGACGACCGCCGCTTCTTCCTTGGTGTATTTCTTTCCTTCCCACAGGGCGATCTGCTCGCTGGTCTCCCTGAGGAACAGGACTTCCCTGTGCTTCTCCTCCCTGGCATCGGGGATGATGACGAGAGTGCTCTCCTCCTGATCGATCCCCGACAAGTAGAACAGATCGGTCTGCTGGACGAACGGGTGCACGCCGTCGGCGCTCTTGGGCATGACGTCGTTGGAATTCAGGACGGCGACCGAGTTCGGTTCGAGAAGACCGGTGAGCTTGCGGCGGTTTTCGATGAACAACTGCGGGTCAATCGGCGGGTACCGCATGGGGGCCACCTTTGCACGATGTTACGACGCAGGTCGATCGTATGTCTCGACCGAATCCCGAGGCCGTCAGTCCGGGTGCTTTAGGCCATGCGCCTCTTTGAATTTGTGCCACTCGTCGTGATCGATGGCGCCGTCCTTGTTGATGTCGATGGCCGAGAACACTTTCGGCTCGGCCTGGGGGAAGTAGGCCTTGAACTCCTCCCAGGTGACGAGGCCGTCCTTCTTGGAATCCATGTCCCCGAAATGAGCGTTGTATTGCTTCGGATCCGGGAGAGAGGTGTCGTGGTATTTCCCTTTGGATGAACAGCCCGCCGTCAGGCCCACGATCGATACGACAACCATCAAAACGGTCAAACGTTTCATATCACACTCCTGCAACGAAACAAGATTAGAGTAAAAGCGGCCTCCGTCACCGGTATTAGCCTCCCTGCCGGGGGGGCTGCGCGGCTGGAAGCGACACTAGATTCCGGACTTCGGCCTCGGGCGTCCTGCCCAGGTAGGCCTTGAGGGTTTCCAGCACCAGCACGGATTCCATCTCCTCCCGGGTCATGCGCGCCCACCAGCCGTCGTCCCAGAACGACTCCGGCAGACTCTTGCGGGCACTCCCGTTGAGCCGCTCGGTGCGAGCGATAAGGACACTTCGGTAGGCTTGCATTTTCTCGCGGAGCTGCGCCTCGGTCAGGTTCGAAATCCGCAGGCAGGCCTCTTCGAGAGTCGCCACCGCGGGCAGCCGCGGGGATTCCAGGATCTGCTTGGTGGTCAGCGCGAAACGCTTCAATCCGCTGTGGATGTGCTCGCTGCGCACCACGTTGAGGCCCGACCAGCCGGCGCGCAGCCATTTGAGATTGACGACGCGCACGCCGGCCAGCCCCGGGGCTGATTCGATATAGATCGAAACCCCTAAGGATTCGAGCATGTAGGATTTGACCCAGCCCAGGCCGGTCACATCCAACCCCGGCTCCCCCGAGTAGAAATAATCCCAGTCCTCGTCCGTGCCGAGAATATAGCCTTTCTTCCCGACGTCGGACGGGCCCGCCTGTCTTGCAAGGGATATCACGACCCGGCGCTCGCCGCTGCGAAAAAGGATTACGGTCCGAAAAAGCGTGTAGCGGTAGTATCCCCCGGTGGACAGGTCCGGGGTGTTTTCAACCGTCTCCATGCCCCGGATGAGCACGGGGGTGCCGTTGGGGTCGAAGAGCTCCCAGATCCGGGGAAGACCCTGCCCGGACTTTTCGGATTTCTTCCATGCCGCCGTCCGCAGGGATGCCGGCACACTGGCCGACCCGTGGATGCGCGGGTTGAAGGTGTATTTGAGCAGATCGTCCAGGGACATCCGCACGTCCACATCGAGGTAGCTGGAGGAGGCCCCGTCCATGGGCGCGGCGCTGTACATCGCATCTTCGCGTTTGGGGGCATCGACGAAGCGCAGCAGACCGGCAAGCTGTTCCGGGTGAAAGGGGTTCTGGTTTTCGGGACCCACGAGGCTCGCCAGATGAGCCAACCCAAATGTGGCGTCATCCGGAAGGCGCACCTCGTCTGCGCCATATCCCGTACCCATGGGGGCCACGGCCGCCGCCATCGCAACGTACAGGAGCATTTTTAGAAAATACGTCATGCTGAAAAACCGCTTTCCAGGGCCGTGCACCGGTTTTCGGTCGATCCGGATCGCCTCAAACCGCAACCCTGTCTAAGATTATTTAGGATCGTTAAATAACCACTTTTTCCGGATGTGGCAAGCAAGGATGTGGGAGGGTTTGCCATTCAACCCGGGGGGAATTACCTTTGCAGCGGATTTTCACGCGACAGACACCACGACGGATGGGCGACCACACCATGCCAGACCATGTCATACGTATTACCGGCGCACGCCAGCACAATCTCAAAAACCTCAATCTCGACATCCCCCTGAACCGCATCACAGTGGTCACCGGGGTGAGCGGCTCAGGCAAGTCTTCGCTCGCCTTCGACACGCTCTACGCCGAAGGCCAGCGGCGCTACATCGAGACCTTCTCGCCCTACGCCCGCCAGTTCATGGACCGCATGGACCGCCCCCAGGTGGACAAGATCGAGGGGATCCCGCCGGCCATCGCCATCGACCGCAAGGACCCGGTGCGCACGTCGCGCTCCACCGTGGGCACCATGACCGAGATCACGGACTACGTGAAGCTGCTCTACGCCCGTCTCGGCCGCCTGCACTGCCGCGCCTGCGGCCGGCCGGTGGTGCCCGAGACGCCGGAGCACGTCTGGCACCGGCTTAAGGACCTGCCGACGGGTGCCGCGCTGGTCGTCACCTTTCCCGTTCCGGTGCCGGGCACGAGCGCCGACGAACTGCGCCGCTCGCTCATGCCGCTGGGTTTTGACCGGCTCTACCGGGACGGCAGGATCATTCCCCTGACGGAATGGACGCCGGCAGCCGATGACGGCGAGATCGCGGTGGTGGCCGACCGGCTGGTCTTCCGGCCCGACGAGAAGCAGCGCGTGCTCGACTCCATCGAGCTCGCCTTCCGCTTCGGCGGCGGCCGGCTGGACCTGTGGATGCCGCCGGGCGGGCACCACGCCTTCAGCAGCCGCTTGGAGTGCGCCTTCTGCCAGATCGCCTACAGCGCCCCGCTGCCGAACCTGTTCTCGTTCAACAGCCCGATCGGCGCCTGCGACACCTGCCGGGGCTTCGGCCGCACCATCGGCATCGACCTCGACCTGATCATCCCCGACGCGTCCCTGTCCCTCGCACAGGGGGCCGTCAAGCCCTTCGGACGGCGGGAGGACGGCCGCATGGAGTTCGGGGACCTGGCCGCCTTCTGCCGCAAGCAGAAGATCCCCCTCGACAGACCGTTTCGGGAGCTCGCCGCCCCGCAGCAGCAGTCCATCATCCGGGGCACGGCCTCCTATTACGGCATCGAAGGCTATTTCCGCTGGCTTGAAAACCGCAGTTACAAGATGCACGTGCGGGTTTTGCTGTCCCGCTACCGCAGCTACGACGTCTGCCACGCGTGCAACGGCACCCGCTTCAAGGAGGAAACCCTGCTCTACCGGTTGAACGAGCTCACCATCGCCGGAATCTACGCGCTCAACGTGGACCAGGCCATGGAGTTCTTCGACCGGCTGCCGGTCGCCGAGGCGGATGAGGCCGGCCGCATGATCCTCGACGAGGTCCGGCACCGGCTTAAATACCTCCGGGACGTGGGCCTGGGCTACCTCACCCTGGACCGGCAATCGCGCACCTTGTCGGGCGGGGAGGTGCAGCGCGTTTCCCTGACCTCGGCCCTTGGCTCGGCCCTCGTCAACACGCTCTACGTGCTGGACGAGCCCAGCATCGGGCTGCACCCGCGCGACAACCACCGCCTGGTGCGCATCCTGAAGGGCCTGCGGGACCTCGGCAACACGGTGGTGGTCGTGGAGCACGACTCCGAGATCATCCGCGAAGGTGATTTCATTCTGGACCTCGGCCCCCAGGCCGGCGAAAACGGCGGGCAGCTGATGTATTTCGGTCCCACCGGGCAGGTCAACGGGTCCCTCACCGGGCAATACCTGCGGGGCGCGCGCCGGATCCCGGTCCCAGAGCGCCGGCGGACGCCGAACGGGCGCTGGCTCACCATCCGGGGCGCGGCCGAAAACAACCTCAAGACCATCGACGTCACCATCCCGCTCGGCCTGTTCGTGTGCCTGACGGGGGTCTCCGGCTCCGGCAAGTCGACCCTGGCGGAAGAAATCCTTTACAAGGCCGCCCGGCGCGCCCTGGGCGATTCCGCGGGACGACCCGGCCAGCACCGGGCGATCGAGGGCATCGCGCACATCGACGATGTGGTGCTCGTGGACCAGCGCGCCGTCGGCCGCACGCCGCGGGCCAATCCGCTCACCTACACCAAGGCCTTTGACCCCATCCGCAAGCTTCTGGCCGGCACCCAGGATGCCCAGACACGCAACTTCGGCCCGGGCCATTTCTCCTTCAACGTCGCCGGCGGGCGCTGCGAAACCTGCCGCGGCGAGGGGTTTGAAAAGGTGGAGATGCAGTTCCTGTCGGATGTCTACCTCCCGTGCCCGGACTGCCACGGCCGGCGGTTCCGGCCGGAGGTGCTGGAGGTGTCCTACCGGGACCGGAACATCACCGCAATCCTCGCACTTACGGTGGACCAGGCCCTCGCATTCTTCAGCGACACCCCGGCGGTGGTCGAAGCCCTCAGGCCCCTGACCGATGTGGGGCTGGGCTACATCCGCCTCGGCCAGCCCCTCAGCACCCTTTCGGGCGGCGAGGCCCAGCGGCTGAAGCTCTCCCGCTTCCTGCGCAGCGACGACAGCCGCCGGGTGCGCACGCTTTTCATCTTCGACGAGCCCACGACCGGCCTGCACTTCGAGGACATCCGCACGCTGCTCGGCTGCCTCCAGCGCTTGGTCGACGCCGGCCACAGCGTGCTCGTGATCGAGCACAACATGGACGTCGTCAAGACCGCCGACTGGGTGATCGACCTCGGGCCGGAGGGCGGGGATGCCGGGGGTGAGATCGTGGCGGCCGGGCCGCCGGAGCGGGTCAGCGCAGACGCGCGTTCGCACACGGGCCGGTTCCTCAAAATCTACCTCGCCGGCGGGAGCCGCCTGAAGTCTGCGGCGCCGGCCGCCGGCCGGGTGGCCGAGACCGCTCCCGCTTACTCGGCCCGGGAGCCGGCCCGGAGGATCGAGATCAAGGGGGCCCGCGAGCACAACCTGAAGGACATCCACCTCAGCCTGCCGCACAACCAACTCATGGTGCTGACGGGGGTTTCCGGCTCGGGCAAGTCCACCCTGGCCTTCGACATCCTCTTCGCCGAAGGCCAGCGCCGCTACCTGGAGAGTCTCGCGCCCTATGTGCGCCAGTACATGAAGATCATGGAGCGGCCGGACGTCGATCTCGTGACCGGGCTGGCGCCGACAGTGGCCATCGAGCAGCGCATCAGCCACGCCAGCCGACGCTCCACCGTGGCCACCCTGACCGAAACCTACCACTTCCTGCGGCTGCTCTACAGCAAGCTCGGCACCCAACACTGCCCGGGCTGCGACCGGCCGCTCACCGCCCAGACCCAGGCCGCCATCGTGGAGCAGATCCGGGCCCGCTACGGCCGCCGCCCGGCCAAGGTGCTGGCCCTCAAGGTGCTGGGACGCAAGGGCTTTCACAAAGAGCTCCTGGAGCGTGCCGTAAAGAAGGGCTTCACCGAGGCGCGCATCGACGGCAACCTCACCCGGCTATCCGCGGGCATGGCGCTCTCCCGCTACCACGAGCACACCATCGAACTCGTCGCCGGAAGCCTGCCGGCCAGAGACCTCGACGCCTTCATCGCCCGCAGCCTGGACGAAGGCGGCGGACACATCAGCGTCATCGACGGCCGCGGCCGCGAGGAGGTCTTCAGTCTGCACGGCATCTGTCCCGCCTGCGGCATTGGCCTGGAGCCGCTTGACCCGCGGCTTTTTTCCTTCAACAGCCAGCAAGGCGCCTGCCCGGCGTGCAACGGGCTGGGGGTGACCATCGCCGACGAGGCGGACGAAGAGGCCGCAGAATCCCCTGTGTGCCGCACCTGCGGCGGCAGCCGTCTCAAGGCCCAGTCCCTGGCGGTCAAGATCGGCGGTCGTTCCATCTGGGATCTGGTGCAGCGGCCCGCCGGCGAGGTGCAGCACATCGTCCGCGGCCTTACGTTTCCTGCTCGCCAGAAACCTGTGGCCGAGCCCGTGGTCTCCGAGATCCTGACCCGGCTGGCCCTCCTGAACCAACTGGGGCTCGCCTACCTGTCGCTTGGCCGCAGCGGCAACACGCTTTCCGGCGGCGAGGCTCAGCGCGTGCGCCTGGCCGCCCAGCTGGGCTCCAACCTCACGGGGGTCTGCTACATCCTCGACGAGCCCACCATCGGCCTGCACCCCCGGGACAACCACGTGCTGGTCGACGCCCTGAGAACCTTGCGCGACCGCGGCAACACCATCATCGTCGTCGAGCACGACGAGGAGACCATCCGGGCGGCCGACACCATCATCGACCTCGGGCCGGGCGCCGGACGCGACGGCGGGAAGGTGGTGGCCGCGGGCGCGCTCGCCGAAATCCGGCGCGCGCCGCTCTCCGTGACCGGTGCCCTGATCGACGGCCACGGCCGCGACATCACCTCGCGGCTGCGGCCCTGGCGGGGCCAGCCCGCGCTCCGCGTGGCGGGGGCGTCAGCCAACAACCTACGGGGTATCGATGTGGATTTCCCCCTGGGCAGGCTCATCGCCGTGACCGGTGTTTCCGGATCGGGCAAATCCACCCTGCTGAAGGAGACCCTCTACAAGGGGCTGAAAAACCGGCTGCTCAACCGCAAGGACCCGGCCGGGGCCTGCCGCGACATTGCCGGCTGGAAGGCGATCACGCGCGTGCTCGAGGTGGACCACAGCCCCATCGGCCGCACGCCGCGTTCGGTCCCGGCCTCTTACATCGGTTTTCTGGACGACATCCGCCGCCTCTTCGCCGCGACCCCCTCCGCCCGGGCCCGCGGCTACAGCCCCGGCCGATTTTCCTTCAACGTGTCCGGCGGCCGCTGCGAGGCCTGCCAGGGCCAGGGCCGCCCCAAGGTGGAGATGAGTTTCCTGCCGGACGTCTACGTCCCCTGCGAGGTCTGCGGCGGCGGACGCTTCAACCCCGAGACCCTGGAGGTGCTCTACAAGGGCAAGACCATTGCCGAGGTGCTGGAGATGACCTTTGCCGAGGCGGTGGTGTTCTTCAACGCCATTCCGCTCATCCGCAAGGCCGTTCAGTTCGTGTGCGAAGTGGGGCTGGGATACCTCGCCCTGGGCCAGCCGAGCCCGACGCTTTCCGGCGGCGAGGCCCAGCGCATCAAGCTGGCCGAGCAGTTGGCGAAACCTTCGAACGGACACACGCTCTACATCCTGGACGAGCCCACCACCGGGCTGCACCTGGCCGATGTACGGCGCCTGATCGATGTGCTCCAGGCGCTGGTGGAGACCGGCCACACGGTCGCCGTGATCGAGCACAACCTGGAGATCATCAAGGAGGCCGACACCATCATCGACCTGGGGCCCGAAGGCGGGGCAGGCGGCGGGCAACTGGTCGCGGCCGGCTCGCCGAAGGAGCTGCTGAAATTCGCCAAGCTGTCGCATACGGCACGCTGCCTGAGGCAGTATCTGTCCAACCGGCAGTAACTATTCGCTCGACTGAAACGCCTCGAACGACCTCCCCCTCATTCTTTGGCAAGGGAGTTGAAAACAAGCATCGGAGGGCACCTTTTTCACCACCCGTGATAGTTTGGCGGAACTGTTTGCGGCACCACTTTCATCCACCCGCCCGGGCATGTCCTCACGTAGGGGTAATAGCCGCGGGGGTTCTCACAGTAGTACCAGTAATCGGGTTCTTCCGGCTGCGGCTGGCGCACGTAGACCGGCGGCTGCTGAACAACCACTGCGGGCGGCGCGTAGTATGGATACGGCGGAGCCACCACCATGGGCGGCCCCCAGTAGGGCCGGGGCCCCCATGGCCGAGGCCCATAATAGCCCGGCCCCCCTACCCCCACATTGAACCCAAAGTAATAGCGCGTCTTGCTGTGCCCGGCCAGCCCGGGCCAGGGCAGGGCGAGGAGCAGCACGACAGCGACCAGAACCACCCCAACAACCTTTTTCATTTGAGCTAACCTCCTCGTTCAGCCGGGTGAAGGCACTCGATACGAATTTGTCCAAATTAGACGCCGGGATTCGAAAAAGGTTTACCAGAGTGTTGAAAAAATGCGCCTGAGGCCGTGATCCAGCGTTGTGCGGTTTTTGTAAATGCTCATCCGCCGCAGGCGGACTGCGCTTTCCAAAACACCGCACGCCTTGGCTGACGGCCTCATGCTTGTTTTTCAACACCCTGTTGCACCAAGACTGAATGTTTCGAGCGGCAGACGTATAAGTCTGTTGACAGGATGTGTTTTTGTGTGTAGAGTCGAACATCGAAATTTTCACGCCTTTTAATTTCCCACTTTTTAGCCGACACCGGGTTCTCCAATTCTAAAATCCGCCCGGGGCTGACCTCGCATCAGCTGAACCCCTTGCGACGTTTTATCGTCACCTTTTCACACCGGCCTCATTTTCCAGGATATTTTCTGGTTAACGCCCGAAACCCGCAGGGGAGAAACGCCATGCGCCAGAAATTTTTGATTTCACAGGATGGTGCCAACAAGAGGCTCAAAATCAGTGAGTATGCCGCCATCGGCCGAAAAAACAGAAACGGCGCGCCGGCGGTGCAGCGGGAAGAAAAATTTTCCCTGCTGTGCGAAGAGACCTATGCTGACGCGGTCATTTTGAGATCTATCGCCAGTGGCATCAGTGCCCTGGTGGTGGCGTTGCGCACCTCCAACCTGTTTCCCATCGAGCGCTACGCCATCAAGATCGCCGAATCCGTTGTGGCGTTCTACGATTCCGGCCAAAACGTTGCCGTGGAGCTGCTTTTCGATGATGCCGACTTGTTGCTCCAGAAGGAAGCGCTTTTTGAAAACGCCTGAGAAGCCGGCAGCAATCCGGTCGCGGCGTTCCGGAATATGAATTGACATGACGAGACTATTCATGTAGTCTGATTTTCATTCAACTGTTACAGATTCTTTTTTGTAATTAAAAATCCTTAAGTTTTGAACCAGAAGCCCATGGGATTTTTCACCAAATCCCAGGGGCTTTTTTGTTATCTGGAGGCCTAATCGTGCAGAACGTATAAAGCAAAGTGGAAGCTGATCAGAGTTGTCTTTCAACATCAACAAGCTAACCTTACCAAAAATAGATAAAGGATTTTACACAGATGAGTTTTGATAGATTCAATTTAGACCCGAAAATAATGAGTGGGGTGCGTGCGCTCGGCTACACGTCGCCGACGCCGATCCAACTGGATTCTATTCCGCCCATCATGGAGGGCAACGATGTCATGGGCCTCGCCCAGACCGGGACCGGAAAAACTGCCGCCTTCGTGTTGCCGATCCTGCAGCGCCTCCTGCCGGGACCCCGCGGGCGTGTCCGGGCCCTGGTTATCGCCCCCACCCGCGAACTGACGGAACAGACCAATAAGGCCATCGGCCAGCTGGGGCGGAAAACCGGGCTCGCCTGCGTCAGCGTTTATGGCGGCGTCAGCATGCAAACCCAGGTCAATGCCTTGCGCCGAGGCGCCGATATCGTCTGTGCCTGCCCCGGGCGCCTGCTGGATCATGTCCGGCGGGGGACGATCAACCTGTCCAAGGTCGAAGTGCTGGTGCTGGATGAGGCCGACCACATGTTCGACATGGGGTTTCTGCCGGACATCCGGGCCATATTGAAGCACCTGCCGGCCGGCCGCCAGACGCTGCTGTTCTCGGCCACGATGCCGGCGGAGATCAACACCCTGGCCCGGGACATCCTGCGCACGCCCATCCGGGTGCAGATCGGCCACACGGCCCCGGCCGAGACGGTGTCCCACACGTTTTACCCGGTGGAGATGACGTCCAAAAACGCGCTGCTGCAGAATATCTTGGACACCACCGAAACGGGGCTGGTGCTCGTGTTCACGCGCACCAAGCAGCGTTCAAAGCGGGTGGCACAGCACCTCGAGGCATCGGGATATAATGCGGCCGCCCTCCATGGCAACCTGTCCCAGAACAACCGACAGAAGGCGATACAGGGCTTTCGCGACGGCCGCTTCAAAATCCTGGTGGCAACGGACATCGCCGCCCGCGGCATCGATGTCTGCGGGGTCTCGCATGTGATCAACTATGACATTCCCGCAACCGCCGATGCCTACACCCACCGCATCGGCCGCACCGGCCGCGCCTGTGCAACCGGGGACGCGATCACGTTTGTCAGCGGTGAAGACCGGGGTCTGGTGAGCCAGATTGCGCGGGTTCTCGGCAGCAAACTGAAATATGGCGCCGCCAAGGGGTTTGGCGGCGCCCCGGATGGACTTCAGCGCCCCTCATCCAGCGGCCGGCCTGCGAGCCTGCGCGCCGCCATGCCTGCCGCCGCGACGCCCAAACCGCGTTCGCACCCGGCGTCCCGATACCGACCCGTGGACGGCTCGCAGCGGCGCCCATTTCACCGGGCGGCGAAACCCGCTTGATTCCGACAGCCCGTGGTCCCAGGGGTCCGCGGGCAATAACATTTTGACAAATCGATCCAGAAACCTTAGGGTGGTTTTAAAACAATATGAAAACCGCTCTTTTGTGCATTTCTCCGGAATTTATTTTGGGAGGCACGCAGGGTGATCCCAGCGGGTTTCCCTCCTAAATGACCTCCTGAGCTTTTGCACAAGGCATCTCGAAAGGAGAGATTTCATGGCAGAAGGTCGTATTAAATGGTACAACCCGAAAAAGGGTTACGGGTTCATCACGTCGGAAGAGACCGGCGAAATTTTCGTGCACAACTCCGGCATCAAAGAGTTTGGTTTTTTTGGGTTCCAGGAAGATGACAAGGTCACCTTTGAGGTCAGGGAAACCCAGAGAGGCAAACAGGCCGTCAACGTCAAGCCGCTCAAGTCCTATTGAGGAGTTGCGAAGTCGGATGACCCCTGTCCGATTTTTTTTCTGAACCGCCCGAATTCCTGCCCTGCAAGACTGAAAGCGCCGGTGATGCCAGACCGGCGCTTTCCGTTTAGTTTACCATGCCGCCTTCACCCCCGCCCGGCTTGTCTTGCCCACCTGTTTAGGCTAAGTTTGTCCCGATCTCCCAACCCATGCGTCAGGAGCCTGCCATGGCCAAGCGACTGGAACTCCAACCTTCCGAGCTGCGCCGCGCCTGCGACCCTTCCGTCTTCGCCTTCAAGGACACCTCCGCGCTGGAGCCTCTCGACGTGGTCATCGGCCAGGAACGCGCCGTGCAGGCGATCGAGTTCGGCCTGAACATGAAAAGCCCCGGCTACAACATATTCGTCACCGGGGAGGAGGGCACCGGCAAATCCACGATCGTCCGGGACCTCGCCGCGAAACACGCCAAAACCCAGCCCGTTCCGGACGACTGGTGCCTGGTGAACAATTTCAAGGACGAGTTCCGCCCGCAGGCGATCGCACTGCCCCCGGGGCGCGGGATTTCGTTCGCCAAAAAGATCAGCCGGCTGATCAACGACCTTAAAAAAGAACTCCCCAAGGCGTTCGAGCACGAGGCGTACCTCAAGAAACTCTCCGGGATCAAGGCCCGGTTCACCGCCCGGCAGAACACCGTCTTCCAGAAAATCGAGCGCTTTGCGGCAGAGCGCAGCCTGCACATCGACGCCTCACAGAAGGACTACCCGGTAGTGCCGATCGTCGACGGCAAGATTCTTTCCGCCGACGACTATTCGAAGCTCCCCGCCGACCAGCAGGCGCAGATCGATGAAAACGTCCGCCAGATCCAGGCGGAGATCGAGCGGTCCGGCCACACGATCGAAAAACTCAACCAGCAGCTCCACGCCGACATCGAGCGGCTGATGAACGATGCGGCCCTGGAGCTCGTCGACCAGCGCCTCGGCTCCCTGCGCCAGGATTTCCGGGGTCGGCCGGACGTGCTCGACCACCTCGCCGCCCTGCAGGCGGACATCGTCGAGAACTTCAACCTCTTCATCCCGGGCGACAAGGAAGAGGCGGGCGCGCCGGCGGAATGGCTCCCGCCCCCGAAGCCGCCCTTCCAGAAGTACCAGGTCAACGTGCTGGTGCACCGCGACTTGATGAAAGGGGCGCCCGTCATTTTCGAAACCAACCCCACCTACTCCAATGTCTTCGGACGCATCGAAAAACGGGCTTACATGAGCACGGTCAGCACCGATTTCACACTGGTGGCGGCCGGCTCGCTCCTCGCCGCCAACGGCGGTACTCTGATCATGGAGATCGAGTCGCTCTTGGTGCACCCCCACGTGTGGGAGGCCCTCAAGCGCGCGCTCCAAACCAAGAGCCTGCCGATCGAAGACATTCCCGATGAGTCCGGGGCGGGCACGACCTCCTTGAGGTCCCAACCGATCCCGCTGGAAAGCAAGGTCATCCTGCTGGGAAGCTATGAAGCCTTCGAGTTTCTCCAGAACTACGATTCCAAGTTCAACAAGATCTTCAAGGTGCGGGCCGACTTCGATCAGGAGGTGGAGCGCACACCCGCGACGACCCAGCTCTACGCGCGGTTTCTCGCCCGCGTCTGCCGCGAGGAGAAGCTCCTGCCGTTCACCCGGCGGGGGGTCGCCGCCATCGTCGAGTTTGGGGAGAAATACGTCTCCGACCAGAACAAGCTTTCCATCCGCTTCGGCCCCCTGCTGGGCGTGCTGAAGGAAGCCGACTACTGGGCGCGCCGCCAGCGGGCCCGCGTCGTGACCGAAAAGCACGTGGTCCGGGCCTTTCAGGAACACCGCTTTCGCTACAACCTCTACGAGCAGAAGGTCCACGAGTCCTACCGCGACGGCACCATCATGATCGATGTCGCACGCGCCGTGGTCGGCCAGATCAACGGGCTGGCGGTCTACCAGATCGGCGACTTTTCCTTCGGCCGCCCGGTGCGCATCACGGCCGAAACGTTCATGGGCAAACCGGGCGTGATCAACATCGAGCGCGAGGCGGATATGAGCGGCCGCACCCACGACAAGGGGGTATTGATCCTCTCGGGCTACCTCGGCAGCGTCTTTGCCCAGCACCACCCGCTCAGCCTGGCGATCAGCATCACCTTCGAGCAGAGCTACAACGACATCGACGGCGACAGCGCCTCCTCCACCGAGCTTTACGCCATTCTCTCCAGCCTGGCGGACGTTCCCATCCGGCAGGGCATCGCGGTCACCGGCTCGGTCAACCAGAAAGGCCAGATCCAGGCCATCGGCGGCGTCAACCAGAAGATCGAGGGATTTTTCGAGGTGTGCATTGAAAAGGGATTGACCGGTGCGCAGGGCGTCATCATCCCCGCGGCCAACGTCCAGAATCTCATGCTCCGCAAAGAGGTCATCGACGCCGTCAAACAGAAAAAATACCACGTCTACCGAGTGTCCACCGTCGCAGAGGGCATCGAGATCCTGACCGGCATGCGCGCCGGCCGCCCGGACAGGCGTGGAAACTTCCCGGAAAATACCGTGTACGGCCGGGTGCAGCGGAAGTTGAAAAAATACATCGAGCGCTCGATCCGCATGCGGAGGGAATTCGGGCCGCCCGAGGAATGAATGCGCATCCCGCGGCCCGCGTTCTTGCGCCGTGTCATCCCCACCCGCAGTGGTATCGATCTGCATCGATCTCTGACGATGGCTGCTGTGGGCACTTGATGAACTCACAAAACGCCTCCGGATTGATGGCTTTGTATAGCGGCCAAGTTCAAGGCGCGCGAAGAGCGTGGCGCAAGGCGTACTTAAAGTACGCCGCAGCGACAATCCGGTGCAGGCGGAAAGCGCAATCCGCCTGAGGCGGAAAATTGGACTATTTACGAAGCCATCAAACTTGCTATTTGGCAGCCGGCACAGTAAAAAGAGCTCCCGATAAAACAACCACCCGGGGGGATCGCATGCAACGCACACTCATTAAAGCCGCCTTGAACCGCGCCACAGGGATGGACAGCATTCTGGTCAAGGGCTGGGTCCGCACCCGGCGCGATTCCAAGGGATTCTCCTTTCTGGAGATCAACGACGGCTCCTGCCTTAAGAACATGCAGGTGATCGTGGACGAGACCACCATAGCCTTTCACCTGCTCAAGGATGTCGGCACCGGAGCGGCCCTGGAGGTGGCGGGCGCCCTCGTGGAGTCACCCGGCGCCGGCCAGAAGTGGGAGGTCAAGGCCTCGGGGCTGCGCCTGCTGGGTATGGCCGACCCGGAAACCTTTCCGCTGCAGAAGAAGCGTCACACCGACGAGTTCCTGCGCACGATCGCCCACCTGCGGCCGCGAACCAACAAATACGGGGCGCTTTTCCGCATCCGCTCGGAAGCCGCCTTCGCCGTGCACCACTTCTTCCGGGACAAGGGGTTTTTCCATCTTCACACCCCGATCCTCACCGGTTCCGACTGCGAGGGCGCCGGCGAAATGTTCCGGGTATCGACCCTGCCGCTCTGCCCGCCGACTCCCCCGCCAGGGGAAAGCCCTTTCGCCGAGGATTTCTTCGGCAAGGAGGCCAGCCTCACGGTTTCCGGCCAGCTCGAGGCCGAGCTGTTCGCCTGCGCGCTGGGCAACGTCTACACCTTCGGGCCCACCTTCCGTGCCGAAAATTCCAACACGCCCCGGCATGCCGCGGAGTTCTGGATGATCGAGCCGGAGATGGCCTTTGCCGACATCGTCGACGACATGGACCTGGGGGAGGAACTGGTCAAGGCGATGACCCGGCACGTGATGGAAAACTGCCGCGAGGATCTCGAACTGTTCGCCAAGTTTGTCGACAAGAGCCTGCTTGCGTCCCTCGACACCATCGTGGCCGAGGCCTACGTGAGGCTGCCCTATGCCGAAGCCGTTGACATCTTGAGGTCCTGCGGCCGGCCGTTCGAGTTCCCGGTGCACTTCGGAGCCGACCTGCAGACCGAGCACGAGCGTTTTTTGTGCGAAGAGCACTTCAAAAAACCCGTGATCGTCTACGACTACCCCAGGCAGATCAAGGCGTTCTACATGCGGCTGAACGACGACGGCAAAACCGTGGCGGCCATGGACCTGCTCGTGCCCCGCGTCGGAGAGCTCATCGGCGGCAGCCAGCGCGAGGAGCGCTACGACGTGCTCGAACGCCGTATCATCGAGGCTGGGATGAGGCTGGACAATTACGGGTGGTACCTGGACACCCGCCGCTACGGCTCGGTGCCC
>Ga0105093_10000241_pt1 | contig 20996 bp, 19 predicted proteins | sample PPLLak3March2015_2_FD_79111 | JGI IMG/M metagenome (GOLD analysis project Ga0105093, IMG submission 79111) | Freshwater sediment microbial communities from Prairie Pothole Lake near Jamestown, North Dakota, USA - PPLs Lake P8 Core (3) Depth... | ecosystem: Environmental > Aquatic > Freshwater >... | reverse complement strand
TACGTAAAAATACCCCTGGCGATTGATTTCTTCCCCAATCTTCATCAGGGTTTTTGGGCAGGCGATCGTACAGAGCCCACATCCCTTACAACGCTCTTGGTCAATTTCAATTTTGGCCATCACTCACACCGGAAAGCAATGGAATAATGGAGTATTGGAATATTGGGAAAAAAAGAAAAGAAGTTTATTGGCCTTAAACCCATCATTCCATTGTTCCATCATTCCAGTATTCCAGTCTTTCAGATTGCTTTCGCCTCTTTGAAATGTTTAATTTCTTTTTCCGAATAACCGATCTCCTTCAGGACCTCCATGGTGTGTTCACCCCATGCAGGGGAGGGGGTACGAATCTCAAAAGGGAATTGAGAAGACTTAATGGGGTTTCCCACCTGGCGAATCTTTCCTTCAACAGGGTGTTCATATTCTATCACCATCTTCCGGTGCAGAACGTGTGGATGTTGAAAGACCTCTCCAAGAGATAAAATGGGCTCAAGGCAAGCATCTACATTTTTAAAGAATTCGACCCATTCTTTCTGAGTTTTGGTTTTGAAGAGTTCTCGAATCTCTTTAATGATCTGAACCCTTTCCTCTCCTTCTATAAATTGTTTCAGAACAAGGTCCTCTCTTCCAATTGCTTGACAGAAGTTCTTCCAAAACTTCGGTTCGAGCGCCCCAAGGGAGATATGTCTTCCATCTTTGGTTGGATAGACCTGATAACAGGCAAACCTTCCAGAGAGATGCATCTCTCCTCGTTTTGGAAGTTCATTATCCATGAAGTATCTTCCCGCATGGATGGAGAGCCAGGAGATGACGCCATCGTGCATGGCCACATCGAGATATTGCCCTTCGCCCGTTTTCTCACGGTGCACGATGGCGGCAAGAATGGCGATGGCCGCCATCATTCCACCCCCACCGATGTCTGCAATCTGAGTGCCCGGGATGGTGGGGTCCCCATCCTTTGGTCCGGTCAATTCGAGTATGCCCCCCAGACCGATGTAATTGATATCATGGCCAGACCTCTCTTTGTAAGGTCCATTCTGTCCATATCCTGAGAGAGAGCAGAAAATGACACGAGGATTTTTACTCTTCAATTCCTGATAGCCGATTCCAAGTCGGTCCATCACTCCTGGTCTGAAACCTTCTAAAAGAATGTCATAGGTATCGATTAACTTATAAAAGATTTCTTTTCCCTCTTTGGTTTTGAGGTTAAGTATCATACTTTTCTTATTTCGGTTTAAAGCAAGGAAATAGGCACTGTCTTTCTTAAGGGAAGGGCCCATCCTCCTCATGTAATCTCCCTGCTCCGAATCTTCGATCTTGAGCACTTCCACTCCCAGATCGGCCAAGAGAAGAGAACAATAAGGACCTGGTAAAAGCCTCGAAAGGTCAAGCATTTTTAGGCCTTTTAAAAGTCCCACCCATTCCTCCGTTGAGATAATGAATTGAAAAATTAATAACATATTAACTTAGAAAATAAAAGTCTTTGGCTTTACCTTCATGATATCAATCATCTAAACGTAATGCGCTATGCTCTTAGCGGTTTGCGAGATTTTGGTGGACAAATACTTCTTGACGGAAAATCGTAAGAGTGATATTCAATGGTGGTCGCTTCACCAATTTTAAATTTAAGAAGGGGGGATATTTATGAAAAAACCTTTAAGAAAAACTTTGGAAAAAACCTCGAAAAAAACTTCAAAAAAAATATCTAAAAAACCTATAAAAAAGGTTAGGAAGAAGGTATTGAAAAAATCTGCAAAAAAACCTTTGAAAAAACCTTCAGTGAAGCCATCTAAAAGGTCTGCCAAGAAGGTCCCCATTAAAACTGTCGCCGTAACTTTATCGTCTGTAAAAAGCACAAAAACGCCTCTGTGGGCGCCCTCCCAAGATCAGATCAAAAACGCCAACATGAAGCGATATATTGAATTTGTGAATCGAAAGTACGGGAAAAAAATAATGACATATGATGACTTGTATCAATGGTCTGTCGATTCGATCCCTGATTTCTGGGCTTCCATATGGGAATTCGCAGGGGTCAAAGCCTCAAAAAAGTGGGACCGGGTGGTCGATGACTTAAAGAAGTTTCCAGGGACGACGTGGTTTCCCGGGGCAAGGCTGAATTTTGCGGAGAATCTTTTGCGGTATCGAGATGATCGATTGGCTTTTATATTCAAAGGGGAAACCCAGAAATATTCAACCATGACTTACAGAGAACTTTATCATACAGTGGCCCGGCTGGTAAAATCTTTGCGCGAAATCGGAATTAAACCGGGAGATCGGGTGGCAGGCTATATGCCGAACATGATGGAGACGGCTATCGGCATGCTGGCCGCAGCAAGCATCGGGGCCGTCTGGTCTTCTTGCGCCACCGACATCGGGCCGCAGGCTGCTCTGGATCGGCTTGGTCAAATAGAGCCCAAGGTCTTGTTTTCAGTGGACGGCTATTTTTATAAAGCGAAGCCCTTCAATACATTAGGGAATGCAGCTGAGGTGGCCAAAGCCATTCCTTCCCTCAAAAAAGTTGTCATCGTTTCCTATACAGGAAATAAGATGGATATCGGAAATATTCCCAATGGCGTCCATTATGAAGACTTCTTGGCCCCGGAGAAGGAGCCAGCCCTTGAATTTGAACAATTGCCTTTTGACCATCCCATTTTTATCATGTTCTCTTCCGGGACGACGGGGAAGCCCAAATGCATGGTGCAGGGAGGGGGTGGCATTTTGCTTCACCATTTGAAAGAACTGATGCTCCATAGCGATTTGAAGCGCGAAGACAAAGTCTTTTACATCACCACCTGTAGCTGGATGATGTGGAACTGGCTAATCAGCACACTCGGTGTGGGCGCCACCATTGTCCTGTATGACGGCAATCCGAACTACCCCGACGCCTACGCAATGTGGAAAATGGTCCAGGATGAGAAGATAACTTTTTTTGGCCTGAGCGCCAGCTATATCAATTATCTCCGGAGCGAAGGGATTCAACCGGGGAAGAATTACGATCTTTCCTCCCTGAGAGAGATTTCTCAAACAGGTTCTGTTCTCTCAGCAGAGGGTTTTGAGTGGGTCTATCGTGAGGTGAAGAAAGACCTCCATTTTAACTCCATCGCCGGTGGCACGGACATCAATGGCTGTTTTGCCATTGGCAGCCCGATTCAACGTGTCTATGCGGGGGAACTTCAAGGCGGGGGTCTGGGTATGAGGGTGAAGGCCTATGATGAAAACGGGAAACCTGTTTGGGATCAGGAAGGCGAGTTAGTATGCGAAGCTCCTGCCCCCTGCATGCCACTTTATTTCTGGAATGATCCGAATGGTGAAAAATATAAGAGTGCCTATTTCGAACACTATCCCAATGTTTGGCGCCACGGCGACTATGTCGTCTTTCACAGTGACACCAAAGGGATCACTTTTTACGGACGTTCCGACGCCGTCTTGAAGCCATCCGGAGTCCGGATCGGTACGGCTGAAATCTATAATGTCGTCGAGAGGATCGAGGGAGTGTCCGACAGCCTGGCCATCGGACAAAACTGGGAGGGGGAACAGCGTATTATCCTTTTCGTGAAACTTGCCCCCGGTGCCCAGTTGACAGACGGATTAAAGGATACCCTCAAAAAGACGCTGAGGGAGAAAGCCTCTCCCCGTCATGTCCCGGCGATCATCATGGAGATGCCTGATGCTCCCTATACGATGAATATGAAAAAGGTGGAAAGCGCTGTCACCAATATCATCCACGGGAGACCTGTACTGAACAGGGATTCTTTATCAAACCCGCAGGTTCTGGATTATTTTGAAAAGATCGTCCCGGAATTACAAAAATAATTATGTTCGGAGTAATTAGTTCGGAGTTCGGAGCATTTGAATTCTTTTACTCCGAACTGTGAACTCCGAACTCATAACTGTGAATGGTCGGTGAAACTGACTCGAAAAGAGTTTGAGGAGACAGTGGTCTTAGCGCTGAAGAGGCTTCCCAAGTTTTTTAAAAAGAAAATGAAAAATGTGGATGTGATCGTGGAGGACCGGGCATCACGGGACATCCTCTTGGAGACGGGACTGCGATCCCCCTCCGAACTATTGGGACTTTATCAAGGTTTTCCTTTAGATCGGAGGGGATTTTATTACGGAAATGTCCTCCCGGATAAAATAACAATCTTCCAGTTCCCTATTGAGTCGATGTGTAAAACGAGGGGGGAGGTTGAAGAGAAGGTCAAGGAAGTAGTGATCCATGAAGTCGGGCACTACTTCGGGCTGGATGATGAAAAATTAAGAGAACTGGAGAACGAATAATTACTTAGAAAATAAAAATCGTTAGTTTGAGGGCTAAGGCTAAGATGCCTGTTTTGTTAATGGGTTAGGTCATTAGTCTTAAAGATTACACTTTACCCTTTCACTTTGCCCAAACTGGCTACCTAACCCTAACCAGTAGACAATTTTCGTCGTTCGCGGTATGTCTTTTATTAAATTCTTGGGAACAGCTGGCGCCCGGTTTGTGGTGATGAAGCAACTCCGAGCCTCTGGTGGAGTTTGGCTCTCGGTAGGCAAGACGAATCTTTTTATTGACCCAGGGCCCGGCGCCCTGGTTCGCTGCCTCAGCAGCAAGCCCAGGTTAGAGCCATCCACATTGGATGGTATTCTCCTCACCCATAAACACTTAGACCATTCCGGTGATGTTAATGTCATGATTGAGGCCATGACAGATGGGGGGTTTAAGAAGAGGGGGATCCTGTTTGCTCCAAGGGATGCCATCGAAGAAGATCCGGTTGTTTTAAAATATGTGATGGGTTATGTTGAAAAAGTTGAGGTGTTAAAGGAGGATTCCGAATACCGAATTGGAGATATTCGATTCTCGACCTCACAGATACACCAGCATCAAGTAGAAACTTATGGTCTCAATTTTAAGACATCTCCCCGGACGATTTCTTTCATTACGGATACAAAATTTTTTCCGGAACTTCCGAATCTTTATCGAGGAGAAATCCTGGTCATCCATGTCGTTCGGCTTCAACCCATCGGGGATGCCCCGATCGACCACCTCTCGGTTGAAGATGTAAAAAACATCCTCAAAAAGATTAAGCCAAGGTTGACCATCCTGACCCATTTTGGGATGACCATGATTAAAGCCAAACCCTGGGTTGTGGCCGCCGAATTAGAGAAAGAATTGGGATTGAAAATCATCGCTGCCAGCGATGGAATGAAAATAGATTTGGAGGAGGTTTGATAATGGAAAAGTGGATGGGAGGAGATATGCATCCGAGTCAAAGGATTCTCTTGGGCCCAGGGCCGAGCAATGTTCATTACCGGGTTTATCAAGCCATGTCTAACCCGATCATTGGTTATCTTGATCCGCAGATTCTGGCCTGTATGGACGAGATCAGTGAAATGCTAAGGGGCGTTTTCCAGACAAAAAACCAGGTGACCCTGGCTATCTCGGGTACAGGAAGTTCAGGGATGGAGGCTGCCTATGTCAATTTCGTTGAGCCTGGAGATGTGGTGGTCATTGGGGTCAATGGCTTCTTTGCCGACAGGATGACTCAAGTGGCTTCGCGATGTGGCGCTCAAGTCATTCGAGTTGAAGAAGAATGGGGGAAGAAGATTGAGCCAGGAAAAATGATCAAGGTTCTCAGGGAACATCCCGAGGCTAAAATCTGTGGTGTTGTTCATGGGGAGACTTCCACCGGAGTAAGGCAACCGCTTGAAGAGATTGGGGCTTATTGTCAAAAAAGGAATACCCTTCTGGTAGTGGATGCGGTGACCACTTTGGGAGGATATGATGTGAAGGTTGATGATTGGGGAGTCGATGTCTGTTACAGCAGTTCCCAGAAGTGTCTTAGCGCTCCGCCAGGGCTTTCTCCGATCACCGTAAGTTCCAAGGCAATGGATGTCCTCCGGTCCCGCAAAACAAAGGTTCAAAGTTTTTATCTCGATTTAATTCTACTTGAAAAATATTGGGGGCAAGAAAGAGTTTATCACCACACCGCCCCCGTTTCCATGTTCTATGCATTGAGGGAAGCGTTGAGAATTGTCTACGAAGAAGGACTCGAGGCAAGATTTAAGCGCCATGAAATGTTGGGCGACCGTTTAAAGATGGAATTGGAAGGGTTTGGGTTCAAGCCTTTCGCGCAGGAAGGATATCGTTTACCCATGTTGACATCGGTGGTTCTGCCCGATTGGGTCGATGATGTGAAGACACGGGCAAGACTTCTCAATGAATATAATATTGAGGTGGGAGGAGGGTTAGGCGGACTTAAAGGAAAGATCTGGAGAGTCGGCCTCATGGGTGAGGCCTGCAAAATTCGGAATATCCATTGCCTGACGGGAGCGCTGAAAGAAATCCTGACCTGAATGCGGAAACAAATTTGATGTGAGAAAGGACTTTATCGTCGGATGGGATATGACGGATAACAATCGATGATATTCTCGCGCATGTATGATTCAATCGATTTTGATTTTAGTAAATCTTGGTATACCTTTTTCGGAATCTCCTCGTAGCCTATCCAATAAACGACCTACAATCAATCGAAACATGCATTGGGACAACAAAACTCGTGGGCCGCTATGAAGCAAAATGGCGGTCAGGTGTTGCGACTTAGGCGCTATCATGCTGTTTTGTGTTTTGCAATTAGCTCGCGTATTGCCGGTACTATCTCTGTTGGGACTTCCATGACCGTTTGACCCAATGCTTCAAATGCCGCTTCGTCCTCAGCGACAGCTTCTTCTTCAGACTGTAATTCATAATGGGCTATTACCCTTTTAACACGTTCAGCGTCCCAACCTGGTGGGAATTCACTTTGTTTCATTTTTTCTTTCTCCTCTTGCGGCGACGATATGCGATTAATGGCTTGCCGTGTAGTTCATAGGCTGTGATCACAAAAACACTATTCGGGGCCGGATCGGGAACATAGATTACTCTAAGATAACGTCCGCCTGACGTTCGTCCAATTGCGACTCGTGATTCTTCTCGGCCCGGTCGATCTTCTCCAGGATTGGAGAGAACCTCCTCCACCTCTGTTTCCTTAACATCGTGTTCGTAGATATGAGGTAGTTTTGTTTCCGGAGCGATATAATAACGGATATTCAATATACTGCCTTTTCTGTTATCATTTTATCAGCTCACATTATTTCTTATATTCCTGTTATTTTTCCCAAAAATAAAGCCAATTGTGTCTTTAACTATGCTCTTGTGCTCATAGCATGCAGACAAACACTTCATACAAGAAAAGGTTACTCTTACAACATTATATTACATCCTTATAAAATATATCAATTATTCTATAGAACTTGAAGTTTATTGCCATTGTCAATTTACGGTTGGAATATACACTTTTTTGGGGATTTTTGTAAGTGTGGAGTTTTGGTTCGATTTAGTTATTTTGGTTTCTTTGGTTTATTTCGTTGACCAAAGAAACTAAAGAAACCAGATAGACCAAAGAAACGAGATAAACCGAAGAACGGCTTACATCAAATTCAATCCACTTTAGAACCACTAACAGGATTCAGAATTGTCAGGGCAAAGTCTTTGGATTCCACTCCGGGGGATTCCACCCCTTTTTCTTCATAAAAGGTTTCCACTCTTTCGATGATTTTTTCTTCTTTCAGTGGAGCTTTTTCTAAGGACTCTTCCAACCCAATCAGTTGTTCTTTCGGAAAAAAGGTAAAATCACCGGAAATCACGATGTCTTCAATTTTTCCTTCGGAGACCTCCTCGGCAGTTCGAATTAAACCACCTCTCGCCTTGTGGAGCCCATAAAGGACCTCCACGCCTTCCCTGATTTTAACTCCTTCTGGAATTCGGGGAGTCTTTTTCAGAAGGAATTCTTCTGAGGTCATCCATGATTCTATCTGTTTCATCTTCTCAAGAATTTCTGAGTTTAAGGCAGCCGGTGTCAACGTTCCCACCTTTTTTTCAAATTTCTCTTTGAGGATGGAGACCACTTCCCCCCGTGATGGAATTATTCCCAATTCTTTTTTCATGGTCGTTAGGTTCTCTTCCATCGTTTTATAAACCTTGTCCCTGAATTTTTCGTCGGGGACCTTCAGAATTCTGCTCATGGCTTGATAATTAAAATCGAGGAGGATCCCTCCTACAAAAACCATACAGCCTCCAATATTTCCTCCGCCTTCCCCAGCAATCTTCCTGCCAGCTTTCGTAATGATATCGTTAATGGCTCGAAATTCTGTCTCGATTCCAAAGGCTTGATAGGTTTCTACTGGAGCTTCTGAAAACCATGGATAAATTTCATGGATGGCTTTTGGGAACCTTGGATTGTCCTTCTTCCAGATGAGTTGATAAAAAATCTGATTCTCATCTAAATAGGTGGCTCCCCCTCCCACCTCCCTCCGCATAAAAGGGATCCCAGTCTCCTTACAGTATCGGAGATCCACTTCCTGCTCGGTATCCTGAAAATACCCGATGCTCGCCAGAGGACTTTTAGGGGAGACCACGACAAGGGCCTCGATCCCCATTCGTGCCAGGGCATGAAAGACGAGCATGGATTGCTGGCCAGGCAGTTTTCCGAGATCAAAGAAAAGCATTTTTACCTCCTTTTGCGCTTCCTGTTATTCCCCCCACCGCCCAATCATCTTTTCCCTTTCACTCCTTCTCCCGTCATCGGGACAAAGACAACAGGAATAACATCGGTGGTTTCAACCTTTCCGAATCGCTTGATAATTTTCTTTAACTCTTGTGTATAGCTTCCCACGGGAAGGACCATTCGTCCTCCCTCTTTTAACTGTGCAATGAGGGGTTTTGGAATATGGTCGGGCGCAGCCGTGACGATGATGGCATCAAAAGGTGCCGCCTCAGGCCACCCTAAATATCCATCTCCAGCCTTCACTTTAATATTCTGATAGCCCAATTGCAAGAGCCGACTTTTTGCCACGGAGGCAAGGGATTCTATAATCTCAATGGTATAAACCTCTTTCACCAGCTCTGCCAAAATAGCTGATTGATACCCTGAACCGGTCCCAATTTCTAAAACTTTCTCATCTTCTTTGAGTTCTAAAAGTTCCGTCATGAGAGCAACAATATAGGGTTGGGAGATGGTTTGACCCTCTCCGATGGGGAGGGGTTGATCAGAATAAGCAGAGTTCAAATATTCTTCGGGCACAAATCGGTGCCTCTCTACCTTGAGCAGCGCAGAGAGGACACGAGGGTCTTTCACCCCTCTTGTTTTGATTTGAGTGTCCACCATCTTCTCACGCATGGCTTTGAAATCCCCCTTTGGATTCGACTCGGCACCCCTTTTTCCATTCGTGCATGGTGCAAACACCATGGGTAGAATAAAAAATGCTAACAGGACGAATGCCATCTTTCTGATCATCATCAACAACCTACCACAGTTATAAAAATCCTGTCAATCCTTGACAATATTTGAATATATTTGATACTTTCTAAAGAGAGGTTGCCATTATGTTTAACTCATTCCTCAAGGTTTTGAGCCTCTGCCTTTTGATTTCCATCACCTTCTCTTTTCCTGTTCTCCAAAGCCAGGGGCAATACCGGGATCATGCCGGATCCTCTGAGATCACCTTTTTCGGAAAGGAGGAGACAAAATGGATTGAGAGGAGGGAGGTTCCCCTTCCCGTCATCTTGGGTCAGGGGATAAAGGAAGAACCTCGCGTGGATTCTTTCGATTTGAACGAGGACTCCATCGGTCCGATGAAGAAGATGAGCGCTTCTTCGGCGAAGCCCGGCTGTGCCTATTCAAGTCGATTCACATCGGGCCTGGCAAGAACCTTTGTGGGAGACAAAGCCCTCTATGAACAAGGTCGATACAAATATTTTAAAGGGGCTTACGAAGATGCCATCACTTCTTTCCAGAAATTAATCCAGGACTATCCACAGAGTGAATGGGCAGGATCTTCCTATTATTGGATGGGGGAAGCCAAATATCACCAAGAGAAGGATGATGAAGCGTTTACCCATTTTCATAAGGTGGTTGAACATTATCCTAAAAGTGAATTCTATGCCTATTCCCTTTACTCATGTGGGTGGATTAAACTTAAACATGGAGTCTATGAGAAAGGGCATCCATTTTTTCATCAGGTCCATGAAAAAACCCCAGCCCATCCTATCGCTGAATCTTCCCTCTTCTGGTCTGGGTATTGCTTTTATCAAATGGGTCGCTATGCTGAGACACTTCAGAAAATGGAGAGTCTCCTTCAAAAGTATCCGAATGGGAAGTGGAGGCGAGAGGCTGAATATCTGATTGGCGTCAGCACTTTTAGACTCAAAAGATACAAAGAGGCGGCAGATCAATTTAAAAGCTTCTGGAGACGTTATCCAAAACATCCCTTAGAGGAAAGCTCTCGTTATGCGTTGGCATGGAGTTTGGTCTCTCTGGGACAATATTCCGAGGGAAGAAAAACCTTTGAGGACATCCTCCTCGCCTACCCGGAAACAAGGCTTTCGGATCCAATTTTCTGGGGAATTGTGAAGACCTATTTAGGCGCCGATGAAGTGGAGAGGGCTGTTTTTCTTTACCAGAGGTTTCTTTCACAATTCCTTTCTTCCCCATGGGTAGAGCAAAGCCTATTTGACATCGGGCAATACTATTTTAGTAAAAAAGAATATGCCAATGCCGCCACCACGTTTCGTCAGTTTCTCAGCACCTATCTTGAGAGTGAGCTTCGCGAGGGGGTTCATTTCATGCTTGGGGAAAGCCTATTCAATCAGAAAGATTACCCAGGAGCGATTGCTGCTTATCATCAGGTCTTAGAGGAGAGGGGAAGGGGAGGACTTGAACCTCAGGTCTTCCCAAAATTGGGTTATGCCCATTTCTATTTAAAAAATTATGAAGTGGCGATTCAATTCTGGGAGAGACTCCTCGCTGAGTTTCCACACTTCGAAAAAAGAAACGAAATTCTTTACTGGTTAGCCGAGGCTTCGCTATTAAAAACGGATTACCGAAAAGGGGTTGGGTATGTAAACAAATTGAAGGAAGATCCAGCCCTCTATCCAAAAGGGCTGAATAGTTTGGGATGGCACCATTTCCAGAGGCGCGAGTGGAAGGAGGCGAACCAGTATTTCTTGAAGATTCTCGCAGAATTCCCTCAATATCATTCCTCGCCCTCCCTCTTTCTTCTGGTGGGGGAATGCTATTTAAATCAGAATGAATATCAGAAGGCCAAGACCTATTTAATTCGATTGACCTCCAAGACGGAGGGAAATGGAGACAAAGAGAAGGCCACCTATCTTCTTGGATGGGTGGCTTATCGAGAGGAAAGATTTGAAGAGGCGATCGGTCAATTCCAGACACTCTTGGAGTTGAATCCGCTCAGCTCCTACGGAGATGAATCCCAGTACTGGATCGGTTGGTCCCATTTTCGTAAAAAAGAATTTCAGAAAGCCATAGAAGAATTTCAACGTCTCGTCCAAAAGTACCATAAAAGCCCTCATGTGCCTTCTGCACTTCTGAAAATAGGGGATGGACATTATAACCTTAAACGATACGCCCAAGCGGCCCATTCCTATTCCCAGGTGGCCAGGGCCTATCCAAAATCAAAAGAGGCGCCGGAGGCCGATTTTGGCATTCTCCTCTGCCTCCTTCAAGAAAAAAAATACGAACCTTTTGTTTCCCAGGCAGAAATATTTTCAAAACGATATCCACAACACCCACTCGCCAGTCAGGCCTTGATGCAGTTAGGGGACACTTACCAAAAAGAGCGAATGAAAGAGAAGGCAGTGAAAACCTACCGAGAACTCATCAGCCTTTACCCTCACAGTGAGTGGGCCGAGGAGGCGCAGTTTCGTATTGCTCTTCTCTTCATGCAGGATCGAAGATGGAATGAAGCCATCGAGGAAATGGACAAAGTGATTCGCCAATACCCCAAAGGTCATCTTTTTGCTGAAGCTTATGTCGAGATGGGAGATCTCTATCTCCTTCTTAAAGATTACCCAAAGGCTCTTGAACGATATGAATGGCTGATTAAAAATCATCCCGAGCATCTGTTAACCAAGGGGGTCTATCTCAGGATGGAGGAGGGATATCGGAGTCTGGGGAAAATGGATCAGGCTGAGAAGATTTTGAAAGAATTGATAAACAATTTTCCTCAGGATAACCTTCAATATGAAGGACAGTTGAGGTTGGGAACCCTCTACCTCATCCAGAAGAAATTTGGGGAGGCCGTCGCTGCCCTTTCTTTAGCCGTTCGAAGCCCTGAAGAAAAGGTGGCCAGCCAGGCCCAGTTTAAGCTGGGAGAGGCTTATTTAGAAGCTGGAAATCGAGAATCAGCCCTCCTTCAATTTTCAACGGTGGTCTACCTTTATCCCCATCACTCCGATATCATGGAAGAAGCTCTTCTCAGATTAGGAACCCTTTATCTGGAAGAGAGAAAAACGGTTGAGGCCAGCCAGGTCTATCGGAAATTGTTGGAGAAAAGCAGAAGAGAGGACCGGAGGGCGGTCGCTCGAAAAATGCTTAACCAGATCAGTCAGGAGAATATTCGTTGATGAAGAAAAGATCGGGGAGAAGCCAGAAACGGCCATTTATTCTCATCGCCCTTTTCTTTATCCTTGTGGGGTTTTTATCCTGGGTTTTCTTTTTCGACTCACCCTTCCCAACCCATCTGAAGGAGGGTTGGAAAGCTTTAACCCGTGAAAGCAAAAGGATTTTGGGGTGGGGAGAGGGCGAGGTCTCTCCAGAAGAGAAACGAATTCGGGAGGAAGTTATTCTTAAGAAGATGGAGAAGGCGAGTGCCGATCAAGACTGGAGGACCTTTGCCCCGGAATATCCTCGACCGAAAAAAAATGAATCTTCAACTGCTGAAGAAAGGATGAAGGCCTTAAAAAACACCACCGAGTTCAAAGAAATGGACAAGGAGTTCAAAGCATATTTAAAAAAGAAAGAAGACCTTTTTTATCCGGCCCCCCCCATCCCTTCTTTGAAGGATGCTACCGATTTAATTTCTTTAAAGGATCAAGGAACGGAGAAGGTGATTGAGAGACTTCAGAGCGCACGGAAAGGAAACGCTCAGGAGAACGCTTTGGAGGAGAACATTCTCCTCGGGATCAAGGGGCCTCTTCTCACTCGGAAAATTCTCGAAAGACCCAAACCCCCTCAAGTCAAAGTGAGGATGGAGGCAGAGATCGAGTTGACGCTCTACGTGTTACCCAACGGGACAGTGGATCGAGTTGTCCCCTCTGTCAAGGGCGATACGGAATTAGAAAGGGTTGCCATTCAGTACTTAAAGCAATGGCGATTTGCCCCGGTGCCCAAAGAGCAACCACAGGTTGAACAATGGGGGACCATTCCCATAAAATTCAGACTCCAATAATTTGATCGCAGATTGCAGATCGCGCCTGCCGCAGGCAAAGGGCGTGGATTAAAAAATCTAAAATCCCTGCCTGTGGCAGCCAGGTGAAATTTGAGATTTGAAATGAAAAGGAAACGTCTCCTCCTTTTGGTTTTTATTCCCCTTTTAATTCTTGGAACCCTCACTTTCTTCGGGGAAAAGGGGATTTTGCACCTCCTTCGCCTCCAGAAGGAGCTCGTGCGAATCAAGGAGAGCAATATAAAACTGGAGGAGGAGAATCGGAAGTTGAAAGAAGAGGTGAAACGGTTGGAAAAGGACAAACGTTATATTGAAGAAATCGCCCGGAAAGAATTAGGAATGGTGAAAGAAGGAGAGATCATTTACCAATTCGATACCCCTTCAAAGAGAGAAGGGAGTTCGAAATGAAATATGAGGGAATGATCTTTCGGCCTCCCAGCGAGGCAGACAGCCTCATCCTCCAAGTCATGGTGGGCTGTTCTTATAATCGATGCACTTTTTGCGGCGCCTATCAGGGAAAACGATTCCGGATTAAGAGCTTCGAGGAGATCAAAGAGGATATCGATGAGGTGAGTTCCCATAGGATTAAAAGAGTCTTTCTAGCTGATGGGGACGCCTTGATCATTCCTCGGGAGGAACTGCTTCGAGTCCTCTCCTATTTGAAAGCAAAATTAAGGGATCTTGAAAGGATAGGGATCTATGCCAATGCAAAAGATATCCTCCGTAAAGAGGTCGATGAGCTGAAAGCCCTTAAAGACCTGGGTTTGGGAATAGTCTATCTGGGTTTGGAGTCAGGAGATCCGGAGGTATTGAAGAGAATTAAGAAGAATGCCACGGTGGATCAATTGGTCCGTGCCGGCAAAAGAGTGAAGGAATCAGGCATTCTCCTCTCGGTGACGGTGATTTTAGGTCTGGGGGGTGTGGAAGGCAGTCAAACTCATGCCAAGGAAACAGGGAGAGTCCTTTCTGAGATGGACCCTGATTATGTCGGTGCTCTTTCTCTGATGATCGTCCCAGGAACCCCCATTGAGAAAGAGATTGAGACAGGAAGATTGGTTTTGCCAACTCCCTTTGGCCTCATCCAAGAACTGGAAATGATGATTACCCATTGTCAATTCACCCAATGCTTTTTCGCCTCCAATCACGCCTCCAACTATCTCCCTCTTCGAATTCGATTGCCGGACCAAAAGGAGGAAGCGCTTAAACGAATTCGGGAAGTCCTCCGGAGAAAAGACCCGAATTTACTCCGGCCAGAGTATTTGAGAGCTCTGTAAAAAAATCATATCGAATAATTCGTTAAGGGGATTCAGATGAAGGACATCGTGGATGTGGATATTCGAGTCAGGTATGCCGAAACGGACCAGATGGGGGTCGCTTATTATGCGAATTATCTCGTTTGGTTTGAAGTGGGGCGCTCTGAATTCTGCCGAAAAAGGGGATTCCGCTATACTGATCTGGAGACATTGGGGTATAAGCTTGTCGTGACCGATGTTCATTGCAGTTATCGGAATTCTGCCCGATACGATGAAATCGTTATTGTGCGAACATGGCTGAAGGGAGTCAATAAAAGGATGGTCACCTTTGGGTATCGGATCCTTCATAAGGGTCAGGAAGGGGTGATTGCAGAGGGAGAGACGCGGCATATCTGTGTTGATTCAAAAGGTAAGACCAAAAGCCTTCCGGAGAAATTTTTACTTTGCCTCACCGGATAGTTTTTTCTTTTTTTATCCCCCGAATTTTAAATGGTCAGTAAACCTGAAGGAACCATATCGATGGGAAATTTTACCCCCTTTCGCAGAATGCCACGTCCGGAAGGACGGGAATGAATGCTAAAAGGGTACCCGGTGACATTTCAGCGTAGGTCGATATGCTTCGGTGGGTTTCGCCTAAAGGATGAAGATGCCATCTGCGGAAGCACGGTGAGCATCACTTCGACCATTTTTTGAAATTCGAGAGATTTAATGACAGGGCTATTGGGTATCTTCTTGTATTCGCTATTGAAAATTAGGGGGTAATAAGGTAATGTTTCAGAAATGGAATCACCCAAAATTTTAATTCTTAGACTGAGTGCAGTGGGAGATGTCATCCGAACGCTGCCCGCAGTCAAGGTCTTAAAAGAACACTATCCCTCCTCCACCGTCACCTGGATTGTTGAAGAACCCTCCCATGACTTCCTCAAGAGTCAAAAAGAGATTGATGAGGTGATCCTGTTTCCAAGAAGAAGGTGGACGAAAGGAATAAAGTCACTCAGGGGAATGTGGGAGACGGTCAGGGAGATGGCGCGATTCATCGTCGATCTTCGGAGACAAAGATTTGATATCGTTCTCGATTTTCACGGAATCCTTAAAAGTGGTCTCCTCTCTTTTCTTTCAGGCTCCCCTAAAAGAGTTGGATATGATCGAAGGTCATCCAAGGAAATGAATTTTTTATTTTCGAATGTGAAAGTGAAACTTCCAGAAAAAAGGATCAGCCGGTTTCAAAGAAACCTTATCCTTCTCCTGGGAATAGGATTAGAGGCAATAGAATCTAAATATCGTCTTGATATTCCTCCAGAGGATCAGGAATATGTGGGATCATTTTTTAAGAACGTGTCAGCCGGCCTTCAAAGGCCATTGATTGCTATCCATCCGGGAACAAGCCCCAAAGCCCTTTTCAAGCGATGGATGCCAGATCAATATGCCCAATTAGCGGATCGATTAATCAGGGAACTCGATGCCAGTGTCCTTTTTACCTGGGGAGTTGAGGAACTCGAATGGGTAAAAAGTATTCAAAAAGAAATGAAAGAGCCCTCTCTTCTGGGGCCCAAAACCGAATCTTTGACACAACTGGGAGAGGTCTATCGACATTGCGATCTGTATGTTGGAGGAGATACAGGACCGATGCACATTGCCTCACTCATGGGAATACCTGCCGTCGTTATTTATGGACCGACAGACCCTATTGAAAACGAACCTTTTGGGAATCATATCAAGGTCAGAAAAGAAGTGGGATGCAATCCATGTCATGAATATTCCTGTAAAGAACTTGTCTGTATAACAGCCATCTCCGCCGATGATGTTTTTAAAGCAACAAAAGAGGTTTTGTGTCTAACTCATTGAAAACATATTCATATTGACTTGATCAGTTTAATTTAATAACATATCTCTAATTTAATGATAGAAAGGATGTCTTGAAACAAGATTTTAGCCAAGTCAATCGTATATTGGTAAGAGGCGTCAACTGGGTGGGGGATACGATTCTTAGCTATCCGACGGTACAACAATTAAAAACCCTCTTTCCCAAATCCCATTTAACTATCCTCCTTCCAAGCTATTTAGCCGATTTATGGAAAACATTCCCCTACGTTGACGAAATCATCCTTTTCCAAAAAAAAGGAGGGATCAGATCTATTTGGGAGGATTTGGACCTCAGCCAATCTTTGAAAGAGAGGAGTTTTAATTTAGCGGTTATCCTCCCGCGGTCCTTTCGCTCCGCTTTCCACATCTACTTTGCTCGAATTCCGATCCGGATTGGTTATCAAGATGAGGGGCGTTCCCTCTTTCTGACCCATCGAATCCGTCGAACCCAGGAGACCCTTGATGTCCACCGAGTCCATTATTATCAGAAACTGCTTGAGCCATTCGGGAAGATAGAAAATCCCCCTTCTCCTCAGATCTATCTCAGAGAAGAAGATCGAAGATGGGCGAATCAGGTATTGATGGATTTGGGAATTCCGGAAGGAAGACCCCTGATCGGAATGAATCCTGGCGCTACGTATGGGTTAGCTAAATGCTGGCATCTCGACCGATTCGGAGAACTGGGAAAGAGGCTTGTGGAAAAATGGCAAGCGAGCATTTTTTTATTTGGGAAGGAGGAGGAACGACCCATCGTCCATGAGATTCAAAAACATTTGGGGGCAAAAGGAATCGATTTGACTGGAAAGACCAGTTTACTCCAGTTGGCCGCCCTTTTAGAACGATGCTCTCTTCTTGTGACGAACGACACCGGAACGATGCATGTCGCCGCAGCGGTGGGGATTCCCGTAGTAGCCCTCTTCGGATCAACACCCCCCCACATCACAGGGCCATGGGGAGATGGCCATGTGGTCGTGAAAAAGGATGTCGCTTGCAGTCCTTGTTGGAAGAGGGTTTGTCCAACAGATCATCGGTGTATGGAGCTCATCACGGTGGATGAAGTCGAGAAGGTGGTTGACGGAAAATTGAGAGAACTCAATAACAAACGATGAACAATAAATAATGAACATTGAACGATGAACAAAGAAAAATGAACGATCAACCATGAACGATTAACGAGGGACGATGGAGAAGATTCCAGTTTCCGTATATGTCCTGACCACCGACAATCGCAGAACGATTGGACGATGCCTGAAAAGTCTTTCCTGGGCTAAAGAATTGGTGGTTGTCGACTCCTTCAGCCAGGATGGGACTTACGAAATCTGCAAACAATATACCAATAAGGTCTATCGGAAAAATTGGACAGGGCATCGGGATCAGTATCAGTATGCCGCTGATCTCACCACACAGGATTGGATCATGTTTGTCGATGCCGATGAAGAAATCCCTTCTGAGTTGGCTGAAGAAATCCGAACCGAGTGGAAGGGAAGAGCAAAAGAATTCGATGGATATTTTGTTTATCGGCGCACGTATTATCTGGGGAGATGGATTCGATATGGAGGATGGTATCCGGATGGTGAGATTCGCCTTTATCGAAAAGAGAGGGGGAGATGGGAAGGCGGGCTTCATGCCAAATTGGTGGTGGATGGGAAAATCGGCATTTTAAAAAATCAGTATCTCCATTATACCTATGGAAACATTTCAGATCAGATTCAAACGATTGATCGGTATTCGAATGTTGCCGCAAGGGATCTCTTTGAGGGCGGAGAAAAATTTAGTTTGTCCAAACTACTCTTCCATCCTCCGTTTCGATTTGTCAAGGAGTATCTGTTAAAATTAGGATTCCGGGATGGGTTGCCTGGTTTCATCATCATCGTCTCAACCATGTTCTATGTCTTTATGAAGTATGCCAAATTTTGGGAACTGACGATTTCAAAAAAGGGGAAAGAGAATGGCACCTCGTAAAGAAGTTTTCAGAGGAAAGAAGGTGTTAGTGACAGGGGGATTAGGGTTTATCGGATCCAATCTTGCTGCCCGGTTGGTAAAGCTCGGAGCGGACGTCCTCCTCGTGGATAGTCTTATCCCGGAGTACGGCGGCAACCTGTTTAATATCACTGGTATTGAAAAGAAAGTTCGGGTCAATATTTCTGACGTCAGGGATGAGCACAGCATGCACTATTTGATTCAGGAACAGGATTATCTGTTTAATCTCGCGGGTCAAACAAGCCATATTGATTCGATGCAAGATCCCTATACCGATCTGGAAATTAACAGCAAGGCGCAGCTTTTCATTTTAGAATCCTGTCGCAAATACAACCCGAACATCAAGATCATCTTTGCAAGCACCCGTCAGATTTATGGCAAACCGGAGTATCTGCCCGTTGACGAAAAACATCCCCTCCGCCCTGTGGATGTGAACGGCATCAACAAAATGGCAGGCGAAGGCTATTCCATTCTTTACAACAATGTTTATGGGATCCGAAGCTGTGCGCTGCGACTCACGAACACCTACGGTCCTCACATGCGAGTCAAGGACGCACGGCAAACCTTTTTGGGGATATGGATTCGGCTCCTCGTCGAAAAGAAACCTTTCGAAGTCTGGGGTGGATCTCAACTGCGTGACTTTACCTATGTGGAAGATACGGTTGATGCTCTTCTGATGGTGGCGAAAAGCGGTGAAGCAGATGGCCAGGTATTCAACCTCGGCGGCGATTCGGTCATCAGCCTGAAGGAGCTCGCAGACCTGCTCATTGAAGTCAACGGAGGAGGTCGCCGTTTTATTCGCTCTTTCCCTGCCCATCGTAAGCGCATCGACATTGGCGATTACTATGCGGACTTTAGCCGTATTCGTTCTCTTTTGGGCTGGGAGCCAAAGGTCCCGCTTCGCGAAGGCTTATTGAAGACGCTCACATTCTATCGCAAGAACATCGAGCATTACAGGTAGGTGAACCGATGGTCGTTCCTTTATCGATCCCACTGATCAATCCAAGAGCAAGCTACCTCGACTGCAAAGAAGAGATCGACGCAGCGATCGCACGCGTGATGGAGAGTGGGCGGTATATCCTTGGACAGGAGGTGGCCGCCTTTGAGCAGGAGTTTGCCGCTTATATCGGTGTACAGTTTGGGATTGGCGTAGGCAGCGGCACGGAGGCGTTGCATATTGCTTTAAAAGCTTGTGGAATTCAGCCAGGCGATGAGGTCATTACGGTTTCGCATACCGCTGTGGCCACCGTGGCGGCGATCCAACTTTGTGGCGCTCGACCTATCTTGATCGACATCGACCCGCAAACCTTCGTCATTGATGCGAATCGGATTGAACGCGCCATCACATCGCGGACCAAGGTGATCCTCCCAGTGCATCTTTATGGAAACGTGGCGGATATGCAGAGCATCCGATCCATCGCAGATCGCCATGGGTTGCGCATTGTCGAGGATTGTGCACAGTCTCATGGAGCCACATATGGAGGGCAGAAAAGCGGCGCTTTGGGGAATCTGGCCGCTTTCAGTTTCTACCCGACGAAGAATCTTGGTGCCTTTGGTGACGCCGGTATGGTCGTCACCAATGACCCGGAGCTTAGCGACCTGGTCCGATTGCTACGCGAGTATGGTTGGCGCCAGCGTTATGTCAGTGAGATTCCGGGATTGAACTCTCGCCTGGATGAATTGCAGGCAGCCATTCTGAGGGTCAAGTTGAAATATCTGGATCAATGGAACGAGGAGAGGAGGAAAAAGGCGAAGATCTATACGGGAATGCTTTCACCATTAGGAATCGTTTGCCCTTCAGAAGGGTTAGGGGTGAAACATGTTTATCACCTCTATGTCATCCGGACAAGAGAAAGGGATGCTCTGCAGGCATTCTTGAAAAAGAAAGGGATTCAGACGCTCATCCACTACCCTGTCCCCATCCATCTCCAAAAGGCTTACAAAGATTTAGGATATCGCCATGGGGACCTCCCCTTGACGGAGCAGTGCTCCTTAGAGATTTTATCGCTTCCCTTTTTCCCAGAGCTCAAGGAGTGCGAGATAGGGGAAGTTGCAGAGAGCATTCGATCCTTTATGAAAAACGAACGTATCAAATGATAGCGAATAAAACGAATATCCTCCCTGAGTTGTCTTCCCCCTCACCCCCTCCCTCTCCCCTTGGGGGAGAGGGGAAGGGTGAGGGGTGGAAAAAGATAAGATTCGCCATAGGTCTTCTGGACTTCTCTAAGAAAAGGGGGGGCGCTGAGAGATATCTGGTTGACTTATGCACCCGAATGGCGACGGAAGGCTATGAGGTCCATGTCTATGCGGAGCATCGAGATGAAGAGGACCCCAATATCTATTTCCATTCCGTCAAGACGATTCCGTTTCCCAAAAGCCTTCGGCTTCTCTCGTTTGCGATCAGGGCGACTAAAGAGATAGAGCATGGAAAATATGACATTACCTTCGGAGTGGGAAATACACTGAAGGCAGATATTCTTCAACCCCATGGGGGGGTTCATTGGGCATGGTTTTGGCGAAGCCTAAAGATTTACAATCATGGGATTCTGTGGGCAATAAAATATTTAGGAAGGATCTTCAGCTTGAAGCAATGGGCAAGTGGTTGGATTCAGGACGCCCCTTATAAGGGGGAAAACTTTT
>Ga0105093_10000239_pt1 | contig 21107 bp, 19 predicted proteins | sample PPLLak3March2015_2_FD_79111 | JGI IMG/M metagenome (GOLD analysis project Ga0105093, IMG submission 79111) | Freshwater sediment microbial communities from Prairie Pothole Lake near Jamestown, North Dakota, USA - PPLs Lake P8 Core (3) Depth... | ecosystem: Environmental > Aquatic > Freshwater >... | reverse complement strand
TTGATAGCCCGCGCCCGTTCTTTCGGGCCGAACTTCACCGTCGCTTCATCGTACGTATCGATTTTTTTGTAATCCTGCGGCCCGGCCAGCCCGGGGAAATGCTCGTTCGGCTTCTGGAACTTCGCGATCTCCATGGCGTTCTTGATCGCCGCCCGCATGTCATTCAGCTTGAGTGAATTCGACAGCGCCACGCCGATTTTCTTCCCCCGGATCACCCGAACATACACCTGGTTGTTGTCTTCGTTCATGTTCTGGTGAATGGTGGAATTGGCGTACCGGGTCAGTCCCGACGACGACCCGACGTACGCAATCTCGACCCCGTCGGCCTTGGTCGAGGCGGTCGCCTTTTCAAATAGCTCGAATAACTGCTCTTTACCTGTCATTTGCTCACCCCCACTTTCACCTGGCGGAAACGCGCCGGAGCCGTCCCGTGCGCCACCCGCGCCGTCTGCATCGGCTCACCCTTGCCGCAGTTGGGAACCCCCCAAACCTTCCAGTACGGTTTGCCGCATATCGCGTCGCAGGAATTCCAGAACTGCGGCGTAATCCCGGTGTAGAGCGGGTTCTTGAACATCCGCCCCAGCTTGCCGTTCTTGATTTCCCAGGCGCATTCACAGCCGAACTGGAAATTGAGCCGCTTGTCGTCGATCGACCAAACCTTGTTCAAATCGAAGAACAGCCCGTTCTCGGTATCGGCGATCAGGTCATCCAAACTCCAGTCTCCCGGAGCCAGATTGATGTTGGTCATCCGAATCAACGGAATCCGGTTCCAGCCGTCTGCCCGCATCGTCCCGTTGGACCGCTGTCCCATCACCGGAGCGGTCTCGCGGCTGGTCTGGTACCCCACATGCACGCCGTCTTTGATAATATCGAACCGCTGCGCCTTGACCCCTTCGTCGTCGTATCCGAACGATCCCAAACCGCCGGGGATGGTGGCATCGCCGTAAATACTGACAATGTCCGAACCGTACTTCAACTTGCCGATTCCATCCGGCTGCATGAACGATCCTCCGGCCAGAGAGATCTCGGTCCCGAGCACCCGGTCGAGTTCCGAGGGATGTCCGCACGATTCGTGAATCTGGAGCGCCATCTGCGGCGAACAGATGACGATATCGGCTTCGGTATCGGGGCAGTCCGGAGCTTCCAAAAGCTGAATTGCTTCCTCCCGGGTCCGGTCGACATGATCGAGCAGATTCATGCTCTCGATGTACTCGTACCCCCGGCTGGCGAAATCTCCGCCGTGCGATGAGGGGTACGACCGTTTCTGCACCTCTTTGCCGTCGTACGCGATGGTTTCGAAACCGGCCCCAGATTCGATGATATCCTGTTCGATTTCGGCCCCTTCGGTGGAGCAGAAGACCTTGTTGGTCTTGAAGAACCGCATCGAGGCTTCCGCGGTTTTGATTTTGTCGTCGGTGCGAAGCCGCTTGCAGATTTCCAGAAGCAGTGCCAGCTTCCGGTCGGTCTTCACTTCGAACGGATCGATCTCGCACGGGGACTTGTAATGGTCCTTGAACGGTTCCTGCGGAGCCAGCCTGGCCGGCTCGGCTTTCGGAGTCGCCGAGGCTCGTGCCGTCTGGAGCGCCTTGTTGGCGGCCTTCTTGATGTCCGATTCCTTGGTGGAGGCTACCGCGGCGAATCCCCAGAATCCCTTATGCAATACCCTGACCCCGACTCCGATATTGAGGTTGCGCGAGAAGGTATCGACGGTGTCGTCGTTGACCTTGATCGCTTCGGCCTCGCCGTGGACATACCGGCAGTCGGCATAATCCACTCCCTTGCTTTTGAGCCAGTCCAGGACATTGCCCAGTCGGTCTTTCATTAATCCTCCGGGATATTGGTTAGTCCTTGCTTATAATCAAGTAATACTGGATTAGCGGTTGATTGTGTCATTTATCTTACTCTTATTCGGCCTCCAATTTATAACCTCGGGGCCAAAAACACAAGCCCCGGTTTTGGCGCAGGTCTTTAACCTCCTCCCAACCCCCTCCTTAGTAAGGAGGGGGAGCAATTCGGAAGTCCTTCCGGACATTCCGAACCTCGTCATATGTCATTCCCGACTTGATCGGGAATCCATTTGTTGGTTGAAACCGTTACGGTTTCGACATCCCCCTCCATGGACGGCAGACGTCTCCGTCTGCCGGGTTCCGTGCGTGGCAGGTCTTCGACCTGCCCGCCCCCCTGTATGCGGGAGCGTTCCGCTCCCGCCCTTCTCGTTTCGTGACGACGTCGCAATCTCTCCCCATAATAACCAGTTGCGTCGGTTCCTTAGCGTTTGAGGTTTCGGCGCGAAGCGTCCCGCGCCTCGCGGGATAAACTGACGCCTCCCCCGTCCACTTCGGACAGGTCGATTCGCGTAAAGCAATGTCTCGCTGTTTAGTGCCATGAAATGGCTTTGTTTTTCATAAATGGCATATCGTTTTTTCCCGTTTCCCATCCTGACATTTCCGCCCCCGATTTTGTCATTCCTATTTCTTTTATTGTCATTCTTTTTATTTTTTGTCATTCCCGCGACGGCGGGAATCTTTTACTTTTCGGCACCGCCAAAACAAAAAGGACACTCCTTTCACATAAGGGGAGCGCCCAATTTTCACCACCGATGTTGTCGGGATTTTGCGGGGGGAAAGAATACGGGGCGACAGATGGAATTTTCTTTTCGAGAAAATCTACTTGTTATCCAATAACTCCATCGCTGGAATTGTTGTTCGCCTTAACAATTCACCCGTCTGAGCGGAATATTCAATTCTTGTATAACTTTCATAATAACCCGAGGCATCTTCGTGATTCCTTAAAGGCGTAATCCCGCAGTATGTGACCGACCAGACTGCTGTTGTATCGCCACGCAAAACCACCTTTAAGAGTTGAGCGGTTATCTCTTTCGCTTCTGGAAAATATAATGAATTGATTACGTCTTTGAGACTAACGTGGTCACCAGCAATTTCAAAATCTATAAATTCTTCGAATATTCCTGAAAGTTGTTTTTCAGCCAACTCATTTGGAATCTTCGATAAATATTCCTTGGTGCTATCGGTATCACAGAGTGGACTGAATATTTTCAGCAATTTCCCGTTATCCGGGTCTACATATACCTGAAATTCCCTAACAGGAATTTCCTTACTTTTTGGCATATTGTCCGGGTATAATTTGATTGAATTGAAATCTACTCTCCAGACCTCTTTACCGTAATATTTATCACTTAGAAAAGGAATTCGATCATCGTCGAAAATAACCTCCAATGGAGTCAGGACATCCTTATTGCCAAGGAATTCATCGAACCCGGTAAACTTCAGAGCCAGATTTACTGCTATATCGGCTTTCGTACTTTCGTTATTCCCGCCGCCTTTTAGCGAAGAATTGGCAAACGCTAATATTATGAGTGTACATAGTACCACCATTAGGCTCCTGTTAAGTACTTTAACATTAATACTATGCATGTTTCACTTCCGCTAAAGCGCTGCCATCTACTTCACCAGCACCATCTTTCGCGATTCCCGAACCCCTTCAGCCTTTATCTCATAAAAATATATCCCGCTCGAAACGACCCGTCCCTTGGAATCCAGGCCGTCCCAGTTCACCGTATGCCAGCCTGAAGGCATAATTTCATCGAGCAGCACCCGTACTTTCCGTCCAAGAATGTCGTATACGGTTAAAGTCGTTTGAGTTCGAACCGGCAATTCGAATTCAATTATGGTTTGCAGATTGAACGGGTTGGGATAGTTCTGGCCGAGAATAAACTCCGCAGGCAACGATTCCGGAATATCTTCTTCGGTATCAGTGAATATCCCTTTCTCGTACGCGACCACACCGTATAGACCCGCAACGTAGATATAATCGCCGTCGGCAGCTACCGTTTCCGGCTGCCACGGCATGTACACGCCGAAAACCTGATAGACATTTTCCGGATCGGAAATATTGAAAATCGCGGTCCCGTACTGCCAGCTTGCTACAATGGCATAATCTCCCTCAAACACTACATCGTGCCACCCGCCGATATCATTGAATTGTCCCAGAAAAGAGGGGTTTCGCGGATCGAACGAAAGTTCGTAGATAAAATAATCTGCGTTAAATTCCACGTACAGCTTCGACCCTGAAATTTCCATATCGTACACCGACCCGTTTGCGATCTCTCCTGCATATTCAGGACTCACCGGATTGGAGATTTCGAATATCTTGACCCCGGCCGAACCGTCCGATACGTACATAAAATCGTCGTACAGACGAACCGCGCCGGCGTTCCCAAGTGTACTTATGGTCGCAACGGGGATATCATCCGGCCTCGTAATATCGAATACCAGCAGTCCCGAATTCCCGCTTGCAAGATAAGCGAAATCCCCCCGGACCGCCACATCCACACCTCTGGAAGCGGAATAATTCCGGACACAGTGCAAATTCGCAGGATCGGACACATCGATAACCTCCAATCCCTCGCTCCCGGCGGCAAGATACAGAGTATCGCCGACAAATATTCCGGAATAGGGATAACCCATCGTCTGATAAGTCCCGATCGAATCGAGTCCGCTTCCGTTGATCTTCCCGACCAGAATTCCGCTTTCGGGAGTTTCGTCATCATATATCGCATAGACGTAGCCGTCGTGGGCCAGGATTCCTTCGATATGGGGCGGAACATCGTAATACCCTGCCAATTGCGGATCGGTCCGGTCCCGGACGTCGACTATCTGAAAGTCTCCCATCGAAAGTTCCCGTTCCGAACCGGAAGATTTTAATCCTCCGCCGTTATCGATATCAACGACATAGAGAAGCGAATCATTGCCGACCACCCGGACCGCCCAGCCGGGATTCACATACCGGCCGATGCTGTCGAGATCAGTCGGATCGGATATGTCGAATATCTGAACGCCTTGCCAGCAATTCGCGACATAGGCGGTCTTGTCATGCACCCAGACATCGTAGACGGCTTCGTAAAGAGGCCAGCGGCTGACCAGTTGCGGATTAGTGCGATCGGCGACATTGAAAATGGAAAAGGCCGACCTTCCGGCGGGAAAAGTAATATCATGGTCCGCCAAATATAATATTGTATCCACAATGACTAATCCCAGCGGATAATAGTCGTTAATATAAACCGTTATGGTCACCGGCGACGCCGGATCGGACACATCCAGAATCCAGAGAAGCCTCCCTCCTCCTATGACATAGGCAAAGCCATCGGCGACTTCAACCTTATCCATGGATTGGCTGCCGTACCCGGTAAACTGCTTATTTGCCACTAATTCAATATGCGAGGGGTCGTTGATATCCAGAATTAGCAGTCCCTGGCCTTGACCGGATTTTCCGTACGCTATATACGCCAGAGTATCTTCGATATCTATTCCGTGCGCTGCAGTCGGAGTATCGTATTTCCCGATAACTTCGGGAGTCGATAAATCGGAAACATCGATAATAAAAAAGACGGCATTCCAGGTGGTTAAATAGGCGAAGTTTCCTTCGACTTTAATATCGGTGGGCCAGTTGTCGGTCAGAAACAGGTTTGAAATAACCGACGGTTTAGTCACATCCGAAATATCGAGAATCAGGAGCCCTTCATGCATGGAACAAAATGCGATGGTATCCCTGATAACAATGTCACCCATACCGCTCATGAACCCTCCGGCATGGTAAGTCAGCATCTCGTTCGTTAGACCGGATTTTTCAAAAACCGGAGATTGAGGAAACACTTCCGGCTCCAGGCCCGTTTGGGCCGAAATTGAAGCAAACAAAACCAGACACAAGATTAAAACTTGGACGATAAGGTTAATTGAATTCGACATAATCCACCCGCAATTCAGTTATTCTTATATTTAAAGATAAATGGCTCTATTTTTAAGTCAAGACGATTCAAATAGGCGGATGTGTAATATCACAGGATGCTATAATCCCCCTCCCCCCCCCGCACTTTCACTACCGAATCGAACGTGAAAATTCAGCGCTCCCCTTATGTAGAAGAAGGAGCGTTTTGTGGTTTTTTCAACGGAGCAGACAAGGGTGAGATTGCGACATCGTCCCGATGCTCTAAGAACCGGAGCGGGACTCCTCGCAATGACCGAGCCTGATCCGGGCAAGTCGTTGCAGGGTCAGCATATGCGGGAAGTGGAAAAAACGATATATCAATTATGAAAAACAAAGCCATTTTGTGGCACTATATTGGGAGGCATGAGGTTACATGGAAACAGCGTCGGAATTGCAATAGTAAGTCGCTCGCGATTTCGCGGAAAATTCCGCATATTTCATGGCTATATTTCCTGGATTCAGGGAAATTGGAAAATTGACATTCAAACAGAATTCAGATATTTTGGTCAATTGAAATTCGATAATCTTGATAACTGAATATCGGAATATATAACATCGATTATGGCAATGCATATAATTATCAAAAGGCGGTCTTTAATAATCAAAAGGGGACAAAATGCCGGATAAGAAAAAAGCAGTAGCGATTTTTAAATGTGTCGCGGCAATTGTCGCTTCGGCCTTATTCATAGCGGGCTGTAATGATAAATCTGCGGATACTCCGGCCAGAAGTGTCCCCCATGAGGGTCAATGGGGCATTTACGCCCTGGACCTTTCCTCACAGGATGTTTCTCTGCTTTACAGCACCGATGATGCTATTTCGGGAATCAACCTGGGCAGCTCCGGGACCCATATCCTGTTCTCGAAAATGACTCAGAGCGGAGTCGAAATCGATACAACTGCCGAGATTTATATTCTTGATGTAAACGGCGGTACCCCGACCAGACTGACCACCAATTATTATTTCGATTCTTACGCCTCCTTTTCTCCGGATGAATCGCAAATAGCCTTTCTTTCCCTGCGCAACGGCACTCTTGATCTATATGTCATGGATTCGAGCGGAGCGAATCAGCAGCTGCTTTATAATTCGGGCGGTCACGATGCCGATGCGGATTGGGGAATCGCAGGAAGAATAGCGTTTACACGGGATTATCAAATATGGTCGGTAAATTCGGACGGTGATGATGCGCTGCAAGTGACTGATCCGGTCGACGCCGGCCTTTGGGGCGAGGCCAATCTCCCGATCGGAGATTATGACCCGCGAATCAGCCCCAACGGAAACCAGATTACCTTTGAACGAATGGTAGATGTCAGTTACGAACACGGCGGCTATGATATCTATGTTATCTCCACGAATGGGGAAGACGAAACCGCCCTTACCGGCAACGGTGATCAGGGATATGCCCAGGGATTCGCCAACTGGTCGCATTCAGGAGATAAACTGGTATATATTATTTCCGCGATAGGAGACGAAGGCCGCTATGATCTCTATATAATGAATTCGGACGGGTCGGGAAACCATTCGATTACTCCCGATTACTTCCCGGCGGCCTTCCTGTGTCATAACGCGGTTTTCTCGCCGGACGATTCGCAGATCTACTTCATCGGACAATGGTGGCAACAATAAAAACATCAACGGGCTATATATAGTCGAACACTTCAGTTATCGACTATCGCAATCAACATCCTCGAGATCTTCGTCCCAGCAATGCCACAAATCGTCTCCGAAATAGATTTCATCCATGACCCGGCCGACTTTGGCATCCAGGTTCCATTCGATGTCGATGTTATGCTCTTCCTCGGCATAATAAATACCATAAAAGGCGTCAAAATTGGGATCATCGACAACACCGAATGTAATGTAACCGCCGTTGCCCTCGCTTTCAGGTTCAATATTGGTATACGTTATATCTGCGGTGGAATCCACGAGGTTGCGGTGCCATTCTATTCCGATAAATTGCACCGGATCATCGGGAGCCTTGTAAATTGTCCAGGTACCCTCGGTATAAAGCAAGTCGTGCTCTCCGGAAAACCAGAGAAAATCGGTGAACACGCCCGCTTTGGACAAATACATCGACCAGTTGATGCCGCTGACATCGGTACTGGCGTACAGGTTGGCTGTGTAGGTATCCTCGTCTACGATAACGCTGTACGACCACAACCAGGAATCATCTTCCTGCTTGACGGGTACATGCCTGAAAGACTCAAGGAAAGCAGCCACCGGAACCGCGCCATGAACGGTGATAACCGCATTCCAGAACAGGACATTGATGCCGGCCCAACCCCAGTTGGCAAAAGTCAGGGGTTTACTAACACCGGAAGACTGAATGCCGGTACCTGGGAAAGCTCCAAAGTCGATGAGGAAAGTCGATGCCGGCGGCACATCCGGTCCTAGTTCTGCCGGTTCGGTTCCGTTATCACTACATGAAAAAACAAGGAAAAGAACGCCCATAAAAATAAGGAAAACGCCTTTATATTTTGGTTTTATAAGCCCATTCATAAACTACCGCCCTTCCAGAAAGATTTAAGTGTGAATGCTAATACAAAAAACTAATCGGTATTGCCTGAAAACACAAGTATTTAATAAATTAATTTACTGCTAAGAATTCTGTGATGAGCCGCCCGGTAGTTTCGCAATCGTTGACTGTAAGTACTGCCAACCATTTCCGCGAGCAAACGTTCGACTTTTTCGTTCACATACTTTCGGCAAATTATAGGAATAAAAAGCCGGCGCGGGAGGCCCCGGCTCGGTAACCATATTTTGCGTACGTACGTTACTTACAAATATCTTTCGCGGTTCTTCTGAAGGACGTTCGCCTCCTATCGGCCGGTGTGCTCGATAAGAAACCCCCGGTCCTTGCTGATGAGCGCCACCAGGTCGATGGCCGGTTTCACTATGAAGAAAATCACGTAGAGGCACAGCAGAAACCCCACCGCTCCGGATTGCTCGATAAAGGAATAAGTCGCCCCCTCCCGATAACGGGCGATCGGCCCCAAACCGATCATCTCCACCGTGACCGAAGTCACCAGGAGGAGAACATTGAAAGCGATTGATAATCTTCTCATCGGTTCCTCCGTTTACACAAACCCTCGATTGCTCCGCGTCGCGCGGAGCGACTCCCGAGGCTGGCTAGTGCAAAAAGTCTGCCCCGGCCGGAGGTCCCCTCTTGAGAAATTATACGATTTTGCTACTGCGCTGTCAATAATGGAGTTACGTGAAATCGCCGACGCGGGAATACGATCCGGGATATCCCGTAATCCTGCAAGGAGTTGCACATATTTCGCAGAAAGGCAGAGAGATTCAGGGGTTTGGATTAATCTTCCGGTTCCGGTTCCTGGAATTTGCGGAGCTGGTCGGCATAGTAGGGATTCTCCGGCTGTTCCTTGATGGCCAGCTTGATGATCCCGACCGCCTCTTCCTTTTTGCCCCGCGCGTAGCTGATTTCGGCGAGGGTATTGAGGATGCGGGCCTTGAACGACCCTGGGTTGGCCATTTTGGCCGCTTTCAGGGCGTACTGCGACGCTTCCTCGAGGGCCACTTTCCGCTCCAGACACCATTCGGCGTAGGCGTAGAACTTGTCGGGGTTGAGTTCCCATTCTTTCCCGAGCGAGGATTTTTCGATCGAGATCGCCCGCGCGGTATCGTGCTTCAGCTGAAGCGCTTCTTCGGCCCGGAGGAGATCGTACTTATCATGCAGGGCTTTCACGCTGCTCTTCTGCGCCGCTTCCATACCGGCCTTGAGGTATTTTTCGAGGGAATCGGGCCGGTCGAATTTCCGCGACAGGCGGCTCATGATTACCGCCATGTTGGCGACGTCGCCGGGCCCCTTTTTAAGGATCGCCTCGGCGGCGGGGAATATCGTTTCATAGACGGCCAGCTCGTTCCAGACCGAATTGGCGGTGTTGGTGAAAATTTTGTAGGAGAAATCGAAACTGTCGTTCGGCGCCAGTTCCTGGGCGGTCCGGTAGAATTTCGCGGCGAGGAGGTAATCACCGGAATCGGTGAAGAATTCTCCGAGCGCGATGGCTTTCTTATGGTCGGGATCACGGTCGAATTCGGCCACTCGTTCCTTCACGGTCGTGAGGTCCCGCATGGCCCGCCCCAGCGAATTGACGAACGCCGTCGAACTGGTGTAGCCGGTCCAGCGGGTGATGACTTCGCCGGTGGAATCGGCGAGAATGAAAACCGGGTAGGAACTGCCGACCTGGTAGCGTTCCTTAAGGACCTTGCCCTCCTCGGTGAAAACGTCGACCGGTAGATGCACCACGGTGTCGAGCGCATGCATCACGGCCTCTTCCGAGGCAGCGTCTTCGGCGGCCTTGGAGCAGAAGGAGCAGTCCTCGCGGACAAACTCCATCAGGAGCGGTTTGCCGGAATCGGCGGACCAGGCTTTCCCCTGTTCGAAAGTCGCGGCGGTGTCGCCGAATGCGGTAGCCGTACAGAGGGAGATGAATATGAGCAGTCCAATCGTAATTCGTTTCATAATTTTATTTCCAGGTTTCCTTTATCACTCTCAACCAGTTCTTATATGCGATTTTCTCGAGATCGTTCGTTTCGAATCCTGCGTTCCTCATCGTCTCCAGCAGGGCCGGATAACAGGAGACATCCTTCATGGTATCCGACATGGTGGCCCCGTCGAAATCGGAACCGAAGGCAACATGGTCGACCCCAATTCGATCGGCGATATATGCTATATGTCGGACAATTGTGTCAAAAGTCAAATGCCGATCCATTTCGCCGTCCCCGCGCAGGTTGACCGGCTCGTACCAGATGCCGATGAGGCCGCCGGTTTGGCCGACCGCGTCGATCTGCTCATCGGTCAGGTTTCGGGTCGAGGGACAGAGCTTATGCGCGGCGGAATGGCTGACCACCAGCGGATATTCGGTGATTTCGGCGGCGTCCCAGAAACCCTTCTCGTTCATGTGGGCGAGGTCGACCATGATACCGAGATCGTTGCATTTGCGGACCAGAGCTTTGCCCGGTTCGGTCAGGCCGGGGCCGGTATCGGGCGAATGGGGATAGCGGTATGGCACTCCTTCGCCGAAATCGTTGGGGCGGCTCCAGACGATGCCGATGGAGCGGATACCGGCGCGGTAGAACTTTTCGAGGTTGCTCAGGTCCTCCTTGATAGCAACGGCTCCTTCGATATGGAGCGCCATCGCCATGGCGTTGTTGTCGAGGCAATGTTCGAGGCCATCGTACTCCCTGACGATTTTCACCTGCCCGACGGATTCTTGCTCGAGCCGGTAAGCGAATTCGATAACGGAGTCGGTGATCTTTTCGGCTCTCCCCTGCTCCAGGGGGCTACGCATCGCAACTTCGTAGCCGTCCGGGGTTTTGCGAAATCCGTACAAGGGGTTGCGCTCGGGGGAATCGTCGGGGGGATGGGTCCAGATGGCGAAGAATCCTCCCCACATCCCGGCCTCGCGGGCGCGCGGGAGGTCGATATGGCCGATGTCGCTCCGTTCGAAGAAGGAGCGCCCAAAGCTCTCTTTCGGATTCAGCAGATGAGTGAGGGTGTCGTTGTGTCCGTCGAAAATGGGAATCATGATTCTAATATCCGCTGTTGCGCCATTTTTCATTTTCGCGAATGCACTCCTCGGCGGCGCCGCGCGCCAGGTCGAGACAATTGGCGACGTTGTAATTCCGGGCCAGGCCGGACACATATCCGGCGGCGAAGCAGTCTCCGCAGCCGGTGGTATCGCCATCGATTGCCCTGGCTTCGTATTTATAGGTATAAAATTCCCACGTCCCATTTGCCAGGAGGCAGTCGAAGATATGTCCGCCGGCAGAACCTTCCGTCACGATCACAACCAGTTTACGGTCTTCCTCATGCTTTTCCTTATATAAATCCAGCATTGTTTTCAGGCCATCCTCGACCGGGGCTGATAGCCCCATTTGATAGTCATTATCTATCAGAACAGCCAGTTCGAGGCGGTTCATCTGGAGATAGTCTGTACAGGCGACGACTTTATCCCAGGCGGGCGGAGTGCGGAGGAAACGGGAGCCGTCTTTTGAGCGTCCGAGGGTATAGGAATGGATATCGGTATAAATCAGGCCGGAAAAATTATTGCGGAATTTGGACAGCGATGGAATAAAGAGGTCGCTTCCGGAGATGAAATTAATCAGAACGATACGGCAGTCGGTAAGCGGTTTCAGGTCGTCGAAATAGAGCCGGGGGACCCCGCCATCGAGGATTTCATGCTTTTCGGAGAGACTATTATAGGTCAATTGACAATGATTGTTTTTATGGGGGACCTTATTAACTGCGTCGGTCCAGACATTTTTCAGCCGCTTCAACTCCAGCATGATCGGTGCATGGCAATCCGCTCCGACATGACAGGCAGGGACAACGACGTCGTCTTTGCCGAGCAGTTTAGAGAGGGTCCGAATATTATAAAGGATGCCGCCCCAGCCGAGACGGCGAGTGCCGTCGGCGAAAATCACGGTATCGCGATTTATGGTTCCGATTACTCCGATCGGCATAGGCTAACCCTCGACAAAGAAAGTTGCTGCCTTGAAGACTTCATCGACGGAAATATCTGTCATACAGCGCATGAAGGCGTCTCCGGAAAGCGGGCATTTGTTTCTGACACAGGAAATACATTCCAATTCATTGCGGATAATCACGGTTTTGTACGGGGTCATGGGGGAAGTTTCTTCGGGATCGTCGGCTCCGGAAAGGACTACCAGCGGGGCGCCGGAGGCGGCAGCAAGGTGGGCCAGGCCGGAATCGTTTCCGACAAAGACTTTCGCCTTGGAGAGAATCACCGAGGCGGTCGGGATATCGGTTTTACCGCAGAAATTGAAAATACGGCCATCGGAGTTGCGGACTTTTTCTCCGGCGGCCCATTCCGCTTTGGTTCCGAGCAGGATGACTGCTAACCCCTTTTCATCGGCCAGTCGTTTTGCCAGAGCGCCATAATTGCCGCTTCCCCATCGACGGGATTCGGCCACCGCTTGAGGGGCGATGGCGGCGTAAGGGGTCTTTTCTTCGATGCCGTTTCTTTCCAGCAATTCCGAAGCCGTGACGAGAGCATCTTCGGCCGCTTCGATACGGGCCGGTTCGGCTTTCACTTTCCATCCGGCAGCGAATTCGAAGATGAGCTGATACTGATGCATCCGGTGGAGTTTGGGGGTAACGGGTTTTTCTACCGGGAAATTAATCATCAGGCGGCGGCCATCGGTGGGAAAACCGAAACGCCGTTCCACTCCCAGCATGGTAAAGACAGCGGCGGAAGAAAACGACGGCGGCAGGATTATTCCGGAGTCGAATTTGTGTTCCTTAAGCCGTTTTACCTGCGCCGCGATACCACGCAAACCGTGCAGTTCATCGGAAGGAATCGGAACGGCCCTGATATTAGGTTCAACGCTAAAGACATGTTTCGCCCATTCCGGGGAGACGACGAAAACCTCGTCGTCATGGAGCAGTTCCGCGAAAGCCTTCAACGACGGCTGGGCCATGATGCAATCCCCCAGATGATTGGGGGCGCGAACCAGTATTTTCCTTGCAGTACTTATGATGCAGTCCTCAATCTATTTTCCAGCGACGATGGGTCCACATCCACTGCTCCGGGTATTTTCGAATCAGGGTTTCGAATTGAGTGGAATATACCTGGGTCATCGCCTTTATATCCTTTTCGATATCGCCGCTGTTCGGGGGATAAATGGGAGGCATGATAATCGCCCTGTGTTTATTATAGCCGAGCCGGATCGATCCTCCGCAGAGGATAGGACAGCCGACTTTAACTGCGAAAGCGGCCGGGCCAGCCGGGGTCGAGGCTTTTCTGCCGAAGAAATCGACAACGATTCCTCCTGAGGCGGCGTGCTGATCGGAAACCACCGCCACGAAACGTCCTTCACGGAGAGCCTTGATTACTCTGCGCGCGGCCACCCCGACCGGGATAATACCGACACCAAGCGAGCGGCGAAACGAAACAAACAGGTCATCGACTTTTTGATTATGCTGTTTGCCGACCAGGAAATCGATCTGGTAGCCGCTGGCCTTGAGCCATCCGCCCAGAAGTTCCCAGTTCCCGAGATGCCCCGATATCAGCATGGCTCCGGTACCGTCCTGCTTAGTTTTTTCGAGATATTCCATGCCTTCGGTTCCGGAGTACATCTGCAATATTCGTTCGGAAGTATAAACAGGCTGGCGGCAGAATTCGATAGTAGTCCGGGCGATATTGATGAAAACCTCCTTGACGATATCTTTCAGTCGTTCTTCATCGGTAATGCCGAGATTGGAACGTTTCAGATTATCGAGGGCGATTCGTCTGCGAGAAGCAAGGATAAGATGCGTCAGTTTCCCCAGCCCGACTGCCATCCAGTCGGCGATACGTCCAGGGATAATCTGCACGAATTTGGTCAGAGTCCAAATCGCGGCGTATTCAAGCCCATGGCTTGTCTTCATCTTCGCTTTGCTCCGGGTTGTCGGGATCGCCGTAATCGAAATCGGTCGAGTGCAGTTTTTCTTCGTCGTCCCAGCGTTGGTACGCCTGTCGTTTTTTAAGGTACCTCAAGAAGGCCCCGATAATCACAACAATCGCCAGTATAATCCATAGGTATGACATATCGATAAACAGAGTCAGGAGATTGAATCTGCCCTTTAAATAATTTATAAATTCTTCTTCGAATCCGGCCAGGTCGGATCCGGTCGCGGCCATCATGGCCTGGTCGATCGGGGTTTTCCGGGCCAGTTCGTTAATCAGTATATTTAACGATTCTATCCCATAGCTATCAAGGAGATATTTGACCGCCATGTAACTTTCGGCGTAGGCGATCTCGGCGGCAGTCTGGTCGAAACGATTCATGTCTTCGATACTTTCCAGCCGCATCAATCCTCCGAATAAGACTGCCCGCGACAGCGAGAAGCTGTTCCACCAGCGCCATTCGAAGGCGATATACATGGCAATGCCCTCATCGAGCCAGCGTGGGGGCTGGACGATTCCGAAGCGGTCAGCCAGGGCCAGGTGAGAATACTCGTGTTTGACCAATTCATACAGCGATTTTCCCAGGTTGAATTTCGCCGGCGATTTGATGACGATCCGGTGCCGGTAATGGATCGCCACGGCAGCTCCCCAGTCGGGAATGTTTCCTCCGACCAGTTCCTCGAATTCATCGAGGGTTTCGGCAATAAAAATATCGGGCTTATAATCAAGGGTATCGAGAAGGATATTTTTTAATTCGGCTCGGGCCGAGGCCACAGCGGAATCGACAACCGGAAGAAAATGGACATTTGAGGCGTAAAAAGAAAAAAGAGGACGCTCGGCGGCGAGATCGGCGCCCGACGAAAGATTAAACAATACGCAAAGAGCAAAAGCTGCAAAGAAGAGTTTTTTCAGATGCGGCATGACCAAACATAACACAGTTAAGCGGTTTGCACAAGCGAGTCGTCCAAAATGTATAGGGCCGGGCGGCGACCCAAATAATTATTGACAAATATGTCGCTCGGACTAACTTACAATATTTATCGCGATCCTTCGAAAACTGAAGGATTGCCATTAATAACCGGTTTGGCAAAATGTCATTATTGAGCCGAAATGTCCTGGTCCTAAACCAGAATTACGAGCCACTTTCAGTTTGTTCGGCCCGGCGGGCGTTTTTGCTCCTTTTTTTAGGAAAGGCGGAAATGATTGAAACCTCCGACGGTCTCAAGCTCAGGGCGATAAACGACCGCTATTCGCTTCCCTCGGTGGTCCGCCTGGGGCGCTATATCAAGGCCCCGCGCAAAAACGTGGTCCTGACGCGGAAAAACGTTCTTATCCGGGATAATTATACCTGCTGCTATTGCGGGACGAGGAAAGGCCCGATGACGGTGGATCATGTCATTCCCAAGAACCAGGGCGGGCAGGATACCTGGGAGAATCTGGTTTGCGCCTGCGACCATTGCAATAACCGCAAAGGGGATTTATCTCCTTCGGCGTCAGGGATGAAATTGCTTCGCAAGCCGACCCGGCCCAATCATATCACTTATATCCAGCGTTTTATAGGAAATGTCGAAGACCGCTGGAAACCATACCTCTTTATGGAGTAATCACGGTGAGTAAGAAAGAAATTATTCTGTCGGGAATGCAGCCGACAGGGGCCTTACATATTGGGAATCTCGAAGGGGCGCTGAAAAACTGGGTCCGTCTTCAGAAAAATTACGAAATGTACTGCTGTATTGTCGACTGGCATTCGCTCACGGCTGACTACGAAAACACGGGGGTTCTGAAAGAGCGAATCGAGCAGATGGCCATCGATTTTCTGTCGGCGGGACTCGATCCGGAAGAATGCGCCATATTCATTCAGTCGCAAGTTAAAGAACATGCCGAACTGCATCTGTTGTTTTCCATGCTGATTACCGTTCCGACTCTGACCCGGCTTCCAACCTATACGGAGAAGAAAGAAGACAAGGGGCTCGACAGCTATGGCTTTCTCGGTTATCCGGTCCTGCAGGCGGCAGATATCATCATCTATGACGCGCATAAGGTGCCGGTCGGAAAAGACCAGGAAAAGCATATCTGGCTGGCCAATGATCTTGCCAAGAGATTTAACAGCATTTACGGCCCGACCCTGAATGAGCCGGAAGCGCTCTTTACGGAAATTCCCTCCATTCCCGGACTTGACGGGCGGAAGATGTCGAAATCGTACGACAATCATATATCGATTTCGGCGACTGAAGAAGAGACAAATTCGCGGCTAATGAAGATGTTCACCGATCCGCAGAAACTCCGGAAGGGTGATCCGGGGAGGCCGGAAATCTGCCCGGTATATACTTTACACCAGGTTTACACTGAAAATGCGGCAGAGGAAATTGCGGCTCCCTGCCGAACCGGGGCGCTGGGTTGTGTCGACTGCAAGAAGCGTCTGGCTGCCAATATCAATAGGGCGCTGGCTCCGATTCGCGAAAAAAGGGTTGAAATTGAAAAAAATAAAGATTATGTGTGGGATGTATTAAAGAATGGCGAACAGCGGGCCCGGGCCAAAGCCACGGAGGTTATGGGGAAAGTCCGCAAGGCCATGAAGATGGATTACTACTAAGTGAATATGCAGACTCAGGAAAATTATTCGGTCAACCTGGAAATATTTCAGGGGCCGCTGGACTTGCTCCTCTACCTCATCCGCAAGGATGAGATAGACATATACGATATACCTATCGCGCGGATCACCAACCAGTACATGCATTATGTTGAAGTGATGAAAATCCTCAACCTGGAACTGGCCGGAGAATATATTTTGATGGCGGCGACCCTTATCCGCATCAAGGCACGGCTGCTTCTGCCTCGCGATGAATCGTCCGAGGACGAACCGGATCCCCGCGAAGAACTGGTCGCGGCTCTGCTCGAATACAAGAAGTTCAAGGAAGCCGGAGAAATCCTTGAGGAAAAACGGGCCTTGGAGGAACGTCTCTACGTGCCGCAGGCGGTCGGCTGCGGCGACAATGGCAAAAGAGAGAAAGTAGTCGTTTCCGATACCACGACTTTGTTCGATTTGCTGACCGCCTTCAAAGAGGTGCTGGACAGAGTCAAAGAGGACCGGCTGTACGAAATCAGCCCGGAGGAAACCACGGTGGAAGACCGGATGGGAATAATCCGGGGAATCATGAACGCGCAAGAGTCCGCGACACTGATGGAATTCTTTCGCGACATGCCGCAAAAGCTGATTGCCATCATGACCTTTCTGGCCATCCTGGAAATGGTGCGGACCCGGCAGATTCTGGTACGGCAGTCGTTTCCTTTTTCGGAGGTTCGGGTCTATCGCGGTGAAAATTTCGAGGGGGCTCATTCCCTGACACTGAAAAGTTCTGGGACTGAGGAAAAAGATTTTGAGCTTTATTAAAGGGAAACCATTATGGATTTAAATGGAAACCGCCTTCCGATTATCGAAGCCTTGATTATATCTTCGCCGGAGCCGATTACTTCGCGCCGGATTTCCGACCTGGTCGATAATACCACACCGGGACAGGTGGATGAAATCGTTGATGCGTTGAATGATAAATACCAGACCAGCGACGCCTCGTTTCGGATCCGCCGGATTGCGGGAGGTTATCAGCTTTATATCCTCGAAAACTACGCAGGTTTCGTCGATGAATTATTCACCCGGCGGCGTTCGGCCAAATTGTCCCGGGCGGCGCTGGAAACTCTGGCGATAATTGCATACCGTCAACCGGTAACCAAGGCCGATATCGAGATGATCCGCGGGGTTTCTTCCGATTCAGCGATAAATACCCTGATGCAAAAAAAGCTGATTACTCTGGCCGGGCGGGCAACAACCCTGGGGCGGCCGCTCCTGTATGCCACCACGGTGGAATTCCTGAAATACTTCAATCTGAATTCGCTCGAGGACCTTCCGCGAATGGAGGAAATCGAGGAGCTGCTGGCTTCGGCGGAACCGGACGGTCAGCAGAGCCTGAGTTTCGAGCCCAGGATTAAAGGGGAAGACACGGAATTCGAAGAGGAATCAACCGAAAATCCCGGATTATCTGCACTCGCCGGAGAGGCGATGGAAGAGCAATCGGAAGAGGATGCGGAACTGACCGAGATGATGGATTCAGCCATTGATGAAACAATTGCAAGAAATATCGAGACGGATCGGGATAGCCGGGTTGATTTTCTAAATACGGGAGAAGATTCCGCGGACCCGCAGGAGTTCGCCGAAGATCAGATGGAACAAGAGTTGGAATCGGAAGAAGAGGAAGCCCTGAAAAGGTAATCCCGGTTAAGAATTGTCGCGATATAAAATCCATAGAGGGACCTGGACTGATTCGAATCAATAAATATCTTTCCTTATGCGGGATTTCTTCCCGTCGCGGCGCCGAAGAAATGATCAAACAGGGGCGCGTTTCGGTTAACGGAAGCGTCATCGAATCGCTCGGGACCATTATTGACGAAAATAACGATATCGTGCGGGTCGACGGAAGGGTCGCCGCGATACATCACCGCAAAATATATATCCTCCTTTACAAGCCGCGGAATGTCATTACGACCATGATCGATCCTTACAAGCGGACCACGGTCGCACAGCTGGTGAAGGAGGTGGGGGCTCGGGTTTATCCGGTCGGAAGGCTCGATTATGATACCGATGGGGTTCTGCTGATGACCAACGACGGCGAACTGGCCTACCGTCTGGCCCACCCGAAATATGAGATTAGAAAGGTTTACAGTGCCATCGTGAAGGGGGATGTTTCAGACAAGAAAATTGCAGAGATTGAAAAAGGGGTGGAACTTCCCGACGGGCATATGGCCAGCGCCAGGGCGCAACTGGGAGATAAGACTCCGCGAGGGACCAAGGTTGTCCTGACTCTGTCGGAGGGGCACAAGCGGGAAGTCAAGCATATCATGGAGGGGGTCGGACATCCGGTAGTGACTCTTCGGAGGATAGAATTCGCCGGTCTGCGTCTGGGGAATCTAAAGCCGGGACGCTGGAGGTTTCTAAAAATCGAGGAGGTCCGGCGATTGTATGAAATGGTCGGGCTGGAAGTATAAAAGCCGCCTTTGATAAGGCGGCTTTTTTAATGACACTTTCGTTTCAAATCAGACCTGCCCGGAATCGACTTCGTATTTTTTCAGCTTATCGAAGAGGGTAGTATAGTCGATCTTGAGGACTTCGGCACATTTCCGTTTGTTCCCCCTGACCTGTTTGAGGACCCTGATAATCGCGGACCGTTCGGCCTGCATCTGGGCATGGGCACCGATTTCCTTCAGGCCGGCTCCTTCCCGCAGGCGGATTTCATCGGTGCTCCTGAGTCGGACCGCCATGTGTTCGGGATTGATCTTTTTGCCTTCGGCCAGAATGATGGCCCGTTCGATGGTGTTTTCCAGTTCACGGACATTTCCCGGCCAGTGGTATTTCTGCAGGATCGCGACCGATTCGCGGGAGAGGGACTTGGAGGGTTTCTTCATTTCCCGGCAATAGCGCCCGATGAAATAGTCGGCCAAGGGCTGGATGTCGTCGGAACGTTCCCGCAGCGGCGGAATGGTGATCGGGAAGACCGAAAGGCGATAATACAGGTCTTCGCGGAACTGCTTCTTGCGGATCATTTCGTTGAGGTCCATGTTGGTCGCCGCGATGACGCGAACATCGACGTTGACGGTCTTGTTGCCGCCGAGGCGCTCGAAGCTTTTCTGCTGCAGGACCCGCAGGAGCTTGGCCTGGAGGGCGATATCGAGGTCGCCGATTTCATCGAGGAAAATGGTCCCGTTGTTGGCGATTTCGAATTTCCCCATCTTGCGCGAAACGGAGCTGGTGAAGGCTCCCTTTTCGGAACCGAAAAGTTCGTTTTCCAGTAACTCCGAAGGTATCGCGGCGCAGTTGATGGCGACGTACGATTTATCCCGGCGGTTGGACAGATTATGAATGGCGCGGGCAAAGAGCTCCTTACCCGTGCCGGATTCTCCCAGAAGCAAAACCGAGGTATCCGATCCGGCTACCTTTTGAATGAGGCGCGAGACCTCCTTCATTTTTTCGTTCTGGCCGATGATTTCGCTGAAGCCCAGGTTTTGGGCCAGCTCTTCGCGGAGGAGGCTGTTCTCGGCGAGCAGGCGGCGGTTTTCCAGCGCCCGCTGGACCAGGACGGTGAGGTGATCGGGATCGAACGGTTTCGTGATAAAATCGAAGGCCCCCTTCTTCATCGCCTCCACGGCGGTCTCTACGGTGCCGTAGGCGGTCATAATAATTACCGCAATATCGTTGTCGATTTCTTTCAGACCGGTCAATACCTCGAGGCCATCCATAGCCGGCATTTTCAGGTCGGTCAGAGCGACATCGTAGTTTTTCAGGCGGGCCAGATCCAGGGCCTTGTTGCCTGCTTCCACGACATCGACCTGGTATCCCTCGTCGCTGAGGGTCTGCGAAAGCATGGTTCGCATCGAATCCTTGTCGTCAATTACCAAAATGCTCGGCATTAAAGTTCTCCCAATGCGGTTACGTTGGAACCCGTTCCCTATGTCTGATAAGGGGCGAATTCCCTTAATTTATCGGCGGGGGGCCATAGCGGGATAATATCAAAATTTGCACATTTTACCCCGTTACGGGGCAAGGTTATAGCGCGAAGAGGGTTGGTCGGAATTGTACCTATGATGCAACAAGGCGAGTTCAAACGTGCCAATGTGAAACTGCCGGGGGACGTCAAACGGCGTACCGAGCCGGGGGATCGGGCCCAAAAATATCCGAAGCGCTCGATATTCAGGGGCGGCAGTCGCGGCAGGGGGCGAGGCCGAGGCGGAGCGCTTCTTCGCGGGTGCGGTAGCGGACCGCCCTGGCGGGGTCGAGCCGGGCTACAGCGGGGCAGTCGGGGCGATGGAAGCGGAGGGAATTTTCGGCGGAGAGATAGAAGGGTTCT
>Ga0105093_10000238_pt1 | contig 21151 bp, 18 predicted proteins | sample PPLLak3March2015_2_FD_79111 | JGI IMG/M metagenome (GOLD analysis project Ga0105093, IMG submission 79111) | Freshwater sediment microbial communities from Prairie Pothole Lake near Jamestown, North Dakota, USA - PPLs Lake P8 Core (3) Depth... | ecosystem: Environmental > Aquatic > Freshwater >... | reverse complement strand
TTATTTTAAACGCTGGAAAAATCCTGCGCTATCTGCCGATCGAGAACATAAACGCATTGACGCCGTCATCAAACAAGAAAAACAGTTGGTTGTTATATCTTTCGTAACGCCCATGTCTAGTATAGTGGGGGTTTTTTCTTTTATAGTATTCCCATGAATCCCACGAATTCCAATGACCATTATAATTATAATGGTGGAAATGCTCATGTTTATAATGATCATGGCGAGGCTTTGATCGATATCCATGATAATGGCGGTAATCGTCTCTGTGACGGTCTTTACGGTAATCATCTTTACCACGGTCTTTGTGGCCATAGTCGTGGCCGCGTTTTCCATTATCACCCTTCCGATCATCTGCCAAAGAAACACCAGCGCCAATAAAAATCATAAGGGTTGCAATTGCTAATATTTTAATAATATTAGCCTTCATTCTCTTCTCCTGTCTTGGTTAAAATTACTTTGATTAGACGGGCCATGAGATGAGATGGTTTACATCAGACTCAGCCCGGGTTGAATACTCAACCCCCATAAGTTATGCCGTTTTTCTATGGCCTTATCTCAACAATCGTACCATTTGGGACCAACTTGTAGATTTCCTCCATTTCTTCGTCTGCAACGGCAATACACCCTTTCGTCCAGTCAACCTCTGCATGAGAAGCACCAACCCACGTGAGACCATTTTTGATGCCATGGATCATTATATCTCCGCCCGGAGAAACACCCAGTTCTTTTGCTCGCATTTTGTCTTTTTCGTTTGGATAGGAAATATGAAGAGACAGGTGATAACCGCTGTCCCGGTTTCTTGAATCGATGATGTAAGTTCCCTCCGGGGTTTTGCTATCGCCCTGCCGTTCTTTCGGCCCAACCGGGTTCCCCCCCAGGGCAATCTTGTAGGTTTTGATCACCTCGCCCTTTGAGAGCACCCTCAATCGTCGCTCTTTCTTTTCTATCAGAACTTTATCTGCCGGTTCCGACCGGAATGCAAAAATCTTTTGTTCGAGCGTTTCAATTTTTTCTTGCAGTGCAATAATCTCATTCTCTTTATCTTTAGCCTCTTGCCGGGAAGTCTCAATCTGTGCTTGCTGCGTAGCAATTATTTTATCCTTGATGATGACATTATGGATTTGAAGTATCATCATCTGGCTGTCCTGCCTGTATTCACTATCCGGGTAATTCCTTACGATTTTTTGAAAACATTCCAGAGAGTTCTGATAGTCTTTTTGTTCGTTTCTGGGATAGGCATGAATAACACCCATCTCGAAAAGAACTCTGTCCGCTACCGCGGGATGTTTCTCAATAATTTGCTCGTATCGGCTCAGAGAATCCTCGTATTTTCCCTGGTTGAAAAAATCATTTGCCTCCTGGGAGATTGATCTGACCTGAAGCCCCCCGTCAATGTAACTGCATCCGCATATAAGAATGGGTGTTATCATGATGCAGGCGAAGAAAAGGCGAAGATACTTGCCTATCCCTCTCCGCCTTTTATCTGTATACGTCTTTGTGGTTGTTAATAATGCGCTTGATGATCGCAAAACCAGTCCTCTTCCAGATATATCCGCAATACGTACCGTGCCAAACGGTGAAAATATTAAGGAAGTGGCAGGCCTTAAAACCTTACCACTTCCTTTAGATTTACTTCTTCATGGATTTCTGGAAAATAATGTCGGCTTGTTTTGCTTTTTCATCTGCGATTCGCTCTCTTTCCTCCGCCCTCCTTACAGCCTCCTCAGCGCGGGCCGCTGCTTCATTTGCCTTTAACGTGGCCGCATCGGCTGCTGCCTTGGCAGCCTGCGCATCCTGAGCCGCTTGATCAGCTTTCGCGCCAATCATCTTCTCCTGGGCCTGCACCTGCTCAAGGTCACCTTTTGTTGCGCAACCCCCTACACCCATAGCGAGAGCAATCATCATTGAAATCACCAAAAGATTCTTCTTCATAATGTAGTAACCTCCTTTCTGTTAGGTTAACCTATTACCACAATAGCGACTGCAAAATTCTCCATTACTTAACAAGAAACATACACGTTGTGTTATTGTCCTGCTGCAAAATACATGTACATCTTTTGCAGATAAAGCACAACGATTTCTTGATTTCTCAATGCAGGACCGCCTCTGGCGCTGTCGGGCGATAATGCATCTATGTATACGGCTTAAATTGGCAGAACAGGCGCCATTGGCTAAATCTCCTTTAAGGTTCAACCAATATGCCGTCTATTTCCAAATCAATTTTCAAGCGTTTTGCCGCGTCTTTGGCCTCGCTCATATTATTGAAAGGGCCGGCGAGAACTCGGTGGCGATCATTCTTTGACAACGCCCTTGCGGGTATTTGTGGGCCCTGATGGTTAATAATTGCGGCAAGCCTCAGAGCGTCAACCTTGTCATGCAAAATAGCAGCCAGAACATACCACGCGTCTGTTTTGAGTTCCGGTATTTCCGGTTTGCCATATAGCTTGTCCGGGTGCTTGAGTTCAATGGTTTTCGCAACATCCTTTTCGCTTCCATGGCGGATCTCGAATATGGGGACAGGGATCCCTCGGGCCTCCGCCACTGCTTCCTTAACTTTTTTCCAGTCAAGCGCGTGCCCTGACTTCTTTTCGATATTTATCAATTTTGCATATGCCTTTTCCAATTCTGTGGTGCCTGATTCTTCAAAAGGCGTATGAACTTCTATGTAGACTATTCCATCACGTTGGCCTACGAGATACGGCTGGTTAACAATGTTTACAGGTGTTTTCACCGAGGTGTTTTCGAAAAGTCTCTTGATGTCTTCCGGATAGAGCCTTATGCAGCCATTGGTTGCTCTGAGGCCGATACTGGTCGGTTTATTAGTACCATGGACCAAATAACCTGACTTACTTAAATAGAGAGCGTGTTCTCCCAATGGATTTAGAGGCCCCGGGGGTACTTTAGCCGGCAGAGGATCTCCCTTTTTCCTATGGTCTTCAGCAATCGAGGCGGGCACATGCCAAGTCGGCCGGAACATCTTGAGCACGATATACATCTGGCCCATGGGCGTGGGTCGCTCGGTGGTACCGACACCGATCGGGTAGGTCGACACCGCAAAATGTTTACCATCTTCTCTAAAATAAAAGAGCCTCATAGCGGCCAAGTTGATCACGATACCTTTTCTTACGCTGTCTGGCAGGATAAAGCTCAGAGGCAACAGGATGCGATCTCCGTCCTCAGGCACCCATATATCCATCCCCGGATTAGCTGCACTGACTGTATTGATTCCCAAACTGAAATGTCTCGCAATATCCGGCAGCGTATCCCCCTTTTCAAGTCTGATGACCGCCAACCGGCCAATGACGTCATCTTCTTTTGCAACAAAAAAGTCATTTCGTTCGATTTTTTCCTCCAGCTGGCTTGGAGGCGGCAGAGATTTCACCAGAACTTCTCTCACAGCAGCACAGCCATAAAAAGATAAGATGAACATCAATAGAATTGCGAGATGAAGCCTGTTGAATGAAGGTGACAGGTCAAATATTCGGCACAGGGTTGTATAAACGACCTTGTTTAATGAAGAAAAATTGAAAGCCATCTTTCACCAAAACTGGATCGAATTGACGCGCAAGGCTCAATTCCATCGCAAGATCAATAACGCGCTACTCATTAAATCTTGGCGGCTTGGCTTTAATGATTCAAACCGCTCGCATGGCCCGCAGCTCGTTGCAGATCAGTCCGTCGACCCCCAGGCCGAGAATTTTCTGCGCCTCTTCCCGGGTGTTGATGGTCCAGGGGAAAATCTTCAGACCGGCGGCATGCAGCATCTCCACCTGATCGCGGGTCAGGGCCTTGAAGCGAGGATGCCAGGAAAACACCTTCAGCGCAAGCAGCAGGTCCATGACATTTCGGTCGACTCCCTTGTCGGTGATGAGGGCGATGGCAGGCGGAGCGTCCATGGCGGCGATTCGCCGGATAATGCGCTGGTCGAAACTGGAGACGATCACCCGATCCATCGCTCCGCTGGTTTTCACCAGCCTTACCACCTGGTGCTCGATGGCGTCGGCCGGGTAGGTCGCCTCAAAGGCGCTCGTCTTGATTTCGATGTTCAGCATGCACCTGCCGGCGGTCAGCCTCAGGACCTCGGATAGCTCCGGCACACGCTCCGCCGAAAAACGCGCATCAAACCAGCTGCCGGCGTCGAGCGTTTCGATCTCTTCGAAAGAATGGGCCCCCACCAGGCCTTTCCCCGTCGTGGTCCGATTAAGCGTGTCGTCGTGGATCACGACCACTTTACGATCCTGTGTCAGGGTGACATCCAGTTCGATCATGTCGCAGCCGTCGTCCATGGCGCCTTTGAACGATGCCATGGTGTTTTCGGGATAGCGTGCCGGGTAGCCGCGGTGGCCGATGAGAAGCGGGCGGGTGAACCGGGCGAGGTCAAGTGGAGTGGGCATGAATTTAACTCACCCTGTGTAAACAGGTAGCTGGGTATTCAGGTGTTTCGGTCTTTGGGCGGCTCCCTACCCAATACCCGGACACCCAAATACTCCCTATCCTATCCTTTTCTTGGTTTCCGGATCGAACAGGTGCAGCTTCGCCGGCGGGATGGTCAGCGGGAGCGTGGCGTGCTTTTCAATTCGGTGCACGTCAGCCAGCCGAACGATCAGTGCGATTTCGCCGCAGCGGCCGTGCACCAGGGTGTCGGCGCCGAGCAGTTCCACGTGATCGACCGCCAGCTGAATCCCTCCCTGCCGGTTGCCGTTCAATTCCAGATGCTCCGGTCGAATCCCCATAACCACTTGCTGGCCGGCCCGGGCAGGCAGCCCGACGCCGTTCAGTGAGAGGCGGACGGCACCGGGAAGAACCAGTGCCCGGCCGTCCGGGCTCACCCGCGCTTCGAGGAAATTCATGGCCGGGGAGCCGATGAACCCCGCCACGAACGTGGTGGCCGGCCTTTCATAAACATCGAGCGGCGCGCCGATCTGGGCCGCGTAGCCGTTGTCCATCACCACTAGGCGGTCCCCCAGGGTCATGGCCTCCACCTGGTCATGGGTCACATAGATGCTGGTGATCTTCAGCTCTTCGTGCAGCTTGCGGATCTCGAGCCGCATCTGCACCCGCAGCTTGGCGTCCAGGTTGGACAGCGGCTCGTCGAACAGGAAAACCTTCGGCTCTCTCACGATGCAGCGCCCCATGGCCACCCGCTGGCGCTGGCCGCCTGAAAGCTGGCGCGGCTTGCGCTCCAGCAGTTCGCTCAGCTCCAGGATCTGGGCGGCGTTGCGCACCCGACGGTCGATTTCATCCTTGGCCATCCGGCGCATTTTAAGGCCGTAAGCCATGTTCTTGTAGACCGTCATATGGGGGTAGAGAGCGTAATTCTGGAAGACCATGGCGATGTCGCGGTCGGCGGGCTCCAATGCGTTGACCACGCGCCCCTGGATAGCGATTTCGCCGGTGGTGATTTCCTCCAGACCGGCGACCAGCCGCAGCAGGGTGGACTTGCCGCACCCCGACGGGCCCAGAATGACGATGAACTCGCCGTCGCGGATGTCGCAACTGATGCCATGAATGACCTCCACCTTGCCGAACTTTTTGGTCACATTTCGAATCGAAACATCTGCCATTTTTTTCTCTGTCGTGATTAAATGTGTTTGCTTCACACTTAAAACATAAAACTTAACACCTCTATTTCCAGCCATAATAAGGCAAGAAAGAAAAGCTCTGTCTGATACTTATTAAACTGAAAAGACTATTTTTCCGTCTCCGTCATCCCGCGCACAAACTGCTTCTGCATGAAAATCACCACCAGGACCGGCGGCAGCATGGCCAGGATGGTGGCCGCCATGATGATCTGCCACTCGGCCTGGCCCTCGCCCACATCCAGCATGCGCTTGATGCCGATCAGAAGCGTGTAATGGCTTTGATCGCTCGTGATCAAGAGCGGCCACAAATACTGGTTCCAGCCGTAGATGAACAGGATCACGAACAGGGCGGCGATGGAGGTGCGCGACATCGGCAGCAGGATGTCGAAGAAAAACTGCATGGGGCTGCCGCCGTCAATGCGGTGGGCTTCGCAGAGCTCGTCGGGAATGGTCATGAAAAACTGCCGGAACAGGAAGGTCGCGGTGGCGGATGCGATCAGCGGCAAGATCAGTCCGCCGTAAGAATCGAGCAGCTTGAGATCGGCGGCGACCTTGTAGGTCGGCAGAATGCGCACCTCCACCGGAAGCATGAGCGTGATGAAGATCATCCAGAAGAAGACCATGCGCAGGCGGAACCGGAAGTACACGATGGCGAAGGCGGCCAGGAGCGATATGGTGATCTTGCCGAAGGTGATGCCGAGCGCCATGATCAAACTGTTCAGCATCATCGTGCCAACGGTCGCCCCGACGTCCCGTGGTCCCACGGTGAGCGCGCGCAGGTAGTTCTCCACCAAATGGCTGCCGGGAATCAGCGGAAACGACTGGGTGATCGCCTCGATGGTGTGAGTCGAGGCGACGAAAGTGACGTAGATCGGGAAAGCGAGCACCACCGCGCCGAAAATGAGAACGGCGTGCGTGATGACCGTCAGGACGCGGCGGTGTTCGACCATCATGGCTAGTAATGCACCTTGCGCTCGATAAAGCGGAACTGGACCACGGTTAGCGCGATCACCACGATCATCAGGACGACCGATTGCGCGGCCGACCCGCCGAGGTCCAGGTTGATGAAGCCGTCGTTGAAAACCTTGTACACCAGGATGTTGGTGGCGTAATTGGGGCCGCCGCGCGTGATGGCATGGATCACGCCGAAGGTGTCGAAGAAGGCATACACGATGTTGACCACGATCAAGAAAAACGCCGTGGGCGACAGCAGCGGGAACACGATGCTCCAGAATCGCCGCCACGGCCCGGCGCCGTCGATGGCGGCGGCCTCGATGAACGAGTGCGGAATGGCCTGAAGCCCCGCCAGGAAAAACAGAAAGTTATAGGAAACCTCGCGCCACGCCGCCGCCACGACCACCAGGGTCATGGCCTGGGGGCCGTTGAGAGTATGGTTCCAGGCGATACCGATGCCTTTGAGAAAAAAGGTGACCATCCCCACCGTGGGGTTGAAGAGAAAGAACCACAGCACCCCGGCCACCACCGGCGCCACGGCATAGGGCCAGATGATGAGAGTCTTGTATGCGGTCGCCCCCCGCAGAGCCCGATCGGCCATGACCGCCAGCAGCAGCGCCACCGAAAGGGCGATGCCGGCCACGGCGAGGCTGAAAACCAGCGTCACACGGAACGAACCCAGGTATTCCTCGCTGGTGAAGATATCGGCAAAGTTGTCGAACCAGACAAACGCAGAGGAGGTGCCGAAGGCATCCTCCTGTAGAAATGACTGCAGCAGCGCCTGCGAGGCCGGCCAGATGAAGAACATTAGGGTGATGACGATCTGGGGTGCGACCAGGAGGTATGGCAGAACCCTGTTCCTGAATACGACTCGTTTTTCCATGAACCATCCGGGCCATGTTCGGTTAAAACCTGTGGGAGCGGCTTCCCAGCCGCGATCTTTTTAAAATGGCCTCGCGGCAGGATGCCGCTCCCACCATAGAACCCATCCAAGACCGTTACAAAGAGAGCAATTATTTATTGGCCTTCTCGAACTTGCGCAGCTGCTCGTTCCCGGCTTTGACGGCATCGTCCAACCCCTGCTTGGCCGATTTCTTGCCCGCAAAGACGGCTTCGAACTCGTTGTCCATGATATCGCGGGTCTTGGCGTGGTCTCCGAAGCGCAGGCCCTTGGAGTTCTCGGTCGGCTTGTTCAGAGTCATCTGCTTCAGCGCCGTTTCCGTGCCAGGGTTTTTATCATAGAAACCCTGCTTCTTGGACAACTCGTAGGCGGCCAATGTGATGGGCAGATACCCCGTGCCCTGGTGCCATTCGGCCTGGACTTCGGGTTTGGAGAGGTAGTTGAAGAAGGCCGCGACGCCTTTATACTCCTCCGCCTTGTGGCCCCGTAGGACCCACAGGCTGGCCCCGCCGATGATGGTGTTCTGGGGGGCGCCCTTCACGTCCGGCCAGTAGGGCAGCATGGAGGTCCGGAACTCGAACTTGCAGGTGCTCTTGAATCCGGCGTAGCCGGCGGAGGACTCGGTGTACATGGCCACTTCGCCGGATGAGAACTTGGCGTTTCCAACGTTGGTGCGGCCGCCGTAAACGAACACGTTGTCCTTCTGCCAGTCGGCTAATTGCTGGATGTGTTTCACCTGCACCGGGCCGTTGAACGTGTAAGTCGTATCCAGGCCCCCGAACCCGTTGGCCTTGGTGCCGATGGGCACGTTGTGCCAGGCGCTCAGGTTTTCGATGTGGACCCAGCCGTTCCAGGCCGATGAAAAACCGGCCTGGCACACACCGGACGCCACCAGTTTTTTGGCGATCTCGCCCATGGTCAGCCAGGTCACCGGCGGCTTTTCAGGATCCAGTCCCGCTTTCTTGAACATGTCCACATTGTAGTAAAGCACGGGCGTCGAACTGTTGAAGGGCATGGAAATCATCCGGCCGTCGGCGGTGGTATAGTAGCCCGTGACGGTGGGGAGGTAGATTTTGGGATCGAACGGCAGTCCGGATTCCTTCATGACTTCATAAACGGGTTTGACGGCACCCTTGGCGGCCATCATGGTGGCCGTGCCGACCTCGAAGACCTGCAGGATGTGGGGTGGGGCCTTAGCGCGGAAGGCCGCGATGCCGGCGTTCATGGTGTCCGAGTAGTTGCCCTTGTAGGTCGGCACCACCTGATATTGAGTCTGGGACTTGTTGAACCCTTCGCAGATGCCGTTCACTCGCTCGCCGAGAGCACCGCCGTGAGCATGCCACCAGTTGACGGTAACCGGCGCCGAAAGGGCGATGGCCGGCACCATCAGCATCACCATCGCCGTCAGGACCAACTTCATCATACGCAGGTGTTTCATGGCTTCCTCCTTTTCGCTGAATTCGGTTAAGCGGCAGACCTCATTGCCATTGGAGCACGAGTTGAGATGGAAACCCAAAACGTGTAAGAAAGCAGCTAAGAAGCTGTTAGATCTTGATAACAGAATGGAAAATATTCCATGAACACCGGCATAGTCAAACGAAATCTGGCGGTGGCAACCCTTGTGACGGCGGTTTCACTTCGGGTGTTCATCGCTTCTGCCATGGCCCAGGCGCCAGCCGGTTCGGCCACCGCCAAAATCTCTGAAAAGCCCCTGGTGATCGGACACCGGGGGGCCGCGGGGCTCCGTCCGGAGAATACCCTGGCTGCCTTCAGGGCCGCCTGTGAGCTCGGCGTCGACGCCGTCGAGCTCGACGTCCTGGTTTCGGCCGACGGGCAGCTGGTCGTGCATCACGATTTCAAACTGAAGCCTGAAATCGCCCGGACGGAGGAAGGGGTTTGGATTTCCGCCGGATCGCAGCCGGCCGTCAAGGATTTGACCGTGGCCCAGCTCAAAACCTATGACATCGGCCGTCTCCAGCCGAAAACCTCCTATGCGAAGCGCTATCCGGAGCAGATCCCGGTGGACGGCGAGCGCATCCCAACCCTCAAAGAAGTGATCGATCTGTTCAAGCAGGCGTGCCGCCCATCCTCCCGGCTTTTCGTCGAGATCAAAACCTCGCCCGAACAGCCGAACCTGACCCCCTCTCCGGAAACGGTAGCAGACCGGGTGGCAGAAATGCTGGAGTACGCAGGGATCGCCGAGCGCACATGGATTCTGTCGTTCGACTGGCGCGCCCTTGTGCACATCCAGAAAACCGCACCAGCGATGGCGGCTGTTTACCTGACCATCGTCGGCCCAGGCTTGAACAACCTGCAACCCAACCAGCCGGGGGCTTCACCCTGGCTGGCCGGCTTCGATATAGACGACTTCAACGGCGCGGTCCCACGGGCGGTGAAGGCGGCCGGCGGCCGGGTCTGGTCCCCGTATTTCAAGAACCTGACGCCGGAATCGCTGGCGGAAGCCCGCAACCTGGGGCTGCTGGTATTCGTCTGGACCCCCGACAGCTCCGATGATTTGAAAAAGATGATCGAGATGAAGGTGGATGCGATTACGACGAATCGACCGGATGTGCTGAAGAAGCTGCTGGGTGACCGCTGACTGGCGCTCGTTCAGTTACCGTTTTCCGGTATGGAGCGAAACGATGCGCGATACTGGATGCTGGATACTCGATAAGGGTTTCCGTTTTTTATCCAGCATCGAGAATCCAGTATCCCGTATCACTCCGGAGAAGAGGAAAAAAACCTCAGCAACTACCTCACTTGGACCGGGTAAATAAATACAAAACCCCGATCCCCGCCTGGCAGACAACGCAGATCAGCAGCGCGGTGCCGAAGGCATCCGGTCCGCGGGAGGCCTCCGGGTAAAGGCTTTGCATGGTAATGCCCAGCCCCTGGAGGAACACCGCCGGCCCCATCATGGTGAAGAAATTGGTTCCGCTCATGGCCGCGCCCGCCATGTCTTTTGGAACGAGCGCCTTGATGTGGGCATAGACATGCATGCCGCTGGCCGAAGCGATCCCGAAGGCCAGGAAAACAGCCCCGGCGACCCAAACGCTGGTCCCCGGCGGCAACGCGCGCAACCCCAGCGTGATCACCGCCAGAAGCAGCATTCCGCCGCCGATAACCCATTTGGGCGTCCTGAAAACCCGGTCGGAAACAGCGCCCCAAAACGGCCCACCCAGAATCAGCCCGATGTTCATCGCCAGCAGGATGTTGCCCGCCTGCACGGGCGAAAAACGCAGGGCTTCCATCAGAAGCGGGCCGGCCCACAAAGTCTGCAGCGCGGCATGGGTGCCGTACCGAACGAACGTGCCGGCGGAAATGATCCAGTAGTCCTTGCTGTGCGTTAGCACCCCGAGGTTCCCGAACAGCGAACCGCTTCTCGCCGCCGGAGCTGCCGCCGTCTGAGCGGACGGCCGATCCTGTACCACCCAAAAGAGCGCCAGGGTCAACAGCAGATGGAGGGCGATGATGGCCTGGAAACTCAGGCGCCAGCCGATCTGCTCCACCAGAAGGACCAGCGGCGTGGCGGCCACGATGCTGCCGAGCGTTCCGATGGCGTAAAGCAGACCGGAAACCGTGGCAAAGCGGCTCGGCGGGAACCATTCGGTGAGCAGTTTAAGGGGCCCCATCAAGTTGCAGGCCATACCCACCCCCAGCAGCAGACGGCCGGCCAGACCCATTCCAAGACCTTGCGCCAGGGAGAACAGCATGGCCCCGGCCATTCCTAAGAAGGAAAGACCGATCATCAGGCGTTTCGCCCCGACCTTGTCAAGAAACATGCTGATCGGAATCTGGGTCAATGAAAAAGCGTAGAAAAACCCGGCTGACAGGAGACCTAAACCTTCGGTGTCGAGCTGGAGATCTTTGATGAGCCAGGGGGCAAGCACGGCATTCGTCGTCCGGTAGAGCTGGGATATGAAAAGGTGCAACGAGCAGAGGATGAATATAAACCAGGCGCGGAGCATGATTAAGGCAGGTTCCTTATGCGTATCCAGCATCCAGTATCCGGCATCGGCTGTTGTCTACCTCCGACTTGCATGAATGTCAAAATATATGCCTCGACCCTCGCATCTCCAGCGGAATCCTGCTTGTTGACACGCTGCGGTCTCTTCTATAGTCTACCACCGCTCGCGGTTATTGGCTGACCGGGAGGCGAGATTCACGCCAGCGACGATCTGAAAAAGGAGGCATACCCCCGTATGATGACCATCCATCCCACGGATTTCAAAGACATCAACCCCGGCGACCGGCTGCTCATGGGCCCCGGACCGAGTGATGTTCCCGCGCGGGTGCTGCAAGCCATGGCAGCCCCCTGCATCGGCCACCTCGACCCCTATTTTCTGGCGACCATGAACGAAACCCAGCAACTGCTGCGGTATCTTTTCCAAACCGCCAACGCCCAGACCATTCCGGTTTCGGCCACGGGCAGCGCCGGTATGGAGGCAACCTTCGTGAACCTGGTGGAGCGCGGCGACGAAGTGGTGGTCGCCGTGAACGGCGTTTTCGGCACCCGCATGTGCGACATCGTCAACCGCATCGGCGGAAAGCTGGTCAAGGTGGACGGTGAGTGGGGCCGGGCCGTCGACCCGGCGGCGGTGGCCAAGGCGGTGAAGGGCTGCGCGCCCAAGCTGGTCGCCGTGGTGCACGCCGAGACCTCGACGGGCGCCTGCACCCCGCTGGAGGACATCTCCAGGATCGCCCACGACGCCGGGGCGCTTTTCCTGGTGGACTGCGTCACGTCGCTCGCCGGCATGGAAGTGGCCATCGATCGGATCGGGGTCGATGCGGCCTACAGCGGCACCCAGAAATGCATGTCCTGCCCGCCGGGGCTATCGCCGGTGACGTTCAGCGCGGCCGCCGTCAAAGCGCTGGAACAACGCAAACACCCGGTGGTGAGCTGGTACCTGGACCTGAGCATGGTGCGCGACTACTGGGGCAGCGAACGCAAGTACCACCACACGGCACCGGTCAACATGATCTATGCCATCCGCGAAGCGCTGCGGATCATTGCCGAGGAAGGGCTGGAGGCGCGCTTTGCGCGGCACCGCCTGAATCACCGCGCGCTGGTGGCGGGCCTGGAGGCCATGGGTCTTGCCATGCTGGTGCCCGAGCAGGAACGGCTGCCCATGTTGAATGCGGTGTGCATCCCGGAGGGTGTCAACGATCTTAAGGTTCGCAAGGCGCTGCTCAACGACTTCGCCATCGAGATCGGCGGCGGCCTGGGCCAGTTCGCCGGCAAGGTCTGGCGCGTGGGCTTGATGGGCCACTCCTGCCGCCGCAAGAACGTGTTCCTGTTCCTGTCCGCGCTGGAGACCGTGCTCAAGTCCGAGGGGTTCAAGGCGAGACCGGGAGCGGTCGCAGCGGCGGCGGCGGTTTACGCGGCTGCGTAATAAGCGGATGACGGCGCCTATCGCCGTGCTGCTTCCTGATGGTGTATTTCCCTGGGTGTGGCTTCCAGCCGCGATTAAATCGCGGCCAGATGCGGCTCCCACCGACAAGAGAGGCCCCATGTCCGCATGATACCGAAGGAGCTTGTCAGCGAATTGCGACGGATCGTCGGCCCCCGGCATGTGTCCGAGTCCCGCACGGCGGCAGAACTATATTCCTACGACGGCTCGCTGGCCAAGGGCGCTCCCGGCGCGGTGGTGTTCCCGGCCGACGCCTCGGAAGCCGCCCAAGTGGTCAGAGCGGCCTCCCGGGCCGGTGTTTCCTTCGTGCCCCGCGGCTTCGGGACCAACCTGTCCGGAGGAACGGTGCTGCCCTCCGGAGGCCTCACGGTCTGTCTCTCGCGCCTCAACCGGATCCTCGGCATTTTTCCCGAAAACCGCAGCGCCGTGGTCCAGCCCGGCGTGACCAATCTGGAGCTGCAGAACGCGCTGGCGCCGAAGGGGTTTTTCTACGCGCCCGACCCGGCCAGCCAGAAGGTGGCCACGTTAGGCGGCAACGTGGGCGAAAACTCGGGCGGACCACGCTGCCTGAAATACGGCGTCACCACCAATCACATCCTCGGCGTGGAGGCCGTATTGGCCGACGGGCAGACGGTGAGCATCGGCGGCCCGGTCCTTGACCCTCCGGGCTACGACCTGCGGGGGCTGATCGTGGGCAGCGAGGGCACGCTGGCGGTCGTCACCGAAATCACCGTCCGCATCCTGCCCAAGCCGGAGACCGTCATCACTCAACTAGCGGTCTACGACAGCGTCGCCGCCGCCGCCCAGTCCGTGTCCGGCATTATTGCGGCCGGGATCGTCCCGGCCACCCTGGAGATGATGGACGCCCCCATCATCCGGGCGGTGGAGGACAGCTACACCTGCGGATACCCGCGGGATGCGGCGGCGGTGTTGATCATTGAGGTGGAAGGGCCCGTGAAGGGCCTGGCGAAGCAGGCGGCGCGCATCCGCGAGATCTGCATGGGCAACGGCTGCCGCGAAGTCCGCGAGGCCGCCAGCGCCGAGGAACGCAACCGGCTGTGGGAGGGGCGGCGCGGAGCCTTCGGGGCGGTGGCGCGGTTGGCGCCGAACTACCTGGTCAACGACTGCACGGTGCCGCGCACCCGGCTGCCCGAGGCGTTGGCCGAGGTAGCCGCCATCGTCGGCCGGCACGGCTTCGAGCACGGCAATGTCTTCCACGCCGGCGACGGCAACCTTCACCCCCTGATTCTCTTCGATTCGCGCGACTCCGAACAGCTCGAGCGGGTGCACCGGGCCGGCTGGGAGATCATGCAGGCCTGCGTCGCGCTCGGGGGGACCATCTCCGGCGAGCACGGGATCGGCATCGAAAAACTCGAAGCCATGCGTTTGATCTTCTCGGATGAGGACATCGACGCCCAGCGATCCATGAAAGACGCCTTCGACCCGGTTGGTCTGCTGAACCCCGGCAAGGTGTTCCCGGACACCCGCAGACCGTTCGCATACGACCGCCGACCGAAGACGGCCGGGGGTTTTGCGAAGGCCCAACAGGTGCTGGTCGAGAACGTGCAGCACGCGATCCGTGCCGGGCAGGCAGTGGTTCCGCGGGGAAGCGGGACGAGCGCGGATTTCGGCAACCGGCCCCGTCTGGCCGCTGCCGCGTTGGCAACCGGAGACCTGAACGCCATGATCGATCTCGACGCTGCCAACCAGGTGGTGACGGCGGGTTCGGGCATGACGCTTGGGACCCTGCAGGACGCCCTCGCCGCTCACAACCAGTGGCTGCCGCTGCGGCCGCCGCTGGCGCTGCTGCGGCGCACGCTGGGCGGCATCGTTGCCACCGGGGCCTGCGGGCCGGAGCGTATCACCTACGGCGCGGCCCGGGACCTGCTGCTCGGCCTGTGGTTCGTGGATGGCCGTGGACGGCTGATCCACGCCGGCGGCAAGGTCGTTAAAAACGTGGCCGGCTACGATATGACCCGGCTCATCGCCGGTTCAGCCGGCAGCCTGGGAGTGATCAGCCAGGTCACCATGAAAACCGCCACGCGGCCGGAACGCTGTGCGCTGGCGGCCGCGGCGGGTTCCCTGGAAGCGTGCGCAGCGCTGGCGGCCGAGGTTCTCGCCTCCAACCTGGGTGCCGTCTTCGCCACCGCCCGGCCCGAAGGATCCGAGGGGGCCTGGAGGCTCAGGATCGGCTTCGAGGGGTTCCACGACACCGTCGAATCCCAGCTGGACCGTTCCGGATCCCTGTTCAGCAGCGCCGGCCTCACCGCAACCGCCACGGAAGACTACGATCTGCTGAGCGGACCGGATGCGGAATTCTACCGGCGGCTTCGCGCAAGCCGGTTTGTCGTGCGGGTGGGTGCCGCTGCGAACCGGGTTGCAGCGGCAGCCCGGGAACTCCTGCGGCAGATCGCCGTGCGGGACGTCATGCTCGATTTCGGCGGCGGGCGGATTCTGGCCGGGGGGGCAGAGTTGAGCGCTGACGCCTGGGCCGGCATATGCCGATCAGCTTCGGCTGAGGCCGGCCATATCATCCTCGAGCAGGCCCCGGAAGGCTTCAAGACGCAGCATGAAGTGTTCGGCCCGGCCCGGCCGGAGTGGGCGCTGATGCACCGCATCAAGGCCACCCTGGACCCAAAGGGCATCTTTTCGCCGGGGAGGCTGCCGGGGCGCGTTTAGCCGGGAGTTGAAAACCAATCCATGAGCATATCCACACACTACGATGAAATCGCCCACTGCAACCGCTGCGGCTTCTGCCAGACGGCCTGCCCGATTTTCCGCTCCACCGGCCACGAGTCGGGGGTGGCGCGGGGACGTCTGGCCCTGCTGCGGGCCATCATCGAAAAGCGACTGGAGTGGAGCCGGGAAATCGAGGAGCCGCTCTACGACTGCCTGCTCTGCGGGGCTTGCACCAGCAACTGCTTCCCGGCGATTCCAACCTCGGAGCTGGTGATCAACGCCCGCTCCGAGTACCTCGACAAGGTCGGCCGCAAATCCATGCACCGGCTGCTGTTCGACCGGTTGCTGCCGTATCCTCGCCGGTTGCACCTGGCGGCGCGCGCCGTGGCCCTGGGAAAAAACTCGGGCACCACCAGGCTTGCCCGCGCGTTGGGGCTGCTGCGCATCTTTGGCCGCGATCTCGCCCGGGCGGAGGAGATCGTGGAGCGGCTGCCGGCGCAACCCTTTCGGTCGCGTTTCAGCCCGGGGCCGCTATCCGGCCGAGGTGGGCCGCTGAACATCGCCTACTTTGTCGGCTGCGGGGCGGACATCGTAAGCCAGGCGGCAGCCAAGGCGACGCTCGGACTGCTGCAGCGGTTCGCCCGGAGCGTTCACATTCTCGACAACAACTGCTGCGGGCTGCCGGCCTGGTCCTATGGGGATCTCGAGGCGGCCCGCAAGCTTGCGGAAAAGAACCTGCCTCTGCTTGCATCCGAAAAATTCGACGCGATTGTCACCGACTGCTCCAGCTGCGCCTCCTTTATCAAGAAGATCCCTCGGCTGTTTGCCGCAGACGACCCCCGGCGGCCGAAAGCCCAGGCGGCAGCCTCGCGGATCCGGGACGTCTCCGAGTGGCTCTCGGCCGAAGCCATCCCTTCTTCCCGGACGCTTGAGGGGCAGCGGGTCACGTTCCACGACCCCTGCCACGCCTCGCGCGGTCAAGGCCTGGTGAGAGAGCCGCGGGAGCTGCTGCGCCGCATGCCGGGCGCCGAATTCGTGGAGCTTCCGGAGGCCGACTGGTGCTGCGGCGGTGCGGGGTCCTACGCGCTGTCGCACTACGATTTGGCGATGCAGGTCCTGGACCGCAAGATGGAAAACCTGAAAAAAACTGCCGCCGATGTGCTGGTGACGACCTGCCCGGCCTGCATCATCCAGCTATCGTATGGCGTCCGCCGGCACGGGCTCAAGGTTCAGGTCAAGCACCTCACCGAAGTGCTTTAGAATTTTTAAAAAAGTTGTCGCGGTGTCCTTATGCCGCGACAACGTTTTTTAAGATGCCGATGCCGTCGATTTCCACCTCCACCGTATCCCCCGGCTTCAAGGCGCTGGTGGTCCCTGGGGTGCCGGTGTAAATGACGTCTCCCGGCAGCAATGTCACGCACTGGCTGGCGTGGCTCACCACCGTGGCGGGGTCGAAGAGCAGATCGCTCAAGAGCTGCGACTGCTTCACCTCTCCGTTGACGCGCGTCTGCAGACGCGCGGCCTTGTAGTCCAGGCCGACGGCAATCGCCGGGCCCAGCGGCCCGAAGGTGTCGGAGCCCTTGGCGCGCCACCACTGCAGGTCGCCTTTTTGCCAATTGCGTTCGCTCACGTCGATGCCGCAGGTATAGCCGAAAATGCTGCCGGCGGCTTCATCCGGCGAAACCGCCTTGGTTTTCCGACCGATCACGACGACCAGCTCACCTTCGTAATGGACATTGTTCGCTCCTTGCGGGATGACGATTTGGCCGCCCGGCTCCAGCAGGCAGGAGATCGGCTTCCAGAAGAGCTCCGGACGGACGGGTGCCGGACGATCCCCCAGGTGGCTCTTGTAATTAAGCCCCACCGCCAGGATTTTCGAAGGCTCGCACGGCCAGAGGGTTTTGACGGCGCTCCGTTCGATTTTCGCACCGATTTCTCTCAAGCCGGCAAAAAGGCCTCCCTGGAGCGGCGCAATGAAGGATCCGTCGCCTTCGAGGACGCCGTAGGAAAATGCTCCCCGATGTTCATAGCGCACATATCTCTTGACAGATGGCTGCATTCATCCTCCTTTACGGATATTGGGTCTGGGGGGTTTTAGCTTAATCCGGAGGGGTTGACAAGGATGGGCGGCGATGGTGACATCCTGCCGGGCATGCGCTATAAGGATACCAAGCCGGCTCGAACCGCCGCGACCATTACGAAGCGCTTTTTTCCTGAACGCGCCCAGGAGCTGCATTATGCGTCCCAACGATCTCAAGGGAATCTTTCCGCCCATCACGACCCCGTTCATCGACGGGAAAGTGGCTTACGACAAGCTGGCCGACAACATCGCCAAGTGGAACCAGACCGGGCTGAAGGGCTACGTGGCCTTCGGCTCGAACGGCGAGTACGTCTACCTGAGCGAGGAGGAAAAGCTCGAGGTCGTCAGGACCGTCGTACAGTCGGCCGCGCCGGGCATGAAGGTCATCGCCGGAACCGGCTGCGAGTCCACTTGGCAGACCATCCAGCTGACCAACGCCTGCGCCCGGCTGGGCGCCCACGCCGCGCTGGTGGTGACGCCTTTCTACTACGGCGGCCGCATGAACGAGGACGCGCTGTTCAGACATTTTACGGCGGTTGCCGATCAAGCGGAGATCCCTATCCTGATATACAACGTCACCAAGTTTACCAACATCAATGTCGGCGTCGGCCTAGTCGCCCGGCTCTCGCGGCATCCGAACATCATCGGGATCAAGGACAGCAACGGAAACGTCAGCTCCCTCGGGGAAATGGTTTCGGCCGTGGACGGGGACTTCAGCGTGCTCGTCGGCACCGCCGGTGCGCTCTTCGGGGCGCTGACCCTGGGTGCGGTCGGCGGCGTGCTGGCCCTGGCCAACGTGGCGCCGCAGGCCTGCGTGCAGATCCTGGACCGGGTGGAGCAGGGCCGCATCGAAGCCGCGCGCAGCGTGCAGCTGCGCATGCTGCCGGTCAACACGGCGCTCACGGCCACCTACGGGGTTCCGGGCCTGAAGGCGGCTCTCGACATGCTGGGCTATTTCGGCGGCGACCCGCGGCCGCCGCTTCTGCCGGCCAGCGCGAAGGAGCGCAGCGAAATCCGGGAGATCCTGAAGAAAGCCGAACTGCTGGGTTGATGGGGCGCCGGGACCGGCTGAAGGCCGCTGCCGCAACCGTGGTAAAGTTGCCGGAGAAAAACCATGCATAAGCTTGCGATGATCATGACTTTGTTTCTGCTGACGACGGCGGGGTGCACCAGCCCCCAAATCAAGCTTTTTCCGAGCCAGACCGACCCGCTGCAGGAATTCACCCTCGAAGGCAAGGCATCCGAAAAGATCCTGCTGCTTCCGATCCGCGGCGTCATCTCCGACAATCCCGAGGCGGGGCTGCTGCGCACGCGGCCGAGCACGGTTCAGGAGGCGGTCTCCCACCTGCGCAAGGCGGAAAAAGACCCGCTGGTCAAGGCCGTCGTCCTGCAGTTGAACTCCCCCGGCGGTTCGGTGACGGCCAGCGACGTGCTCTACAATGAAATCCGCCGGTTCAAGGAGCGCACCGGCCGCACGGTGGTGGCGGCGATGATGGACGTCGCCGCATCCGGCGCCTATTACATCGCGCTGCCCGCCGACGCCATCGTGGCGCATCCCACCACCGTAACCGGCTCGGTCGGCGTGATCTTCATCCGGCCCAAGGTCACCGGCTTGATGGAGAAGATCGGCGTCGGCGTGGAAGTGAGCAAGTCCGGCCAGAACAAGGACATCGGCTCGCCGTTCCGGGCAACCACGCCGGAGGAGGCGGTCATCTTCCAGGCGATGACGGACCAGCTGGCCGGGCGCTTTATCGATCTCGTCCGCACGCATCGCGGATTCGACTCCGCGGCGCTGGCGGCGGTATCCTCCGCCCGGGTCTACCTGGCCGAAGAGGCCCTCAGCCTCAAGCTGGTCGACCGCATCGGCTATATGGAGGACGCCCTGGCCGAGGCCCGGCAGCGTGCGGAGATACCGGATGACAGCAAGGTCATCGTCTACCGCCGCACGGAATACCCGGACGACAACATCTACAATCCCACCACGTCGCACGAGGGGGACCGACCCGCAGTGATTTTAGACACGGGCCTTTCGCGCATGATCCCGGCCCTGCCGTCCGGGTTTTACTATCTGTGGCATCCGGCCTTTGACTGAGAGCGCCTCCCAACGTCTGAAGGGTGATTCCATGAACAAGAAGACCCCACTGCACGACTGGCATATTCAAGAGAATGCTCAGATGGGCGTGTTCGGCGGCTATGCCATGCCCCTCTGGTACCCGGCCGGCGCCAAACACGAACATCTGAGCGTGCTCCTGAACGCGGGCCTTTTCGACACGAGCCATATGTCCTCGGTCGCCGTGAACGGCACCGATGCGGTCGGCCTTCTGCAACGGTGCTTCTCGAAGAATCTCTCGGCCTGCTTGGGGGCCGGCAGCGCCCCGTTGGCCGCGGGCCGGTCGGTCTACGGGGTTTTTCTGAACCCGAGCGGCCACGTCATCGACGATGCCATTGTGTTCCGGCTGGCCGAGGCCGACTTCTTGGTGGTCGTCAATGCCGGCATGGGTGCAAACATCGCCGGCCACCTGGCCGCCAACGCCGCCGGCCGGGAGGTCGGCATCCTCGACCTCACTGGCCGGCTGGGCAAGATCGACGTTCAGGGCCCCCAGGCCGCCAGAGTGCTTGGGCGGGTCATGAATGATCCGGCGGCGGTATTCGAAAAAATGAGCTACTTTTCCTTCAAAGGACATTTCGATCCGGCCTCGCCGCTGGCTGGCGCCGTGACCCTTGTGGACGGCACTCCGATCCTGCTCTCCCGGACGGGCTATACCGGCGAATTCGGCTTCGAGGTCTTGGTCCAAGCCGCCCACGTGCTGCGCGTGTGGGAAATGCTCCTCGCGGCAGGCCGTGACGTCGGTCTCACCGCCTGCGGTCTCGCCGCCCGCGATTCCCTGCGGACCGGCGCGGTTCTGCCCCTGTCCCATCAGGACATCGGCGCCTGGCCGTTCGCCAACAACCCTTGGCTCATCGCCCTGCCTTATGATGCGGACCGAACCGGGTTCACCAAAAACTTCATCGGCGCGGAGGCCCTGCGGCATCTGGCGGATGCCGAATACACCTACCCGTTCGTCGGCAGCGACCCGCGCAAAGTCGCCGTCGAAGACCCTGCGGTGGCAGTGGATCTGGAGGCGCAGGCGATCGGGACGGTCCTGACCTGCACGACCGACATGGGCATCGGCCGGCATGGGGAACGGATTTACAGCGTTGCGAGCCCCGACAAGCCGGCGGGTTTCGAGCCGAAGGGACTCAGCTGCGGCTTTGTGAAGGTAAAACGCCCGTTGAACCCCGGGGACCACATCGATTTGCGGGGCCGGCGCCGCAGCATCCGGGTTACGATCGTAAACGACATCCGCCCGGATCGCACGGCGCGCCGACCCATGAGCGCCATGATTTAGGTATCGACGGCCCCATCTGTTTCCGATAGCTCTTGGAGGGCTTTTTTCGGTGGATGCCCGTTGCCGCCGATGATCTTCCGGATTTGCTCCGTCACCCGCACTCGTTCGAGAATCCGGGTCAAGGCCTCCACGCCTTTTTGCAGTCGTTCGGA
>Ga0105093_10000237_pt1 | contig 21217 bp, 11 predicted proteins | sample PPLLak3March2015_2_FD_79111 | JGI IMG/M metagenome (GOLD analysis project Ga0105093, IMG submission 79111) | Freshwater sediment microbial communities from Prairie Pothole Lake near Jamestown, North Dakota, USA - PPLs Lake P8 Core (3) Depth... | ecosystem: Environmental > Aquatic > Freshwater >... | reverse complement strand
AGACCGTCTCCTGAATGCTGGATTCGCCGGGGTCCAGGTCCAGGCCCCAGACGATGTCGAGGAAGATCTTGTCGGTCGACCAGCGCCAGACCAGCGCTCCACTTGCGGTCCTGACTTCGATATCGAAGAATTGGCTACTGCCGAAATCCAGGGTTTCGGCCTTTGATCCGGTGTTCTCGACGCCGATCCGGAAGGTGATGCTTTCCGCCGACTGCTGGCTGATCGAAGCGACGATGTTCAGGCCCGGTCCGGGTCCGGTGATCAGGCCGCACGATGGCGAGATGAGCAAGACCGCCAGGGATACGGCCATAAGGAAGGACCATCGCAAACGCGTGCTTGTCATTGGCGTACCTCCCATCCCGGCCAATTGAGCAGCAGTATTCATGCCAAGCCAGGCATCGTCTATCTCATTCATAATGAATGTTTTATGTGGGCATACAGACTCGTCGATTGTACGTTATTTTGGACATCCCCCTGAAAGCGTACAGTTTTTTGGACAGATCGGGCCTTGTCAGCGGACGTTCGTTTCTGCCCCGATTAAACATCTCCCCGGCGGCGGACGAATTAGCTATGTACGGACCCGGCGGCAGCGGATCGGACCGGCCGGACCTCATGGAGGATCTAATGAGAAGAGCGACTTTGGCCCTGATATCGGTGCTCATGTTCTCGGCGGCCTTCGGCCAAGAGACGGTGACGCTCCCGTCCAAGCCCCGGAGCCCCAAGTCCGGGCGCGTCCTCGAGCTCCGCGAGGTGTTCAGGATCTCGGACGCCTCGGGCGGCTTCTTCTTCAAGAACCCGGAGAACATCCAGCCCGCTCCCGACGGGGGCATTCTGGTCGTCGACCAGGGCGAGTTCTTGAGATTCGACGCCTCGGGGCGGTTCGCCGTCAACATGTTCCGGACGGGACAGGGCCCCGGCGAGCTCCAGCAGATCGAGAACTACCTCGTCCGGGACTCCCAGGTCCTGGCCTTCCAGAGGAACCCGATGAAGTGCGTCTTCACCGACCTCGACGGCAAACTCCTCCGCGAGGTCAAGCCGGACGCCCCCGTGTCCCGGCTCCTCGGGCGCTACGGCGACCGCCTGCTCGCGGCCGTGAATTCCGTCATCCCGGTCGACAAGGTCCAGAAGCCCGAGGGCGATCTCCTGGACATCGTCTGGACTCTCCAGCTCGTGAGCCTGGAGGGCCGCGTGGAAGCTACCTCCCTGGCCTATCCCACCAAGTGGTTCGCCAAGCGCCTCCCCGGCGCCCTCATCGCCGACAACATGACTTTCCTTCTCTGCGCCCCGCTCGAGGACGGACTGGTCGCCGTCGCCAACGAGGCAGGGTATGTCATCAGCATCGCCGACCCGGCGAAGGGCCTGGCCGTCCGGACGGTCCGCCGCGATTACCGTCGGGTCAAATATGAGCCCGAGAAGACCGCCGACTCCCAGGGAGGTGCCCGCCGCTTGTCCCCGCCGCGCGAGCACTTCAACGACATCCAGAAGCTTTTCGCCGTCGACGGACGCGTCTGGGTCATGACCTCGACCGTGGACCCGGGCAAGGGCGTTCTCGTCGACGTCATCAGCCCCGGCGGTGAGTACATCGACCGCTTCTTCCTCCCCCTGCCGAAGGGGGTCGGCCTGCACGGGCTGGGCCGGCACCCCCTGACGATCTCCGGACGCACCATGCTCGCTCTCGAGGTCCTCGAGGACGGCCGGCTCGAGGTCGTCAAGTACGAGATCATCGACCCCGCGGCGCGCGACCGGTGAAACGCTATTCCCAGACGACCCGGGCGGGAACGAGAACGAAAAGCCAGAGAGATCGATGCGCTGTCATGACGGCCTCCATCGCAACCCTCGAGCGGATGGGATCATTATTCCCCAGAATGGCGGGACGGTTCAAGCCGGAGATCTGCATCCCTCCGACGATGAAGAACGAGGGCGCGAAGCGCAGTCCCTAGAAATCCCCTGACCCGCCTAAGCCTGAATCCTGGAGGCCCGACCTATTCAGCCTTGAAATCGTCCCAGTTCATGATCCGATGGCGAATGATCCGGGTCAGGCCCGCAGCCTCGTCCTGTCGAACCTCATAGGCGAATCCGCCTTTGATCACCTGGGGCATGAACGACCAGGTCAACCGGTAAAGATAGAGTCCGTCCTTGGAGAAGACATCGACGTCCTGCACAGCAACGTCCTTCTCCGTGATCGGTCGGAAGCGGACGACATAAAGCCGCCCGAGATCATCGCTGAGGAACCTTGAGAAGTACGGCCGATGGTCAGGCATTCCGAGGGGAGCCGTTTTGGGATCTCCTTGGCCGTACGAGGCGAAGATCCCGTCCGCCCGCGTCAAGTCTTCCTCCTGGCCGGTGATGTCTTGGCTTTTCTCAGCTTTGGAGAAGGACAGAAGTGTCCTGCCTTCGGAGTCGGCGATAAAGATCCTGTACTCAAGCGAAAACCCGTAAAAGAGAGAATCCTTCGAACGCGGGCAAAACGCGATATCCCCCGAATACCAATGGAGGAGCATCTGGCCCGGGCTCGCGCCATAAGCGGGGAATTCGGCCAGCGTCCGCATGAGCTCCCCGTCCGGACCGAGCTGGACGAGCGTATTCTTCGGGCCGCCCTCGGCCCGGACATTCGGCTGCGTCCTGCCGATGATCGTGCCGTCGGGGCCGAGGATCAGCCTCGACAGGAACGTTTTGATCTGGACGTTCCTTTTGAAGATCCCGTCCCCGCCAAAAACAACAAGGGAACGTCCCGTATTGATGTAGGCGTCCCCGGCATCATCGAGCATTACAGCGGAAGGGAATCTGTACTCCCCCGGTCCTTGCCCCTGCCGGCCGAGTGTTCTGATAAAGTCGCCGCTCTTGCCGAAGACTTGGACGCGCCGGTTCCCGGAATCGCAGGCGTAAATCGTCCCCGCCTCATCGACGTCGATCATCACCCAGCCCGGCAAGAAATATCTCTCGTCCTTCTCCTCGCCGATAGACAGATCTTCTTCAAGACTAAACGTGAATTCGCCGTAGCGCGGCGTCTCGGGATTCCCGACCGTTTTCACGCCGTTGACGATCTCGACGGTCGTCTTCCATCCGCCGACGTCGCCCTTTTTCGAACATCCGGCCATCATGAGAAGGGCGGCGCCCAGGACAAGCAACGATCTTCCGGCTTTATCTTTGGACATCATCCACTCCTTTTTGGCCTTACACGTCAAGCCCCAGGCCGTGACCTGGAAAGTCAGGTAGAGGGTTTTCTCCGGATCGGCGGGGCGAGTTCGGACCCCGCGTTGGTTCCCCCGATGATCGTATCAACACTTCGCTTCGAAAGACGAGGATAGCCGGGCCCTGAGCCGGTGTCAAGAGCGCGGAGTCCGGCCCGAGCGGTCCTCGTAGGCAGGCCTCTTCGGAGCGACGTGAGGCCTCTCCTTGAGGAGACGCAAAACCTCCTCGATGCCTCTGTCGAGCTGCGGGTCGCCGCCCTCGGCCATCTTCGAGGGATCGTCCACGACCCGGATGTCGGGATCGACGCCGTGCCCCTCCACGATCCACTGGCCGTCCACGGAGTAAATGCCGATCGTAGGCACCGTGACGGTCCCGCCGTCGACGAGGGGCGGAGCGCCGAGCGTGCCGATCAGCCCGCCGAGCGTGCGCTGGCCGATCAGAGGCCCGAGGCCGGCCTGCCGGAAGTAATACGGGAAGGCGTCGCCGCCCGAACCGCTCCAACCGTTGATGAGCATGACCTTGGGGCCCGGGAGCGAAGCGTAGGGCCACTGCCAGTCCCGCCCGTCCCGCACCGCCCAGTAGTTGACGACCGGACGCCTGAGGGGGTCGATCATGCGATCGGGGATGTCCCCGCCGCCGTTGAAGCGCTCGTCGATGATCAGGCCCTCCTTGCCGAGCTGGCCCATGAACTGCCGGTAGAGGTCCTGCTTCCCCTGGGCGCCCGTGTCGGGAACGTAGATGTAGCCGACGCGGCCGCCGGTCGCCCTCTCGACCTCGAGCCTGTTCGCCTCGACCCAGGCCAGCTGGCGCAGCCGCTCTTCGCTCTCCAGCGTTTTGACCGTCACCGTGCGGGCGCCGTCGAGCGAGGGACGGCCGTTGAGCGTGAGGCGGACGGGCTTCCCGGCCAGGCCGTCGAACGCCGCCCAAGGGTCCCCCGCCGCGTCGAGGGGCACGCCGTTGACCGCGAGCAGGTAGTCCCCTTCGGCGACACCCAGACCCGGCTCGAGCAGCGGCGAGCGGACATCGGCGTCCCAGGGGGCGACGCGGCAGATGCGCTTGATCCGGAAGGCCCCGTTCTCGACCGAATAATCCGCGCCCAGCAGCCCGACGCCGCGCCGCTCGGTCTTCTCGAGGTCTCCCCCGCTCCTGGTGGCGTGAGAGGAATTGAGCTCGCCGAGCATCTCGCCGATCACGTCGTTGACGTCAAAGCGGGTGACGCACCCTTCGAGGAGGGCGCCGTAGCGATCGCGCACGCCGGGCCAGTCCACGCCGTGCATGTTCGGGTCGTAGAAGATGTCCCGCTCGAAGCGCCAGACGTCCATGAAGATCTGGCGCCACTCCGCGACGGGGTCGACGACCATCTCGAGCTCGGAGGTGGGGAGGACGCGGTCCATCTTCTGCCCGGGCTTGGGGTCGAGGACGGAGAACGTCTTCCCCTTCGCGGCCAGGATCTTCCCTCCGCCGGCGGCGATCTCGTAGGAGTCCGCGTCCTCGACCACGGTCTTCTCGGCCCGCTCGGCCAGGTCGTAGAAGACGAGCGGGCTCTTCTGTTCGCCCGAGCCGGTCCGCGGCAGCCTGCGGTAGAAGAGCCTCCCCGGGAGCGCCCGGAGGTCCGCATAGCGACCCTCGGCAGGCGGCAGGACCACGGCCCGGGCCTCGAGGTCCGCCAGATCGATCCCGGTCGCGGCCGGCGGGCCCGGCGCGGCGGCGCTCCCGCCGCTCTCCGCCTCGCTCGCGAGCGCCAAGGGCGAACGGACGTCGCGCCTGAGGGGGACGGCCACCAGCTTGACCGTGTTGGCGAAGATCCAGGAGTCGTCGGTGCCCGAGGAGGACCGGAAGCTGCGGCTGGAGGCGTAGTAGAGATATCTTCCCTCGGGGTCGAAGACCGGAGCGAAGTCGTCGCAAAAGCCGGACGTCGCCTGCGCGAGCTTCTTCTCCCGCGTGTCGTAGAGGAAGACGGCCGACATCCGGTTGGCGAGCTGGCGGCTGAACGCGACCCACCGGGAGTCGGGCGACCAGCTCGCGGTGAACCGCTGGAGGGTGCTTTCGAACAGGTAAAGAGCCTTGTCCATCCGGGAGACCGCCCCGCTGCCGATGTCGCACAGGAGGATGTTCTGGGCCTGATCCGCAAAGGCCACCCGGGTGGAATCCGGAGACCAGAAGATGCGGTAGCGGAAGCCCGGACCGAGCTTCGTGACCGTGCGCTCGTCCCCGGTCCCGTCGGCCCGGCGGACGGTCAGCTCGTATTCTCCGGTCCTATCGCTCCAGTAGGCGATCGTCGTCCCGTCCGGAGACCAGGCGGGGAAGCGTTCCGCGGCGCCCGGGGTCCGGGTGATGTCATAGACCGGCCCCGGCTCGACGGGAACGTTGAAGAGGTCGCCGCGGGCCTCGAACACCGCCTGCCTTCCGGCGGGCGAGAGGGTCCCCCGGACGACCAGGTCCGAGACTTTCTTCCGCTGGGGCCTGAGGGTGGCGCGGTCGGTGAGAACCTGGACTTCGACCTCGCGGACGTTCCCGCTGGCCAGGTCGACGAGCTCCAGACGGCCGCCGTGCTCGAACACGATGTCCGCGGGGCCGATCGACGGGAATCTCACGTCGTAGTCCTCATAAGCCGTGACCTGTCGCAGCCGGCCGGACCCGCCGTCGCGCGCCCAGATGTTGCTGCGGCCGCGGGGGCCGCGGTCGCTCAGGAAGTAGAGCGTGGAGCCGTGCCACATCGGCTGACTGTAATTGGCGCCGTCGTCGCCGACCGCGCTCGACGCGCGCGTCCCCAGGTCGAAGAGCCAAAGGCGGGAGACCAGCCCCCCGCGGTAGCGCTTCCAGGTGCGGAGGTCCACGCTGTTCGGCACGAACGCCAGCGTCCGGCCGTCGGGCGAGATCGCCCCGAACTCCCCGTACGGGACGGGCAGCCTCTCCGGCAGTCCCCCCTCCGGGGAGACCCTGAAGAGCTGGTTGAGCCGCGGGATCCCGTTGGCCATCGGCGACGCGTAGAGGATCGCCTTCCCGTCCGGGGTCCAGCCCAGCATCCGGTCCGGCGAAGGGTGGTGCGTGAGCCGTTTGAGCGGCCCTCCGCCGGCCGGCAGCACGTAAATGTCCTCGTTGCCGTCGTAGTTCGCGGTGAAGGCGACGAGCGAGCCGTCCGGCGAGAAGCGCGGAAAGGACTCCTCACCCGGAGGCGTCGAGAGCCTGCGGGCCGGCCCTCCCGTCTTGGGCGCGATCCAGATGTCACCGGCGTAGACAAAGGCGATCTCGGTGCCGGAGACGGCCGGCTGCCTCATGAGGCGCGCGTCGACCGCCGCGAACGCCCCCCGAACCCCAAGCGTAGCCATGGCCAAAAGGAACAGACCGCAGAAACGTCTCATCTCTCGCTCTCCTCGAACGGGCTGAACGGCCGAAAAGCGCGGCCGCTCACGAGGATAGAGTCCCGGGCCGGGCCAAAGGTTGCCGGGGCGGTTGCAGTTATGGAGTCCGATGCGGGGGCTCGCCCGAACCCGGCGACCTCTCGCGGCAATTGAAAAGGGTCCGCTAACTGTAAGTTGCTTGAATTCTGGGCCCAAAGGGGATATTTTGTTTGACAGTCTACTATGGCCAAGGAACGCAGAGTGGTCATCACGGGGATGGGCGTCGTCTCATCCGTAGGAACCGGACTTGGCGAATTCTGGAGCGGCCTCGTTTCGGGGAGAAACGGGGTCGGCCGCCTGACCCGTTTCGACCCGACCGGATTCCCCTCGACCATGGCCTCCGAGGTCCGTGATTTCAGTCCGGAACGTTGGATCGACCGGAAATCCGCGGGCCGCATGGACCGGTTCACCCAGTTCGCCGTCGCCGCCGCCGATATGGCGATGGCCGACAGCGGACTTCCGGGATTCCCTTACGTCGCCCCGCGGGCGGGGGTCATCATCGGCTCCGGCATCGGGGGCTCGGAGAGCATCGAGGACGGGCACGCCCGTCTTGACCGGCGCGGGCCGGGGGCCTTAGACCCCTTTTTCGTGAGCCGGGTTTTGGTGAACATGGCCGCCTGCCAGGTCTCTATCCGCTTCGGTCTGAAAGGCCCGCTCTCCGCCCCTTGCGTCGCCTGCTCCACGGGCGCCAACGCCATCGGGGACGCCGTGCGGATTATTCAGCGGGGGGACGCGGACGTGATGCTCGCCGGCGGTTCCGAAGCCAGCCTTACGCCCCTTGCTTACGGAGGATTCTGCGCCAACCGTTCGATGTCGCGACGGAACGACGATCCCGAGGGCGCATCGCGGCCGTTCGATAAGGGACGGGACGGCTTTGTCATGGGCGAGGGGGCGGGCATCGTTGTGCTCGAAGGCCTCGACCATGCGCGAGGGCGGGGCGCCCGCATCTACGCCGAAGCGGCCGGATATGGAAACACGGCCGACGCCTATCATCTCACGGCTCCAGATCCCCAGGGCGACGGCATGATCCGGGTGATGCGTAAGGCTCTGGGCGATGCCGGCCTGAACCCTGAGGACATCGGCTACATCAACGCCCACGGAACGTCCACGATCCTCAACGACAGTCGCGAGAGCGCGGCCATCCAGGCGGTCTTCGGGCCGCATGCGCGGCGCCTCAAGGTCAGCTCCACCAAATCCATGATCGGCCATCTGCTGGCGGCCGCCGGGGCTGTCGAGTTCATCGCCACGGTCATGAGCGTATCCACGGGCATCGCACACCCGACCATCAACTACCGGGAGCCCGATCCGGATTGCCCTCTGGATTATGTTCCGGGTCAGGCGGAATCCCTTGACATGAAAGCGGCGCTCAGCAATTCCTTCGGCTTCGGAGGCGGGAACGTCTGCCTGGCCGTCACCAAGATGGGGAGCGAACCATGAAGATCCCTGCGCTGGACATCGGGGATATCCACGTGCCTTTTCCCCTCATCCAAGGCGGCATGGGCGTCCGGGTCTCCCTGGCTCGCCTGGCCGCGGCGGTAGCCAACGAGGGCGGGATCGGCACTATCGCCGCCGTCGGATTAGGCGACATTGAGGCGTCCAAAACAGATTTCGAAACCGTCTCCAGAAACGCGCTGATCCACGAGATCCGGCGGGCCAAAAGCATGACCGACGGGCCTATAGCCGTCAACATCCTCGGGGTGCTGAGCAACGCCCGGGACCTGATCCAGACATCGGTTCGGGAGGGGATCAAGATCATCGTTTCGGGCGCTTCATTGCCCCTCAAACTGCCCGAGATGGTTGAGGACGCGACGGTCAAGCTCCTCCCCATCATCAGTTCCGGCCGAGCCGCGGACCTCGTTCTCAGGACGTGGGACAAGCGCTATGCGAGAACAGCCGACGCCGTCGTTCTCGAAGGGCCCCTGGCCGGAGGGCATCTGGGATTCTCGTTCGAACAGCTGCGGGAGCCCGAGAAGTACGCTCTGCCCATTCTCCTCCCTGAAGTCCTCGCCGCAGTCAAACCGTTCGAGGAGAAGTACGGACGAAAGATCCCGGTGGTCGCCGGGGGCGGCATTTTCACCGGGACGGACATCGCCCGGATGCTTCAGGCCGGCGCCTCGGGCGTCCAAATGGCCACGCGTTTCGTTTGCACGGACGAATGCGAGGTCGCCCCGGAGTTCAAACAGGCGTATCTCGATTCCAAAGAGGACGACATCGTCATCATCAACAGCCCGGTCGGACTTCCGGGACGGGCCATCCACAACCAATTCCTGCGGAACCTCGAGGCCGGCACCTTGGAGCGGCTCAAATGCCCCTACCGCTGCCTGACCACGTGCAACATCGCCGAAGCCCGCTACTGCATCGCCCAAGCTCTGGTCAGCGCGTATCAGGGAGACATGGACAAGGGCTTGGTTTTCTGTGGGCAGAACGCCTGCCGGGTGAACGAGATCGTCTCCATCAAGAAGTTGATAGCCGAGCTTCGGGCAGAGATCGAAGCATACTGAATCCTGCCCGTGACTGAAGCCAGCGAGAGGATTCGAACCCGAGTCATGTAGCCTCGCCTTCGGATTGTGATATACTGACTTGCCGGTGGAATCCCGAGTGGCTCAACTTCCAACCAGGAAACACTCGGTCCCGGTCTAGTCTGGCCACGGCAATGGCGGTGGCAAAGGACCGGAACAGGGGGCATCAAGGAGAAGATCGTCATGGAAGAGGGCTCAGCCCACTCGACCTTTAAGCGCATCGCCTTCATCGGCAACTACATGCCGCGGCAGTGCGGCATCGCCACGTTCACCACGGATCTCTGTGAGGCCGTCGCCTCCGAATATGCCGGCACGACCTGCATCGCCATGCCGGTCAACGACACCGCGGCCGGCTATGACTATCCGGGCCGCGTCCGGTTCGAGCTGACGGAGACGGATATCGAGTCGTACAGCCGGGCCGCCGATTTCCTGAATATCAACAACGTCGGCCTGGTGAACCTGCAATTCGAATACGGCATCTTCGGCGGAAAGGCGGGCAGCCACATCCTGACCCTCTTGCGCGAGCTGCGCATGCCCATCGTCACGACCTTGCACACCATTCTCAAGGAGCCCGACCCCGATCAGCGCCGGGTGTTGGAAGAGGTCGCCTCGCTGTCGGACCGGCTGGTCGTCATGAGCGAGCGCGGGGCGGAATTCTTGCGGACGATCTATCATGTCCCGCCGGAGAAGATCGATCTGATCCCCCACGGCATCCCTGATGTGCCCTTCGTCGACCCGAGCTTCAACAAAGACCTCTTTGGCGTCGAAGGCAAGACCGTTTTGCTCAGCTTCGGCTTGCTGTCGGCGAACAAGGGGATCGAAACGGTCATATCCGCCCTGCCTGCTATTGTGGCCCGCTATCCGGAGGTCGTGTATCTTGTCGTCGGCGCCACGCATCCCCACGTGATCCAACACGAAGGAGAGACTTATCGGCTGTCGCTCCAATGGCTGGCTCAAGAGAAGGGCGTGGAAGGCCACGTGATCTTCTACAACCGTTTCGTCAGTCTTGAGGAGCTCGTCGAGTTCATCGGCGCGGCCGACATCTATATCACCCCTTACCTGAACGTGCAGCAGATCACCTCCGGCACATTGGCCTATACGGTCGGAGCGGGCAAAGCCGTGATCTCGACCCCTTACTGGTATGCGGAAGAGCTGCTGTCCCAGGGGCGAGGCGCGCTGGTCCCGTTCCGCGATCCGGCGGCTTTGGCGGAAAAGGTCGTCTACCTCATGGACAACGAGGCCGAGCGCCACGCCATGCGGAAGCGGGCCTATCTGCTCGGGCGGGAGATGATCTGGCCGAAGGTGGCGCGACGCTACATGGAGAGCTTTGAACGGGCCCGCACGGAACGCCGGCATTTCGCGCCCCCGGGCTTCACGGCCAAAGCGCTGGACAAACACCTGGGGGAACTGCCTCCGCTCAGGCTGGATCACATGCGCCGTTTGACGGACGAAACCGGCATGCTGCAGCACGCCATTTTCACGGTCCCCAACTATCGTGAGGGCTACTGCACCGACGACAATGCCCGGGCCCTCATGGTCAGCGCGCTCATCGAGTCGCTGGGCGTCAAGGAATCCTTCGAACTGGCGTCACGCTATCTCGCCTTCCTCTCGTACGCCTTCAATCCCAAGACCAGGCGTTTTCGGAACTTCATGGATTACCAGCGCGACTGGCGGGAGGACAGCGGCTCGGACGACAGCCATGGCCGGGCCCTCTGGGCGTTGGGCTCCGTGTTGGGCGCGACGACCACACCCGCCCTCCACGGCATGGCCGGCTGGTTGTTCGAGCAGGCCTTGCCCGCCATTCACGACACGACAAGTCCGCGGGCCTGGGCCTTCGCGCTCATCGGCATCCATGAATATCTGCGGCGGTTTGCGGGTGACCGAAGGGCCGGCCAAGTCCGGGAGGAACTGAGCGGGCGGCTGCTGACTCTGTATCAAAGCCACCGTTCGGACGAATGGCGATGGTTCGAGGACGAGCTGAGCTATTGCAACGCCGCGCTGCCGCATGCCTTGTTGATGTGCGGCCAACGGATGGCGAACAAGGATATGGCCGAGGCCGGGCTGGAGTCGCTCGGCTGGCTGGCCGATCTGCAGCGCTCGGCGGCCGGCGGGGGGCATTTCGTCCCCATCGGATGCAACGGCTTTTATCGGCGCGGCGGCGTCCGCGCCCGGTTCGATCAACAGCCGGTGGAAGCCCAGGCCATGGTATCAGCCTGCCTCGAAGCCTATCGGGTCACGGGGGACAAACGCTGGAACAAAGAAGCCCGCCGGGCCTTCGATTGGTTCATCGGGCGCAACGACCTCAATCTCCCCATCTACGACCCGACGACCGGCGGTTGTCGCGACGGTTTGCATCCCGACCGTACGAACGAGAATCAAGGCGCTGAATCGACACTCGCCTTTCTCCAGGCCCTGCTGGAATTGCGCCTGGCCGAGAATGAACTGTTATCTCTGGAGACACGATCCCCATGAACGATCATCACCCCGAGCTCTTTCGCCGTCATCAACACAATCCCATCTTGACGGCCGACCGTTGGAGCTATCCGGTCAACAGCGTGTTCAACCCCGGCGCCACGCGGCTGCCCGACGGCACGACGCTGCTTCTGTGCCGCGTGGAGGATCGCCGCGGGCAGTCTCATCTCTGCGCGGCCCGGTCCGCCAATGGCCAGGACGATTGGCTGATCGATCCCCAGCCCACCCTGTTGGCCGATCCCGAGCACTTTCCGGAAGAAATGTGGGGGATCGAAGACCCGCGCATCACCTATCTTCCCGAATTAGGCAAGTACGCCGTGGTCTACACCGCCTACTCGCGTGAGGGTCCGGGTGTCGCTCTGGCGCTCACGGAAGATTTCCGCCGCTTCGAGCGCTACGGCGTGATCATGCCGCCGGAAGACAAGGATGCGGCCCTGCTGCCTCGTCGCATCGACGGTCGCTGGGCGTTGATCCATCGCCCGATCAGCTCTCCCAGAGCCAATATCTGGATGTCCTTTTCGCCCGACCTGCGCCACTGGGGCGGCCACAAGCTGATGCTGGAATGCCGGCGCGGCGGGTGGTGGGATGCCAATAAGATCGGCCTGTCCCCGCCGCCCATCGAAACGCCCGAAGGCTGGCTGATGGTCTACCACGGAGTGCGGCAGACCGCGGCCGGCTCGATCTACCGGCTCGGGCTCGCCCTCTTCGACCCGAAAGCGCCGGAACGCTGCCTCAAGCGCAGCGACGAGTGGTTCTTCGGCCCGGAAGCGCATTATGAACAGCACGGGGACGTCGGCAACGTCGTGTTCCCCTGCGGCTGCACCGTCGCACCCGATGGCGATACCATCAACATGTATTATGGAGCGGCGGATTCGAGCATCGCCCTGGCCACCGGCAGTGTTCGCGGCCTTCTGGAGTGGCTTGGATGATGAGGCCTGGATGAAGATCCTGCTCATATCCCCCTCGGTCGACCCGAACGGCAAGACCAACAAGCAGATGTTGATGCCGCAGCTGGCATTATTCATCCTCGAGGGCCTGACGCCCAAAGAACACCAGGTCGTTACGCTGGATGAAGAAGCCGAGGATATCGATCTCGAGCAGGACTGTGATCTGGTCGGGATCAGCTTCATGACATCCAATGCCTCCCGCGCTTATTGGCTGGCCCGGGAGTTCAAGAAAAGAGGACGAACGGTCGTTCTGGGCGGCGTGCATCCGACCCTGCTTCCCGATGAGGCCTCACCCCACGGCGATTCCGTCGTGATCGGCGAAGCCGAAGGTGTCTGGGCCGAATTGCTCGAAGACCATCAAAAGGGCCGCCTGAAGAAGATCTATCATGAGCCGCGGCCGGACCTTTCGACGTATGTGCCCAAGAACTTCAGCAAGATCACCAAGCGCCACCTTTTCGGCATGGTGCCGATCATGACGACCCGCGGTTGTCCTTACCATTGTGATTTCTGCTGCGTCACGGATCTTTTCGGCAAAGAGATCCGCCATATCCCCATCGAGAATGTCGTGAGGGATATCAAAGAGTCGGGCAAAAAGATCTTCATGTTCCTTGACGACAATATCATCGGGCACCCGGGCTATGCCAAGGAGCTCTTTGCCGCCCTCAAACCGCTCAAGATCTCCTGGGTCGGACAGTCGTCCATCTCCCTCCTGGTCAAGGACGACGAACTTCTGACGCTGGCCGTCGAAAGCGGCTGCAAGGGCCTGTTCGTCGGGCTCGAGAGCGTCAAGGAAGCCCAGATGAGCTCCATGAGGAAGTCGTTCACCTCAGTTCAAGGATTGGAAGATGGCTTGAAAAAGGTGCATCGGGCCGGAATATTCGTCTTGGCCTCGATGATCTTCGGCTTTGACGAAGACACCGAAGACGTTTTCGATGAGACCGTCAAATTCCTTATCAAGAACAAGGTCCACTCGGTCGCCTTCAATGTTCTTACGCCGTACCCGGGGACGAAGACTTACCGGAAAATGAAGGAGGAAGGCCGGTTGCTCACCGACGGCTGGAAATACTACGATCACAGCACCGTGGTCTTTCAGCCGAAAAACATGTCGCCTTATGAATTGATGGTCGGCAAGATAAGGGCCAGAAAGGCGTTCTACGGCCCCTGGTCGATCTTGAGGCGGCTTCGGGCGAACTTGCGCCATCCCTTGGTCTACCTGGCCATGAACTGGGGCCATTTCAAAGGCGTCAGGGTGGAAGAGAAGAGGTTGGCTCTCGTCAAGAGGGATCTGTACGATAAGCTCCAATAGAGCTCGGGGGCTGTTCTGTCCATCGTCGGTCCGAAAAATCCCATGGGCCGGGGGCCGACCAGGGCCATTTATTTCAGCGTCGCGCCGGTCTTCTCGGAACGCCGAACTTTTCGTCCGGGGGTCTCGTCTCCCTCAGAGAGGTTCAATATGAGTCGACTCAAGTTCCGTTCCCTCGCCGTTTTGGGCTTAAGCCTTGTGTTAGGGCTGGGATCGTCCGGCCTGGGCTTCCCGCAAACCGCGGGCGAGGCCATGCGTCTCGAGCACCCGGAGATCGAGGGCGTCTATGAGATGAAGGTCGACGCCCAAACCGTCGTCCTCCAGCTCTATTTCAAGGACGGCGTCCTGCGCACCCTCCCGGACGGCGACGGGGAGGTCACGGTCTGGAACGCCGTCCCCGGCAAGCCCCTCGAATTCACCACGACCTCGCGGCGGAACGGCGTCTACACCCTGACGTTCGAACCGGACGACCGGGGCGGCTGCACCCGTTACCGCGTCGTCAACGAGCCGACCCGGCTGGACGCGCGAGGGACCAAGCGGAGGGACTTCGACGATCCGCGATGCGATCCCTATTCCCGCTCGGACCGTCTGGGCTTCATCGAGCGCAACTACCGCAAGTCGCAGCACCTCGTCCCCATGCGCGACGGGGTCCGCCTCATGACCCACGTCTACGCCCCTCTCGACCCGTCCCGTCCCCACCCGATCCTGCTCTTTCGCGACCCCTACGGGATCGAGCCGTACGACGGCGTCTACAGGGCCTCGGTCCTGCCCTCTCTCTTTTTCGCCAAGGCCGGCTATATCCTCGTCTACCAGGACATCCGGGGACGGTCCATGTCCGAGGGCTCCTTCAAATTCATCGCCCCCTTTGTCGCCGACAAGAGAACGGTCTCCGACGTCGACGAGAGCAGCGACGCCTACGACACCGTCGAATGGCTCCTCCGGAACGTCCCCTCCCACAATGGCAAGGTCGGGGTCTGGGGAAGCTCGTACCCGGGGTTCACGGCCGCCATGGCGGCCATAGGGGCCCATCCCGCCGTGGCCGCCGTCTCGATCCAGGCGCCCATGTCCGACCTCTTCCTCGGGGACGACGGCCACCACGGCGGCGCCCTCTACCTGTCCCATTACGCCGGCTACTCCCACGGCATCGGGGCCAACCGGGACAAGCCGGCGCCCTTCTCCGGCCGCTCGTTCCCGTACGGAACGCCCGACGGATACGACTTCTTCCTCAGGCTCGGCACCCTCGAGAACATCACCGCCAAGATGTTCACGGAGCCGAACGGCATGTGGGAGCAGGCCATGGCCCACGAGACCTACGACGGCTATTGGAAGTCCCGCTCGATCTATCCGCACTTGACCGGCATCACGCCTGCCATCATGGTCGTCGGGGGCTGGTACGACGCCGAGGACCTTTTAGGCACGCTTCGGACCTATAAGACCATCGAGGCGAGGAATCCGGGGACCCGGAACACGCTGACCATGGGCCCCTGGATGCACAGCGCCTGGAACCGGACCTACGGCAGGAACGAGCAGCGGGGACCGTTCGCCTATGACGGGACCAGCGCTTTCTATATGGAGAGGGTCGAATTCCCCTTCTTCGAGGCGCATCTGAGGGGCGTGGAGACCCCGGCCCCGCCCGAAGCCCTGGTCTACGACACGGGGACCGACACGTGGGAATCCCACGACGCCTGGCCGCCCGCCGGGGCCGAGCGGAGGACGCTCGCCCTCGCGGAAGGAGGCCGTTTGCTGATCGCGGGCGAGACTTCAGAGCCCCGGACGGAATTCGACGAGTTCGTCAGCGACCCGGCCAAGCCGGTCCCCTACAGCCTTAAGCCCGACATCCCTTACAACGCGGACTATTTCGTCGAGGACCAGCGGTTCGCCTCCTCCAGGCCCGACGTCCTCGTCTATGAGAGCGATCCGCTCCCCGGGGACACGAGCGTCGTCGGACCGATCAGCGTCGAGCTCTACGTCTCAACGACCGGGACGGACGCCGATTGGGTGGTCAAGGTCATCGACGTCTATCCCGGCGACGCCGCGGCCCCCAAGAACGGCCCCGGGAACGTCCGCATGGGCAACTACCAAAGGCTCGTCCGCGGGGACATCATCAGGGGGAAGTTCCGCGACAGCTTCGAGGACCCGAGGCCTTTCGTTCCGGGACAGGTGACCAGGGTCGCCTTCGAGCTCCCCGACATCGCCCATACGTTCCGCAAGGGTCACCGCATCATGGTCCACGTCCAGAGCTCCTGGTTCCCGCTCTTCGACCGGAATCCCCAGACGTTCTGCAACATCCGGAAGGCGGGCGAAGGGGATTTCAGAAAGGCGATCCACAGGGTCTTCAGGACTCCCCGGCATCCTTCGGCGATCCGGATGTGGGTCCTCCCCGAAGCGCCGCGACCCGGCCGAACATGAATGTCACTCTCGCCGGGCGCCTCAATAGATGGCTGCCTTCATAGCGGCCAGCCTCGCCCGCGCGTCCGCAAGCTCGGCAAAACGGGGGTCCGCGCCGGCCCAGTACTTGAGGAATTTTTCGTATTCGTGGCGCGCACGCCCCTGATCCCCCTTCAGCTCCAGCACCCGCCCGAGCCGATAGTGGTAAAGCGGGGGGATGAGCATGCGCAGTTGGCTCCCTGGATCGATCGTCGTCAGGCGCTCGTACTCGGCGACAGCCTTGTCGAGGTCCCCCTTCTTCCAGTACGCCCGGGCCAGGACGTCCTTGAGGAACGGGGTGTTGTATCGGGCGACGTTGATGGTATTCACGGAGTGGAGGTCCCCGAACTCGATCTTTTCGCCCGCTTCGATCGCCGCGTCAACGGCATCCCGGGCCAGGGCGGCCTCCGCTTCCAGCAATAATCGATACCGCGTCACCATCTCGCGGTCGTCGGCATCCATTCGGGGCAGGAGCTTTTCGATCTCCTCGATATGGGCTTCGACGGCCTCGGGCCGCCCCTCCGCGAGGTCGACCCAGCCGAGATGGCAGGCTTCATTCGCCGCGTTGAAAGCGCTGCCCTGCGGATTGTACTTGGCGAGGTAATCCTGCCAGCCCTGCGCCGCCTCGATGACCTTCCCGCATTCGCCTTTGTCCGCGTAGAGGAAGCTGGTGATCCAATCCACCGTCGCCACGAAGTAGGGGGATCCGAATTTCCCGGCCTGCTCGCGGAGGTCCAGGTAGGCGGCGAGCGACCGGTCCAGTCGCCCCAGGAGATAATCATAGAAGCCCCTGAGCCAGAGCGCCTCCATCCGGGCTTGGGGCGATGGCACCCTCTTGTCGAATGCTTCGAGCCAACGCTCAGCCTCCTCATAGTCCTCTTTGAGCGCGTAGGTGTAGGCCAGGCCCCGGCACGAGCTGTAGAAATCCGGCTTCAACTCCAGGACCGCCAGGTACTTCGCCGCGGCTTCGTCGAGGTTCCCCATGAGCATGGTCATCTCGGCGATGGAATCAAGGGGGTTGGGCAACCCGGGATTCAGATCGGCATAGCGCGTGAAGAACTGGGCCGCTCTGGCGAAGTCCGCGACCCTGGCGTGGAGATAACCGAGCTGGTTGACGGAGGGCCCGAACTTCGGGTCGGCGGCCAGGGCCCGTTCATTCGCCGCGATGGCCTCCCGCTCGAGGCCTAAGGAGTCATAGACGAGCCCGAGCTCGAAATGGGCTTCTTTTTCCTGCGGATACTTGCGGACGAGCTCCTCCAGGAGCCGGCGCCGCTTGGCGTCGTCCTGTTCGATGACGGAAGCGTAGCGGGCCTCGATGAAGAGCCTTTCCTTGTCCGAGGCCCGGGCGGAATAGGCTTTGGCTTTCTCCAGAGCGGCGTCGCGGGCCGGATGGTCGCTGAGCTGGCCCGCGGCTTGAGAGAGGAGGCTGTGGGCGATGGCGAACTCGGGATCGACCGCGATTGCTTTTTCGGCGAGTTCCCGGGCTTCTTTGTAAAAGAAGTTGTCGTAAGCCTCTGAAGCCTTGAGATACGCGTTATAGGCCTCCATCGAGCTCGTCGTGAGGTCGATGATCTTCCGCCCCGGCACGTCGATCTTGAGGGGCGGCAGGGCGATGCCCCGGCGGATCGTTCGGCTGATCTCGTCGATCTGGGACTTGAGGATGCTGTCGATCCCCTCCCCCCTGGCGGAGGCGCTTTTCAAGATGTGCTTGCTCGACGTGTCCAGAACCTTGACCTCGATCGCGAAGGACTGGCCGGCCTTGACGAAGCTCCCCAGGACGAGAGCTTCGATGCCTTCTTTGCGGCAAGCTTCGAAGGCCGCGTCCTCGTCGAAGATCGCGGCCGCGGTCCGGCCGGAATCGCGGAGGACGTCCTTCATCCTTTCCCAGGAGGTGAGCCGCAACCTCTTGGACTGCTCAAGACTCGTGATGAGGAGATGGGGGATGGCCTCCCGGAGATAGTCGAGATCCGCGTCGCCGGTCTGGTTCTTGAAGCCGATGACGGCGATGGGACGCCCCGCCCCGGCCTTTTCCGGGACAAGCTGCCAGACGCCGATCGCCAGGAGCGCCGCCAGGACGATCGCCGCAGGGACCCAGATCTTCGTGGAAGGGAGCCGGACCGTGATCTGCCGCGAGGTGATCGTTTTCCTCTCGGGCGCGACGCGTTCGGACGTCGGGATGCCCCTTTCGATCTTCTCGAGCTCGGAACGGACGTCGAAGGCGCTCTGATAGCGTTTGGCCGGGTCCTTCTCCAGGCACCTCAGGATGACCGCGCCGAGGTCGTCGGGGACTTGGGGATTCAGCAGCTTCGGATTCCGGGGCATCTCCCCCTTGTGCTTCATGGCGATGCTGAGGGCGGTCTCCCCCGCGAACGGGACGCGGCTGGTCGCCATCTCGTACAGGATGACGCCCAGGGAGTAGATATCCGAGCGGGGGTCCACGTCCTTGGCCTCGGCCTGTTCCGGGCTCATGTACTCCGGCGTCCCGATCATCACGCTTGGCCCGGTGATCCCCTTCTCGCGGACCGATCGGGCGATGCCGAAATCCATGATCTTGGCGTTGCCGTGTTTGTCGATCATGATGTTCTGAGGCTTCAGGTCTCGATGGATGATGCCCAGACCGTGGGCTTCGGCCAGCCCCTCGCAGACTTGCTTCCCGACGCTCAGAAGCATGCCGAGACTCAAGCTCCCGGACATCTCGATCAGGCTCTTCAGATCCTCGCCGTGGACGTATTCCATGGTGATGAAATGAGCGCCCTCGGACTCCCCCATATCGAACATTCGACAGACATTCCTTTGGCTGACCTTCCGGGCAAGCCTCAACTCGTTGCCAAAGCGCTCGATGGTCCCTGTATCTGCGGAAATCTCCGGCCTGATGAGCTTGAGGGCCACCTTCTCCTTGATCTTGGTGTCGAAGACCTTATAGACGCGCCCCATGCCCCCTTTGCCGAGCTCTTCAATGACCTGGTAGCGGCCGGCAAACGTGGCGCCGGTTGTCAGTTCTTTGACTGGTGTTTGAAGGGTCTCCGTTGCGACCGGAGGATGGTCTTGGGGCGGAGGAAGCCGGGTACCGCATCCGGCGCAGAATCTCGAAGTCTCGGAATTGTCGGAACGGCAGGTTGGGCACTTGTTGGCCACGCGAGCCCCCCTATTCTAACTTGGGCTCAGCCTAACAGAGGGATGGGCGGGAAGTCAAACGTGCGCTGCTTGCAGTCGCGGGCCGGTCTCCGGATGGTTTCGCGATCTTCTGCTCCCTGCGCTGCTGAGGTTTCCGTGGAAGACGGGCGAATTCGGTATCGCGGCCCGGCATGGGCTTCCGATAATCAAAGCCGTCCAGCGTGCGGCGCTCCACTCGATCGCCGAGGACGCGTTCGATACTGCGGACCATCTCCCCGTCTTCTCGAGTCGTGAAGGTGAAGGCATCGCCGGTCTTGGCGGCCCGCCCCGTGCGCCCTATGCGGTGCGTGTAGGCGTCGACGGTGTCAGGCATGTCGTAGTTGATGACGTGGGATATGCTCGAGACATCGATCCCGCGGGCCGCGATGTCCGTTGCGACGAGTATCTGATAAGAGCCGGCCCGGAATCCGTCCAGCGCCGATTGCCGCCTGTTCTGCGAAAGGTTGCCCTGCAAGGACGCGGCCCGGTAGCCGGCATTCTCCAATTGTTGTCCCAAGCGCTTGGCCCGGTGCTTCGTGCGCGTGAATATCAAGACCGATTCCGCATCGGTATGACGCAGCAGCTCGAGGAGGAACGCGGTTTTCAGGTGCTGCTCGACAGGATAGAGGGCGTGCGCGACGGTGCTGATCGGTGCCGCGTAATTGACCTGAACCGTCACGGGGGCGCGGAGGATCTCGTGCGCCAGTTTACGGACATCATCGGGCATGGTCGCCGCGAACAGGAGCGTCTGTCGTTGCGCGGGCAGATGCCTGATGATCTTCCTGACATCAGGCAGGAAACCCATGTCGAACATCCGGTCCGCTTCGTCGAGGACGAGCACTTCCACGTGCGAGAGGTCGATCGTGCGCTGGTTGATATGGTCGAGCAACCGACCCGGACATGCGACCACGATCTCGACGCCTTTGCGAAGGCTCCGTACCTGAGGGCTTGCGCCTACACCGCCGTAGATCGTCATGCTTCGAAGGCGTGTCGGCTTGCCCATGCTGACGATAGCCTCATGGATTTGCTCCGCCAGCTCACGGGTGGGCGCGACGATGAGGGCGCGGACATGACCGCGAGGTCCCCTTATCAGGCGGTCGAGGATCGGCAGGGCAAAGGCCGCAGTCTTCCCTGTTCCAGTCTGTGCCAGCCCCATGAGGTCGTGTCCCTTGAGGACCGGCGGGATGGCCTGCTCTTGGATGGGCGTCGGCCTGAGATAACCGATGGCCTTGACCCCGGCCGCGACATGGGGGTGAAGATCAAAATCGCTGAATTCCATAAATAAACTCCTACGTTCTCTTGTTCTGCGTCCGGGGGGAAGAAGCCAGTGTATTCGGGGATTACGATGACGTGGTTCTTATCCGCGTAAGGCAGTTATTTGCACTCCAGTCTATCAGTTATGGGCCGCGTTGTCAAGTCGAAGGCGACTGCCGCTTGCAGTTCAGACCGCCAGTATGGGCCAATCCGAAGTCCGGGAGTATGTCTGGAACCTTGCGGGAAACGATAAGGACCCACTGCCTTCCAGCCCCTATAAAGCGAAGATATGCATTACGAACAGTCCCCGGGATGAAGGGCCCTCGAAAGTGGTCAGCCTGACCATCTAAGCGGTTCAGAGCGATCACCTTCTGGGACGGCTTCCAATACGTCAGCGGTACGCCGTGACCTGGAAGGTCAAGTAGCGGCACTTTCGCGGATCGCGTCTAAGGCCTCACGCAGACGCGGTGGCAGTTCATCATACGATCTTGATCCGGGACGCGACGTCCAGGAAGAATTCCTTCGACCAGATCGCCAAAGCGGTCGGGT
>Ga0105093_10000235_pt1 | contig 21221 bp, 32 predicted proteins | sample PPLLak3March2015_2_FD_79111 | JGI IMG/M metagenome (GOLD analysis project Ga0105093, IMG submission 79111) | Freshwater sediment microbial communities from Prairie Pothole Lake near Jamestown, North Dakota, USA - PPLs Lake P8 Core (3) Depth... | ecosystem: Environmental > Aquatic > Freshwater >... | reverse complement strand
CTCATCTTCCTCCGGCTCATCTTCCTCCGGCTCAGCCCGCTTGGACTTCCGAGCTGGCTTCTCATCTTCCTCCGGCTCATCTTCCTCCGGCTCATCTTCCTCCGGCTCATCTTCCTCCGGCTCAGCCCGCTTGGACTTCCGAGCTGGCTTCTCATCTTCCTCCGGCTCATCTTCCTCCGGCTCAGCCTGCTTGGACTTCCGAGCTGGCTTCTCGTTGTCATCATCGTCATCAACCTGAGCTTTTGCCTTACGAGACTTAGGTTTTTCTTCATCATCATCATCGTTGTCGTTTCCAACTTCAAAGAACAGCTTTTTGATCTCATTGTACGAAAGAATGTTGAGGCAATCATCAAGTTGCGGAACGGACTTCAACACCTTCTTACTCGGTTCTTCATCCCGAGCAATAAAGTCAATCCGCTCAGCCACGGCGTAGGAAATTTTGTTGAACGACTCCTCCTTGAACCTGACGCTAAGCAAATACCCACCCTCGGCGTCGGCAAACCCAAGGAACTCATCACCTTCTGGGTCGTTCAACTCGCCATCCAATTTGGACTGGAAAGCATACTTGGAAATTTCCAGCAGGTGAAGCCCCTTTTCCTTTTGCCCGGAAATGATTTCGACGGCATAGATCACCCGGTCCTGCGGACGCAACTTCTTCAGCGTGTCCTTATCCGTCTCTCCTTCAGAGTACAACTTGGCTTGATACTCACAAATCGGGCACTTCTTCCCAATGGATCGAGGGCACACCACTGAGTTGTTTTCCACCCCGACGTTCCGATGGAGCAGGAATGGCCGTTTGTACCAGAACTCACCAGCCTCCACCCCATCAGGGTGATGGTCACTTGTCACCGTGTAAGGCAGAATGTTGAACTTCATCCGTCCATCGGATTCAACCTTAACAAACGACACTCCTTCCGGTGCGGTGATGTACCGCACCCCCTTGCTCGCCGACTCCCGGGCATTCTTCCTTACCCGGTCACGCAATGATCCACTATTTGCCATTCATTCCCTCCTTTTGTTTTTGTTGATGTTTGTGAACTTCATTAGCGAAGGCCAAATCTAAAGCCATTTTGCTTTTAACAATTTGTAACCTTGCCAAACCAATTCCGTAAGTAAAAGTGTAAGCCACTGATGTCACCAGCATACACAATAACGGGATGATTATAATTGGTATTGCCAATACAATTACAATCATCTCCCGCCAGTAGTCGAACATTATTTGTTCCTTCTCATGGCGGATTTCACCTTCTCGTTACTCATATTGGTTTCCATTCTTTTACGGGCCTCCGCGCTGATATCACGCGGGACTTTAGGACCGGCAAAATACTGCTGACCGTGCAACTGCACCAGTAGTTCAAGCATCTTCTTCCTGGCGTCCAACGCCCGCTGAGCGGCAGAAACAAGATCGGCCTCCATTTTTAGATTGAGGAACTTACGCCGCGCTTCTTGGCAATCAGCATCTAACGTGATGGCACCCTTAATTGCCGCCTCTGTAATCTTGCTGATCCCAAACTTCTCCGGGTCTTTTCTGATTTCAGCATCGGTCTCGGCCTCAATAATGTCAAGTCCCTCTTTGGCTGAATCCAACGCCCCCCGAACTTTGGCAGCTTCCTCAGCGTAGAACATCATCAACCTCGGTTGGTTGAGGCATTCCACGTCAAGGGCCATCTCGTCAATCATCATGTCCTTTTCATAATCCAATCTACCCATTATCCCCCTCCTTTCCTTTCTATATATATTATAACAAAATAGCATGATTTTCTTCATAAAAATCATGAATTTAACGCAAAAAAACATGCGCAGGTCAGACCGGCTTTTCCACTATTAAAGAACGGTTCACGAAAGGCGTCCATGATGAGGTACATCTGGTTGATATTCTTAGGGTTTTTCAGGGCCACAGCGTTGCAATATCCTAATACGGATCGCCGGACAGTTTCAGGGTCGTCCGTTATACCTGATAGAATCTTACTGATTTCCGGCCATTTTGCTTTGTTTACCAACGCCCGGCAGAGTTCAATAACCTGCGCCCTCGACTCTGCCTGTTGGTGGATCACTTCCTCCATGTCTGCTTCATCCAAACCGATTACTTTGTCAAGGATAGATAAGCACAACCCTGGTTTGCATTCTGCCTCCTCAACAATCTGCTCGATAATTTTGATTGGGACTTTTGCGCCTTCTTCTTTTACGACGGACTTAAGAAAATTCATTGCTTCCGTTTCCAATAGGGGCTTAACCTCATGGTGACTGCACCGCCTCTTTACGGCGGCTTTGACTGCCTGAGGGTCGGTGGTGCAGAGCATAAAGAACACATGGTCTGGCGGCTCCTCTAATATTTTAAGTAATCCGTCCTGAGCATTAGCTGACAATCGGTGACACTCATCCAGTATCCAGCCTTTAACATCGCCGTCAGTTGGTCTGAACCCCATCCTGGTTTTTATTTCCCTCACGTTGTCAACTCCGGTGTATTGAGCAGCGTCTACCTCGTCAACGTCTTGATCCGAACAGCCAACACTCCACAATACAATCCGAGCCAACGTGGTTTTGCCACAGCCGGGAGGACCGGAGAATAGAAAACTGTGAGGCCATTTGGACGGCTTACGATCAAAAATGGATTTGAGTGATTTTACAACTGATTCATTGCCCACAATCTCGTCGAGTATTCCCGGCCGGTATCTTATTATCAAACTCATTGCCAATCCTCCTTGATTACCTTTTAATGTAATCAGGCTGAAAATCAGGACACACGTCCCCCAATAAATTAGATATAGCTAAGGTAAGTCCATTATCTATATCATTCACAGACAAAGAAAGCTCCTCTACCTCCGGTAAATCATTAAACAGGGCTTCATCACTCCCTATTCGACTTCTGAAGTAGTCAGTTACGTCACGAAAGATAGAGCAATTTGTAATATTATTGCAAAATAAGCAATGTCCATGATTGTCATTATGCTCGGTTTGTAATCTCTTGACCTCAAGTTGTAATAGTTTAATTGTCCTGGTGTGCCTGACAAGCATAGTAACAAATCTGTCCAGTTTCCACTCGTGGACCCATCCGAAGTGAAGCATTAACCTTGTGATTAATTTGTTCATTCATCCTCCTTGTACTTGTCTAATTTCACCCACGGATCATCAACTCCTGCCAATTCAATTTCAATGTCAATGGGGACGATGATCCAACTCCAGTTTGCTGGCATTAGTTTGCATGTTACCTTCCTCACAATTCTGACAATATGCTCCAGTTCACTCGGTTCCACATCCAGAATCATATCATCGTGAATTTGCCCAACCAATCTGGAATCCCACTCCTGACGCTTGGAGATTGCAAATATCTTGTTGAACGACCATAACAGGCAATGAAATGCGGACCCTTGGACCGGGTAATTGATTACTTCGTTACGATTCATTACGCCGCTACACCGGAATCCGGTAAGCAAATCAATATACCCGTTCTTTTGGTACTTAGCATAAAATTCTTCTTTCCACTCCTGGTACACCTGAAATCTCTTCCCCCAAAAGTGAGCTTCAACGTCCCGGACGTGATCGGTAAAATTATTGTAGTTCACAATCTTGCCATCATTGTTTAATTTAACCAGCTTCTTGTCCGATAACTGATCTAAAATCTTGGACCCATCGGAGAGGTCCGGGCAGGTTCGAGCATACTCAATCAGAATCTTAGCGTTGTTACCATAATAGTCGCCGTAAAACTGTGGGAACACAAACCCATTCTTGGCGCCTTGGCGGAGGTGTTTGTCGCCGCTACAGGATTTGTCAAACGCCTTCAAATCAAATAACTGAATTGCCATATCACGGTGCATATCGGTGGTTGGGTCGTTGATATATGACAGCATGGTTGGGTCTTGATGGTAACAAGCGGCAATTCGGACCTCAATCCCTGAAAAGTCAGCGGACATAAATTGGTGCCCTTCTCGCGGGAAGATGACACTCCGCACCAGGTTCCTCGACTGTGCGTCACGCTTGGGGATGTTGTGAAAATTAGGGTGATCGGATGATGAGCGGAAGGTTGTGACCAGATGAAGATTAAAGTTTGGATGAATCCACCCATTCACTTGTTCTCTCGCCAGAGATTTCAAATAAGTGTCTCTAACTTTACTTAGCTTACTAACTGCAATTAGATGCTTAACATCGTTATCCGGCAGAGCGGCCAGCGTTTCGTAATCTACTGCTGGCGCTCCAGTCTCTGTTGTCTTTACCGCATCGTAATGAAGTTTGTCAAACAGGATTGATCGCAACTGATGGTCAGAGTTGGCATTGCTTTTGTCACCGTAAATTTTGCGCCAGAGTTTGCCCAGAGGGCTGGCCCACAAAAGATTGGACCGTTCGTCAATCCTGACGGTAAGCTCAGCAATTTTTGTGGTAATGACGCCTTCATCAACCCGCATTCCATTGTGGCTTGCCTCGGCCAAGGCAATACTCCCCTCATGGAATAACCTGTAGGCTTCTCGATTAATCGGTGTAACGTTAATCATCGAACCGCACCATTGGCATGTGTTGAATCAATGTATTAAAAACTTGGAGTGGTAATTGTAACCCGCAACATCTACAGCAGTAACCGCCTCCACTCCACGGCGTCCTCTCGTGTCCAAGACTCATTGTTGGGAGTATTTGATTCAATGGAATCTTCTCGTTTTGTAAGGCGCAGTATGGGCAGAACTGCGGTGGGAGTTTATGTGAGTTGGTCATTTCTGTCCTCCTGACGAGGACTCAGGCCGAAATTTCATACATTGCCCGGGTTGAAAAGCATAATATTCATCGTCTGCTAAATCAGGAGTCACACAGATAACCGAACTCCATATTATTTCTTGATTGTCTAACTCCCTCAGAGATTTGCACGCATTCAACTCAATTTTCTGAAGTTCTATTATAAGTTGACTTGTTTTAAGATCATCCTCCAATCTGGATAAATCATTAACGGTATTAGTAATTATGATTGCTGTAGCAAATAAAGAAATGACTATTATTAAAATGATAATTATAATCCGTTTCATCACTGAACCCTCCTAGTCCGCTCCGGCCCGCGAGGCACACCCATCGGGTCTTGATAGTAATTCTCAAACGGCACCGGACGTAAACCCGGACGCCACTTCACTTGCTCTGGATGGTCCTGTTCCAGGATAGGGATATCAACCGGTGGTTTGTTTCGTTTCAGTTCCACATTAATTCCCTCCCTCGTGCATCCTTTCCCGTTCCGGCGGGTCCAACCTTGCCATTTGTTCATCTGCCAGCCTGTACTCCAGCAAGGAATCCATCCCGCAGTAACGCAGCAACCGATCCATCCCGTGTGGTTCTTTATCAATCAAATCCATAATCTGATTAAAACTGTTGGCGCTCTTGCCTTTCGGTTTCAGAAAAGGAGTGATGTCCGAACTGTAATCCACTATTCCAAAATTAACGTATGCCTGAAACTTTAAGCCGGTTACTTTCTTTCGGTTGTCCAAGATATGGGCAGCAACCATGCTGTCCCACAACCACGGATTAACTTTCGCGCCGAGTATCACTCGGCTCCAAGTGTCCTCAAATTGAAGATTGTGCGCCATCTTCCAGATAGAAGGATGTTCAAGTAACTCCACAATCATTTTGTGGTTCTTACTTCCCTTCGGTGGAAGTTGGAATGTGAACACTTTATTACAACTATGAGCAATTGACATGCAAATGATTTGATGCCCATTAACATACGGTTTCAGTCCAGTTGTCTCAAAATCAAACGCCAACTTCTCCGGCGGGTTCCGAAGCAGACGACCCAGCCTTTCGGTTAAATCGTCTTCATCAGTTACAATTTTGAGGCATGACCGCTCGTCTTTATAGGAAGGGAGTGGTTTAGTTAAGCAAGATAAAGCGCGTCCTAAATCCTGAAGATGAATTGTTGTGACTTGCGGCATATCGGCTTTAGACCGCTCGACGTAAGATGGGTGAAATATTGGGCAAAGCCAAGCCCCGTACTCCCGATCCGGTATGGTCCACCCCCTCCACTGCATCAATTTAGTTGCCTCCTGCCACCGTGGACCAATAAGTGATTCAACCGCCGACGCCCCCGCTGCCACAATTACTTTCGGTTGAACGTCCTTAATAACTTTGAGCACCCTGCTTCGGCAGCAGGCAATCTCAATTGGGTCCGGCGTTCTGTTGTCCGGCGGACGGCAATTAACAGCGTTGATGCACACAGCGTCATTGAAGAGATTGAAATCAAAATTGTAAAGCAATGTTTTCCGCAGGGCCTTCCCGACCCTGCCCTGCCATTGTTTCCCAACCTCATCCTCCATCTCACCTGGGGCCTCGCCAACCCATACTACCCCCCGTTCCCCCTTTCCATGAGCTTCCATGCCTGGGGAATTGCAGTTCTGGTCTAAACCGCAGTCAGCGCAGGACAGTCCACCGCCCTTCTTGCCACCTTTTTTTGACTTGGCAGGGATATTCCCCTCAAAGACTTCTGACCAATCAGTCATGGCCAAGTTGCCTCTATGGTTTGAACCTTAAATACCTCTTCATCAATAGTCCGCATGATCTGACTCAGTAATTCTTTTACTTGGTTAATCTCATTTTTCATCTCGATCACGCTAAGATCATTGTGGATCTGCCTTCGTCTTTCATCACAGAACTGAAGCAAATCATTCACCAGACGACAGATTTCCCCGCCCTTCAGAGATTCAGGTATTTCTAATTCAAAAAGATGGTCTGTACTAGCAGAGAATATCATCCGATGGGTAAAATCAAATGGCATTTGACTGTCCCGATAACTCAAGTGCTGCGCAAATAAACACAGCGGGTAAAGAAACCCTTTGCCAAACTCACTTTCAGTTGCTTTTGTTTCCGTAGTTTCCATTGATCCATCCTTATTTTAGATTCATTTGTTCGGTTCTCCAAACGAGACGAGCATCCACCAGCTTTTTCCTTGAGTGACAACCAAAGGCACCCCACTCGCCCCAAGATACACCTTAACCTCATCTTTGGCCGCGAGCGCCGCCTTGAGTACAAGTTCGAGATGGTCCCCGTAAAACTCACCAATGTTGTCACCTTCCCACCCGCCGTCCAGTTCAGCAATCCTCGGGACGGTGAACTGCCGTTCCCTGGTAGATGAACTTCCCATGTGAGCATACCCGCCCCTGGTCCACAACGAGATTGTTTTGACCACCAAGAGTCCACGGTACTCACACAATTTCTCCAGTACCGACCCAGTACATGTAAACGATGCAACATCTGAATTGGCAATCATCTTGTCAATGTTTATTTTTGTCCTTGGGACAGAGTGAACTTGATCCGGTTCAATTGTCAGGAGCTTTACCTTCTCCTTGTTAGGGAGAAGGAGATTAAGGTACCGGTCTTGGATGGTATACTCAATCTGCCCCCCGCGACTGAACAGCTTCAAAATTGTTCCGAGATTGGACAACCCAATTTTTAGGTCATCGGCCTCAATCTCATCCTCGGCGTAAATGTAGACCGCCCTGGCGTCATCCAGGGCGCACACAATTGCCGTGCCTTTCTCAATCTCTAGTAAACACTCGTTTACCAGCCCGCCTAAATAGACCTTAGCCAAGAGATTTGCTAGAGCTTTCCCATCAAGTTTGCCTGTACTCATTGCGCAGTCCTCTCAGCAGAGCAGACAGTGCATCTCCAGACAATCGGGCCGTTTTTGCCCTTCAAAGTTTCGTTATGGACCCTATTGCCTTTACCGTATGTTAAATCTTGAAAATCATGGTGGCAATTACACTTTAGTATCTTTGTCCCGTTTGCCATTAGATTCCCTCCTTATTAAGAAATAAGTACCGCATCGGCAAGAACCTTCATTTTTAGGGACGTGAACCAGTACTCAGGATGGTCCCCCACGTCCGTAAACATTCCCCATTCAATGTTTGTTGCGGCTGTCGATTCACCGTCACCATTAAAAATTAAGACATCAGCATCCTCTGGTAACTTCTCCAGCCGCCGTCTAAGCTCCTTGACTGTCATCTTACTTCCCTAATTTGTACATTCCGCTGACAACGGTGTACTTGACGCCTTCACGCTTCAAGTAGGCAACACGGGTGCGGAGGTAGTGGTGAGCTTTTTCCTCGGTGTCATACTTGCTCTTGAACTTCTTTGACAGCACCTTGAAAACCTCAGCTTTGGTTGTTCCCTTTACCAAAAGCAGATCAATCTCGTAGGCGGCGGTCCCTTCCTTTGATCCCTGCGGACTCCTTACTCTATCGCCATTGGTTTTCTTGACTTTTGATTTGGGCTTGGACGCGGGTTTGGCCTTCGGCGATTCCTTGGCAGCAGTTTTCTGCTCTTTCTTGGCCTGCTTCTTTCCAGCGATTCGCTGTTCGATCTTGTCCACCTTTTTCGATTTCTCCTTGGGGGAGGTTGGTTGCTTCGTCTTTTGCTTTGTCACTGGTTTCTCCTTCTTCGACTCCGGTTTAGGTTTCGGTTTGCCGATGCTCTTCAAGATATGGTTCCCCTCGGCCCCGCGCAGGGCGTTTACAACAACACGGGATTCATCGGACAAGAGTTTTAACTCCTTGGGTTCCAGCAGCTTTGACGCTTTGGTGGTCCAGACTGCCAGTTCATCATCATCAGCATCCTTTCCCACCCGAACGTTCGGGTCCAAAATCTTTTCCAATTCTCCCACCGCTGCCATCATCACCTTTCGACTAAATTCCATTTTTTCATCCTCCTTTTTGACTATCGTAAATTTACAGCTTTACTCCTTTTCCTGCACATATTATAACAAAATAGCACGATTTTCTTCACAAAAAATTTCAACTATTTTCCCGGTGCAAGATAACTTCCTGATATGTCTGCGCTTCCCTCCTCTTCGCCATCCGTTCCGTGAATCGAAACGGTTCAAACGGAAGCCATGTCGCCCCGCGCATTTCACACACAATTACTTGTCCCATCCTGGACCGGCACCAGTCCGCCAACTCCTCATAGTCGAGGAGGTGCGACCCGTGAATATAATTACGTCCGGCCTTACCAAAATAGGGCGGGTCTATAAACCAGGTTGCTTTCTTGTTCTTGATCCGTCGGTAATCCCACTGCTTGATCTTCCAATGCTTAATCATTTTTACCACCAATTCGACGTTCCGAATCTGATACGGCCAATCGAACGCGCCAAACTTAGTGACGGTGTTCCGCGCTTGACTGGATGAACTGGCGCTCCCCCGTGACACCACCGCTAAAAGCCAGATACCCATCTCCGGCGGAGCGCCGCGAGGCGTCAAGTCTGTAACCTTCTGCCCGGTAAACGGCCTCACCGGCAGTTTCCTGATCCAATCCAGGGCGTCTTCCCGCTGAAGGAATTTCCAAGCTCCGATAATAACGTCGTTCAAATCGTAAATTTCCACTTGATGACGCCAATAATGTAAAGCATAGTTGGCCCCGCCGGCAAAAGGTTCGATGATGGTTTCATGCCTTGGAGCCGGGTAATGCTTCACCAGCTTGGCCTTGGACCCGAACACTGAAAAGGCGGTAGTCATTCCTTTACCTTTCTCACATCGTCCAGTCTAATTGTAATTGCCTTCTCGCCGGGCTTGTAGGTTGGGGAGCTACCATCCTCTACGTAATCCAACAACGGGGTCACAATTGATTTTACCAAAACACTGCCGCAGTCAAACTTAAAAACATCACATGGTTTTGAAAGACCCGACTTATAAACACTAAGTTCAGCCGTCCACCGGCCTGGAGTTTTTTCTTCTTCCTGCTTCTTTTTAGCTGTGTTGATGTAAGTAAACACATCTTTAATGTACTCACCCAGGGACGACTCAAACCCTTTTACTTTCGAGTCAGCGGCTATTTCCAACCGTTGCGGAATTTGTTCCCAATCACCACACCAATCATCCCCGCTCACTGAAGGATAAATTGGTTTTGTGGCTCCCGCCGCCGTCCGTCGGGTTGGCGTATGCCTCCGGCACTCTCCCATCACAACTGTACGTGACACGCCTGATAAAGTTACACTGAAGTCACATCCAAACTTACAATTTAAGCACCTTTCTTTTTCCGTCATATCCATTTCTTTGCCTCCTTTCAATAGCTCCCTAAAAATGGTCTGCCCATTTCTAACCGCTGAAGTATGTGAACGCATGATCCTTCCTCAAAATAATCCTCCCGCACCACCAGCCGGTTGAGCCGGAGGATGCCCTTCCGCTTTTCATCGTCATCCTGCTGAATCCCTAGCATCGCCGTGACGTGCGCGTACTTCCGCTTGTCCTCGCTGAAGTGTGACCGCTTCAAACTTTTCTGGTCGTAAGATTTGGCGCTGGCTTGGGTTGCCGTAAGCACCAGGCACTTCCTTTTCTGGCTGAGCGACCGCAGCCGCTTCCAGAGCGTGTTCTGCTTGTCCCGTTCGTCCCGGCCATCCATCCTCATAATGTCGGCGTAATCAATTACTACCACGTCGGGAATCCAATCCTCGCGCCTTGTCAGCACGTCCAACTCTGCCTCAACGTCCTCAATTCTCAAGGTGTCATTGGGGTAGCAGTATAACTTAAACCGTCGGCGCGTCAACCTTCCCAATTTAATCATAGCATCATGCGCCTCTTTCCAGGTGATCGGTTCTACTTCATCCTGATACCGAAGCCATAACGCTCCGTAGAAAGGCAAACCCTTCTTAACGCAGACGGAGCAAACGTCGTGGTTTGGATACTCGCGGGCGGCAAACTTCAGGTCGCTAAACGATTTTGTTGCCAATATATTAGCGGTCTCACCCGCAAACGGCGCAGCATCATCACCGCGGCAAAAGTCCAAGTCACATGCGCCTATTTGATTTCGAGCGCAGTCCATCACCGGCACCCACATCGGCTTGCAAAATTTATCCAGGTCCGATCTTTTACATTGATGGATGCCAATCCTCCGCAGCAGTTGGTTCTCCGACATGTCACCGGCCTCAAAAAACGCGACGTTACTGCCTGACCTCAACGCCCTGATTCCCATGTCAAGCATCAAAAACGTCTTGCCAACCTTCTCCGGTCCCATGATCCCAACCAATGCCTCTCTGGTCAGCTCGTCGTTTACAAACCGCCCCATTGCTCCAGGGTATTGGATTAACGACTCGCGGGAATCATTGAACGCCTGCCTGATCGTCACCTCATCCGGGTCCGTCACCGTAATCGCGCCGGACGAGTTGCGAGCGAGCAGAGAGTGGGTTGACAATCTTTTCTCGGCTTCGAGCACTTCCCCCGCCCTGGACAAATCCTGCAAATCCTCGCCCAGGATCGCAAGGTCGCGCTGCCTGAAGTATTTCTCGGACTCGGCCAGGATAAATTCCATGTTAAACTGCTTTGGATTGTAATCGCCGGACAAACTTTCAATTAAAAGTTCAAGCATGGTAATAGTTTGACTTGGCAACCCATCCTGTTTCTTGCTGGCGAGAACGTCCTTGATGTGTTTACCTGGAGCGTCGTTGTACTTGGAGTGGTAATCTAAGCACCACTGGGCGATGGTCCGGCCCTCGTCGGATTGTAGAAACTCCGGCCTGAAAATGCCTATAATTTCGTCAAGGTAATTTTTAGACACAATCATGCCAGTTACAATTCGGCGTTCAATTTGATCCAAGCTCGGTTCAATTTTCATAATTTACCCACTTTAGGCACGCAAGGAGAAGCCCCAGGAACGACGTTTTTTAGCCGGGGGGTATCAGGATATGGATTTGACGTGAAACGTCGTTCCTGGGGCCTCTCCGTTCGTCTGGCGGGGTCTGACAGAGCGCAATTCAACCCCACTCCAGCCAAAACTAACCAAATTTTACGAAATTTTGTCAAAATTAACCCCCGAAAAGCCCTCCTCGATGGAGGTTAGATACTTAGCAAACATTTTGGAGCCGGGATTAAACGCCGATGGCCGAACGTACTTTGAATCTTGCTGGTCCAGCCAGTAAACGTAACCCCGAACAAAACTAGGCAACGTGCTAGTCCAACCGTTGTGGTAGTAAATGTCAAATGGGTCATGGTGGATGACCTCGTGATAATCCGGGTCGAGCCTTGCCTCTAACCAAGCCGTTACTTGCTGGACCCACTGCTGTAACGATGGGAGGTGCGGCTCTATTTCAGCCGGGTCCAAGTTCAGCTTTTCTCCGGCTTCGATTGCAACCTTCCCTGGTTTAACCGGAACAGAACGGCCTGAATCCAAATTGGACCTGGACATGGCATCCTCCAGGGCGGCGAACTTGTCACAAAATTGGGTAGCTGTGTTAATTTTAGGAACGAACTTTTCATCGGCATGGTCGGCGTACCAAGTCAGAGCTTGATTAATTCTGGCTTTGGATAGTTCGGATTCAAAACTAAAGTTTGCTAGAATCCCGGCCCATTTTATTACGGTCTTGGGAGGTATTGCCATGTTCCTGGTGAATTTTACTATGCTAGCTAACTTGGATGATTCATCTTCAAAGTCGGCTTTAATTTGTTTAATTGGAATGGATGATGTTTCATCGGGTAAAAGATTGGCATGATAATTTTTTGGAATTGGGTCGGTTAATTTGTTGGCTCCTCGCGCGCGAGCGCGTGTGCGCCCGTGCGCAGGCGCGTTTTGATTTTTTAATCTATTACTCTCTATTAGATGGGGCGACAGATTGTCACCCCCCCTGGTGACAGATTGTCGCCCCCCCTGCGACAGATTGTCACCCCCATCTGATTTGGTGTTTGCTACTTGTTTTGCATCAATATATTCAGATATTTTGACAAAGTTTAGTTTGAAGCAAAGATATGGGATGTCTTCAGTTAGTTTTGTCTCAATTATTCCATGCTTACGGAAAAAAGTAAGGTATCGTTGTTGTGTTCTGATGTTAAGGCCGGTTTCATAGATCATGGATTTTGTGCTACGCCAAAAAAATCCATCGTCCATTAGTTTTTCTTCTCGTTCGAGATAAAAATACCAAACAACAAGATTTTGAAGTAAGACGGCCTGTCCAGGAGTAAATGTGTGCCTGAAGCTCCAGCATAGAGTCAATCCTCCAATGCCAGCAAGTTCGGCTATTCTTTGTTTATCATTCGTTGGTTTAGATAAAATCTGATTGGCCATTAACTATACCTCCTTTCTAGGTTTAGTTTGGCAAGAAGGTCTGGTGAGTTGAGAAAGGCAACTCACCAGACCATGACCCCTGGCCGGAGGCTCCTGCCGTATTTTAGTACTAAATAATATAACATGGATTTACCTCTCTGTCAACTGATGATAATAGCAATTTAATTTATCTATTATTTATTCTCCTTTCAAAGTTACAAGATAGTTTGTCTCATGATCGTCTTGGAATCGCCACCTTTGAGAATGGCAGATTTCCCGGATGGACTTCCGCACCGATTCCAATGCTTTCAATTCACCCTTTTTTGTGTGCCATTCAACGGTGCCTGCAATAGTTTCTCGTTGCTGATGTATTTCCCTGATTCTTTTTTTGATGTCGTTCTTTAGTTGGATTATGTCCTTTCGACAAGCAAACCATTTATAGACCCCCCGTGCCATTAAAATATTAGCAGTAATTTCTGGTGGCACTCCATAATATTCCAAGTCACGAATAATTAACTTGGTGTGGTTTTGCTTGTAGTTCCAAATGTTGGATGGCCTTACTTCCTGTGGGTTTAATTCATTGCTCATTTTTAGTCCTCTAGTTCCTCGCCCAGGCCGGCCTCAATCCAAGCCCGCTGGTCGGCGTTGCGGGCCCAGATGGCGGCGGCGTGAGCATAGACGGCGGCGGTGAAGGTGAAGGCAGCAGCGGCGGCGTGAGCATAGACGGCGGCGCGGGTGTCAGCGGTGGCGAAAGCGCAACACCACGCATACCGGATCATTTTATCTTTGTCCCAGGCCAACCGTCGGACAAACCTTATGCCCCGACAACATATTTTGTTACCGCAGTTTATAGTCTCATCCGATATCTCGACCTCCCATAATTCCGTGCCTATCCAATAATGCACCTGGTCGGCCCGGCACACGTGGAAGCCGTTCTCGCAGGCGGAGAGCGGGCCTTCGACGTATTGCCATTTGCCGGAAAGGTCATAGGCCCCCATCCCATAAATCGGCAATCCATCCGCAATCCATTTGTAGTATTTCATTTATTTTCCTCCTGTGGTTTTTTGAAAACGCAGTAGCCACAAAGATAATGCCCGTTGGTTTCGCAGTCTTGCCTTATGTTTAGCCGAATCTCGTTGGGAAAATATTTCGCCGCAGAGGAAAAATCCGGGCATGGGGCGTCTTGCAAATTAATCCCAAGGCTTATTAGTTTATGACCAAGATTGTAGCATTCTATTTGATTAGGCGTAAAAACCATTTCGGCTTGAACGTGGTTGTTACCGACGGCGATTTTGACTTGCCCGTTATAGATATATAGCCTCAAATAGTCGCTTCCGTGGTCTAGTTTTATTTCACCTTGCATCTTCTTCCCCTCCCCCCGGCCCCGCCGGTTAGCCCCCTTGCCCCTCGCAGTGTCCAAATCGGAGCTTGCCGATAATTTTTCTGCAATCATCACATAGTATATGTTGCGGGAGCAAAACATTAAACGATTGCCCGAATGCCAGATCAAATTCCGTTACGGGTGCTCCGCACAGCGTAGTAACATTTCGTTCGCCCCTGTCCCGATAGAACTGATTCCCCCTACGTGATCGCAGTTGATGCCGGATATGAATAATCATCGTCCTCCCTCCCCCGGCCCCGCCGGTTAGAATCCCCGCCTAAACGATTCCCACTCCTCCCGCTCGTCCGCCTCAATCCTGCGCCGCGTTTCGGCTGGCAGCGCGGCCTACTGGTTTTCCATCTTCCCGCCCTCCCTGTTTAGTTTGAAATCCACGATTTGCCCTTTTTTCATTTTGTCTCCTCCCTGACGATTCGGGTCAGGCTCCCGCCCTCCCTGACCAAGATGGACCCGGTTTCGGCGGCGGCGGGCATGGTCAGGCTCCCGCCCTCCCAGACCACGATGGACCCGGTTTCGGCGGCGGCGGGCAGGATTAGGCTCCCGCCCGCCCGGACCTCGATGTACCCGGTTTTGACGGCGGCGGGCATGGTCAGGCTCCCGCCCTCCCAGACCTCGATGGACCCGGTTTCGGCGGCGGCGGGCAGGGTCAGGCTCCCGCCCTCCCAGACCTCGATGTACCCGGTTTTGATGGCGGCGGGCAGGGTCAGGCTCCCGCCCTCCCAGACCTTGATGTCCCCGGTTTTGACGGCGGCGGGCAGGGTCAGGCTCCCGCCCGCCAGGACCAAGATGGACCCGGTTTTGACGGCGGCGGGCGGCTCGGTCAGGATTTCGACGACTCTAACCCGGCGGAAACACTCAACACCGTCAGGGGCGGAGGTGCCGGTTGGGGACTCAACCTCCAATTTGACACACCTCCACCCGGCGGGAACGCCGCCGCAGAATAGTCCCTCCCCGGTGAGCGAGCAGTACGCCCCATACCCTCCAACCTCGACCCACGGTCCAGGCAGCCTGGCAGCAGGGTGCGGCAGGTAGCACACCCGGTCATCTTCCCTAATGCTGGTAAACTCACTCTTTAATAATTTATATGCTACGGTCATCTTCTTTTCCTTTCCTTGTCTGGGTTAGTCTGTTAGCATCCGTTTTCCATTTTTCGTTCGAGCCCGATTATCTCACCATTTTATGAGGACACGGCTTGCCTAATCCCGGCCCAAGCCCTTCTGATCCGATGGTCCTTCCATCCCAAATCTCTCATGTGCTGCCGAATTGCCTTCCTGAATTTTGGCAAGTCTGATTCCATCCCGTCAAACTCCAAGTGATTCAGGGTTTCATTTGCTAATTGGATGGCGTCGGGGTCAAGTGACATAAGCACCTCAATCCAATTCAAATACTCGTCCGGCGTTTGAACGTGCCCACAGAAGTAAGTAAAGTCACTGGCGGAGATTGGATCCTCAATGTGCCGACGAAGTTCCTCGGTAATGAAGTCCCTGGCAAGAGCGCAGAATAGTGTGCTAAACTTGCCCAAGTCCTCATCATACAGTTGGGTTGCCCGAGTGTACGCCTCAGTCATCACTGCGAAGCATTCATTATAGGACAAACTGGTGTTTTTTTCATACTGATGTGCTACCTTCTGTAAAAGTTTTTCGTACTGCTTATATTCCATCACCAGCCCCTTCCCACGGATCGCATCCGTGAATTGCCTGATGAACATCAGCAGGGTTGGGTCGGTTGAATGAATTGATCTCTGCCTCAATGTACTGCTTCATTGTTTCTTTTGAGTTGTAAAAATCAATGAACCCGTTGCAACCGCCAACAACCTCACCATCGGGGGCAGTTATCGTGTAGGCCCACACGTCCCCCTCAAGATAGGCAGAGTATTCCTCAACCTCTGCTTCCAGGACGGCGGTTGCCTTTTCAATGGACCGCTTTCCACAGGTGCCGTATTCTTTTTTGACATCGGCTTTGCTGACCCAAATAAACCCGACCTGTCCGCTGTCCCATCCTTGAGGATCACAATCCCTAAACCCTCTGGTGCTAATAGCAATCCCGGAGTGGTCAATCATGTAGATTGGCAAAATAACGAGGGCGCCTTTGGCCCTTACAAGCCATGTTTTGACTTCACCCCAACTGTTGAAGTTGCCTGAGTTAATCTGCTCATCACCAATTTTGCATCGGCGGTGTGAACAACTCATCGTGCCAAGATGGTCATAATCCTTGCGCGGATCAATTGGCATATCGTCCTGCCAAATACGGACCTGATACCCACTGACGATCATGCCGTCTTTCAATTCCGATATTTTGATTTGTTTCATTGCCTAATCCTCCTATTTAATTGTGTTGTATAGGTTTACCTTACAGGTTTGCCTTGTACAGGTCCGCCTTGTACAGGTCTGCCTCGGACAGGTCTGCCTTGTACAGGTCTGCCTCGGACAGGTCTGCCTTGTACAGGTTTGCCCTGCACAGGTTTGCCTTGCACAGGTCTGCCTCGGACAGGTCTGCCTTGTACAGGTTTGCCTCGGACAGGTCCGCCTTGGACAGGTCCGCCTTGGACAGGTCCGCCCTGTACAGGTCTGCCCTGTACAGGTTTGTCTTGTATAGGTTTGCCCTACCCAAGTTTGCCTTGGACAGGTCCGCCTCGGACAGGTCCGCCTCGGACAGGTCTATTCCTGCCAAGTCTGCCTCGGACAGGTTTACTCCTGCTAAGTAGAACCTCCTGAAGTTCCTCCTGCCTAGTTGGTACATCTTAAGCAGAACAAACGCCCGGAAGTCAATAATAACGTAATTTTTCCTCATGCCTATTCCTCCTCATCTTCTTCGTTATCATTTTCTTTATTACACTGACAGTCCTCGACAAAGCACCCACACTCAGAACATATTGTCTCGAAGCACTCCACACAAAAACTGCTGTTCCCATCCGGGAAGGAATTGCCATCTTCATAGGTGTCATCATAGCTCAGAGTATCACAGATTTCCTTGCCGCAATGGTCACAATGGTTTAGGCAGAACTCACATACCGGGCGGTCTTTGTCAAAGACGTGAGCGGGTTTCTCTTCCGGTAAACTTCGAGAATAACGATGGCTGTGATACCATTTTGCTCCAGGGGCGTTGGGCGGCAGGTAATATTCAAGCTCCCCATCATCGGGACTTTTAATTGCCTGGACGCCGCAACCCTCGCATGTCCATAATACCTCCGGCTCCGGTCGGACCCACTTAGGTGATTTACCATCAATGCTGTCTTGATAGGCATAAAGGCGCTCTATGGGGTCGCCATCCCCATTTTCAACGTCCTCATAAGACTCCGGGTGGAACCGCTCACCCTCGGGAACTGATCCTTCACAACATGGGCACCCGGCCCCCTTTTTGAACAGATCAGCTTCCCAATCGAGCATATCTCCATTGTTGACGCCATAGGCATCCCAAGGTTCACCGCAGACAACGCATTTAATGTCCATAATTTGCCTCCTCAGTCAACATTGCCGCCCATGCCATAACTAGCAATGGCAGTGTTTTCAACGGCCAGGTGCCATACTTTACCAAGCCTGACTACCTTGTGCTCGCTGGTCTGATGCCTGACCATTCCACGAACGTACTGCTGCTTCCCGTCAGGACCAATCATGATTTCGGGAGCGGTGTGATGCCCCGTTCCTCTGTTCCCAGACAAAACGGGGTAGCGTTGGAGTTGCCCATCCACTCTTTTGAGTTGGGGCATTACAATGCTGTGATGCGTTGGTGTGCAACCGTTGGGCAATCCGTCAACCGGCAGGAAGAACCATTCGCCTTGCCTCATGGCGTCTTGGTGATGTTGCTCCTCCCATTTTTTTACGGCATCAGGCTTGAGTGATTTGATTGCCTCATCAAACGTCTTGGCGCGGACTGCAATTTCCGACATGAAAAAAACGCCATTGTACCCGCTGCCTGTCGTATCCCATCCGCAAACAATCGATCTGGATGCCTCTGACTTTTTGCCGTCAATCATTGCATATACACGGATCAAACTGCCGCCGAGGAAATGACGGCTGTAAGTGAACGGCTCCATTTTGCCTGTTTTTCTGTTCATTCTGGTAGTGGTTACTTCACGATAGAAGTCGTTTTGCTTCTCTACCATCTCAATCCAGTCTCGGAACGGATCAATGCTCAATCCGCTCAATCCCGTAAACGGCACAAGCACCTGAACTAAGTGCCTGACCTCTCCTTGGTGCCTTGACGTGGTAACTCCATAGCGATCTCCATTGCCAATCATCAGGCCGCTTGGATTGCGCACAACCAATGGGAAATGACTGCCATAACTGTAAAGCGCCTGCTCATCCGCTTTGATTGTACAGGAACGAATTTTCCTGACCTTGCCTTTCTCCCAGCTACTAACTACTAAGTGCTTGCTCATTTCATGCCTCCTTTTTGATAGGTGATTTCCGAGCACCCATCGGTTTTGACGGTATACGCCCCGTCAGAATGACAAACTAAATTGCTGTTCCTTCCCATGAAAATCATGGCGTGAGCTTTTGCCTTGTACGCCCTGATTTTTGGGTCGGAGCAGTAAACCGTGTCGCCGTGCGGTCCTTGCTCAATTAAATTGAACTCCATTGCCTTAATCCTCCTCGTGATAGTAGCAATCTTCCGGCAGCGAATAGGCCAACATGTTTTCACTGCCTACCGTGCCTAAATCTCCGCATGGTCCGCCTGACTTCATCATGAAGCAGGGAGACGTTTTGTTACATCTGGCAACCCACTTGGACAGCTCAATGGTAACGTACCCACTGCTGGTGTCATAAGTACCGGCATAGCCGTCGTTAGGCAACTTCGGATCAATATCGTATTTGCCTTCATCGTTGATGTACCAATCACCGATCAAATAGGTTGTGCCATCACACATTTCGATATCTGGGCAATCAAGCCGCTCCTCAATTTCCTCCTCGCTCAACCCTTCCAGCTCCAACTCCTCCCGCATGGTAAGCAATGCTTCTTCATACCCGATGTCAATGCTTTCTCCGATCCAAACATCCAGCGTCCAGCTATCAAGCTCATTTTGGTGAGCGACGCCACAGACGATGTGCTGATCGTCCGCTGTAACTTCTCTGATTGTTAGTTTTTTGCTCATAATTTGCCTCCTTTTCTCTGTTTGGTTTTAATTACCTTCATGTTATCAATTGCCCATTGCCTGATTGAAAGCCCCTCTGATCCGGCGTCGTTCCAGCCTCTGCCTTTGCTCCATGCCTCAAACAATTCCGGCGGCAGGGGTGTGCCTAATTCAAAAATATCGTGGGGCACCGTCATTGTTAATCCGTCCTCACCATAAGTGCCGCTCAGAGTAAGTTTGTGCCCTTCAATTTTGCATGATCCCATCATCCAATGCCCAAATTGACTAAGTTTAGTTGCAACAATGATGCCTCTGAAATTGTCTGGTCCAATTGGCAAGTCATCACACGAAAGTAGGCATAAGAACTGCCCTGATGTCGTGCGTTGCTCACCATCTTTGGTGTAGTATGTTTTCACATTGTCAATAAACATTGCTTCCTCCTTTCAGTAGATTGCTATCTTTTTGATTGCAGTTTCAATGTGGCAATCAGACAAGTATTTATAGAGTCTTGCCCTTATTTCATGGTGTTCCGTTGTTGCCCGCCAGAACATATCCCAGGCATACCGCACATGGGACATATTATGCCTCTTGTAAAAATCAATGAGTGCTTCAGGTGGTGTGTTGTTGTTTGGATTATTGGAGAAATTAATCTCTGTTTCCATCAATACCTTTAATTCATCGAAATCTGATTGCTTTATCTTCATTGCCTAATTCTCCTTCTGCTACTTTTTCCTCATACTTAATAACTTCTGCTTCGTTGGTGTCCCCGGTGGTAAAATAATCAGAGGTGTGTGCTAACTCGTGCACCAGAATCGAGTACCACGTTGATAGATGAGCCCTCGCCCTATTTATTATTTGGATATGAGCGAAAGTTAATTCATCCATTTGATTAAAATGGACTTCACAACCGCTGCTCTCAGGATTGCCGAGTTTAAATTCAATTGTCATTAATTTTTTAGGCAGCAGTTTCCCGTCTAGTTTCAGGCGGTTATACGCCTGCTCAACCAATTTTGGCACGTCGTCTCTGCCTGTGCGGTTTATAATCTTCATCTGCCCTGCCTCCATTTTATAGTATCAGTTTTCAAAAAAGGCATCAAGTCAATTTTGGTTACAAACTAGGCAGTTGCCATCGGCAAATAAGATGACATGATTGCCTCCTTTCAGGCGGTTTTTACCCATTCCATTCAGTCCATAAGATTAACCCATCATGGACTGTAGCAATGGTCAAATATCCGCCGCTTCATCTATTGCCTGGCGGGTTTTTTTGCTTACAATATACAACGTCATGATTGCTACCGTCATCGCTGCTCCTTGCCACCAGGATAATTGCTTTTCTTGTTCGCTTGCAAAGGTAATTTGTTTCATTGCTTAGTCCTCATCTTTACAGTGAACGCGCCGGTAGTTTGATTTGCCTGAACGCATGACTCTCCGTAATCTTCATGGCCAATTTCCTTGTTCCACTTAATCATGTTAGTTGCCAAGATTGAGGCGTCAATTCCGCCTGCTGAGATGAAGCCAAGTCTTCGGTGCCAATCATAATTATTGTGGTTACTTAGGGCAAAATCGCGTCCTGCTTCGGTAGGAATAATTTGCCCCGACGTATTGATTTCAACCATGCCTTGCTTAAGGAGTGCATCAAGCGTCTTACCTCGATTGGCCCCCTTTCCCATCGTGCCAATTGAAACAATACAAATTAGCTGTTCTGCCTGTGTCTTTGTCATTTCATCCCCTCCCTCCAATTTATCGTTATTTAATTGTGTTGTATAGGTT
>Ga0105093_10000234_pt1 | contig 21284 bp, 16 predicted proteins | sample PPLLak3March2015_2_FD_79111 | JGI IMG/M metagenome (GOLD analysis project Ga0105093, IMG submission 79111) | Freshwater sediment microbial communities from Prairie Pothole Lake near Jamestown, North Dakota, USA - PPLs Lake P8 Core (3) Depth... | ecosystem: Environmental > Aquatic > Freshwater >... | reverse complement strand
GGGCGGGGCCAGAAACGCCAGGGCGCACAGCGCCGCGGCAAGGATACCCAGCATGCTCCATCTTTTCATGGTCGAATCCTCCTCTCGTCTGAAAGGTTGTTGGAGAAAGGCGTCTTGCAACGCCCCCCAGAAAGACGCCTGGGGGCTGAAACGGAAAGGAAATGGCCTGCCACGCTCGAAGCAAACTTGTATTCCATAGAATGCCTGCGGCTTGGAGTCAAGCTGCAACTTGCTTTCAACGCAGGCGCCGGCCGAATAACTCCTTGTCAATTTCGCGAGTTTGATAGTATGAATCAGTTGGGCGATTCTTTTTTTTTTGGAGCTCCGGCAGGGAATCTGCCTGGCAACACCGAAACAGCGAAGGCGCCCGGGAGAACGACATGAGCAAGGGCGATCAACTGATCGTCAAACGATCCCTGTTTTCGTGGGTATTCGACGGCAACCTGCGCTGGCAGTTCCTTCTGCTGGCGATCATCGCCGTTGCCGTTTTCACCCGGGTGTTGCCCCTGGAGATGCAGAAACGCATCGTCAATCAGGCCATCAGCCTGCGCAAGGTGGACCTGCTTCTGACGTACTCCGCCTACTACCTGGCCGCCGTCCTGCTCTCCAGCGCCTGCAAATACCTGATCAACGTTTTGGAAACGCTTATCGCGCAGCAGTCCCTCGCGCGCATGCGCAACGCGCTCTACAACCACATCATCACCTTGCCGTTGAACTTTTTCCGCAACACCCAGCCCGGCACCGTCGTCAATGCGGTTGTCAACGAACTGGCCGTTCCGTCCAACTTCGTGGGCTCCGCCGTGTCCACGCCGGTGTCCAACGTTCTCACCCTGATCGCCTTCGCCGGCTTTCTCTTTTGGCTGAACCCCCTGTTGGCCGCGGTGTCCCTCAGCGCCTACCCGGCCGCCATGATCGTGCTGCCGTTTCTGCAGAAGCGCGCCAATCTGGCCAACCAGCAGCGGGTCGACCTGGCGCGCACGTTCTCGGGCCGGATCGCGGAATCCATCGGCGGAATCCACGAAATCCACGGCAACGGAGCCTACCGGATCGAAACGCGCAAGTGCAACCGGCTGGTGGAACAGCTGCGCAAGGTCCGCGTGGTCTGGAGCCTTTACCGCTTTGCCGTCAAGTCCACGAACAATTTTTTCACCAGCCTCGGGCCCTTTCTGGTGTTCATCCTCGGCGGCTACCTGACCATCAAGGGCCAGTTGGAGCTGGGCTCGCTGGTGGCTTTTCTCTCGGCCCAGGAAAAGCTCTACGACCCGTGGAAGGAGCTGATCGAGTTCTATCAGGTCTACCAGGACGGCCGCGTGACCTATGACCGCACCATGGAGTTCTTCGACGTCGAGCCGGATTATCCCCTGACCCCCGCCGACCGGCCCGCGTTCGAGCTGGAGCCCCGCCTGGAAGTCCAAGACCTGTCCTTCTTCACCGACAGCGGGATCCGCCTGCTTGACGATATCAACCTGCACCTCGAACCCGGCGAGCACTTGGCCCTGGTGGGGTTCTCGGGCAGCGGCAAGAGCACCCTGGCGCTGTGCATCGGCCAGCTCAACAAATACAGCGACGGCCACGTCCGCATCGGCGGGCAGGAGGTCTCCGAACTGACCAAGCAGGACATGGCCGTCAACGTCGGCATCGTGTCCCAGAGCCCCTTCATCTTCGAGGGGTCCATCGCAGAGAACCTGCTCTACGCCAGCGAAGCCGTCCTCGGTGCTGACGGCGGCCGCCGGCCGACGCTGGATGACATCATTGCCGTCCTGCACCAAACCGGGCTGTTTGCGGATGTGCTGCGTTTCGGATTGAACGCCTTGCTCACGGCGGAAACCCATGCGGATCTGGTGAAGGACATCATCCGCATCCGGCGCAAGTTCCAGGAGAAGCATGGTGAAAAACTGGCCGACTACGTCGAATTCTTCGTCGAGAACGCGTATCTCTTCCACTCCAGCATCGCCGAGAATCTGACGTTCGGGGCCGCCAACCGCAGCGATTTCACCCATGTCGAACTGTCCCGCAACGATTATTTCCTGGAATTTCTGGAGCAGTCGGGACTGCACCAGCTGCTGCTCCGCCTGGGGGCTCAGCTCACGCGGCAGACGGTGGACATTCTGGGCAACCTGCCGCCGGAAGCGGTCTTTTTCGAACAAAGCCCCATGAACGCCGATGAACTGCCCGACTACAAGGCGGTGGCGGATCACCTTCGCCGCCGCGGAATCGGCGATCTCGATCAGCCGGACCGCCGCCGCCTGCTCACCCTGGCCCTGCGCTTCACACCCGGCCTGCACAAAATGGTGGCCCTGCCGGCGGAGCTGCAACGCCTGCTGCTCGAGGCCCGCGCCCGCTTCCGGGAACGCGTCTCCCGCGACCTGCCCGGCGTTTTCACGTTCTACAGCAAGAGCGATTATATCTTCTCCCAGACCATCCTGAACAACATTTTCTTCGGCAAAGCCAAGACCATGATCCCTCAGGCCCAGGAGGTCATCACCCAGAACATCATCCAGGTGCTGATCGAAAGGGATTTGCTGGAAACCATCGTCGAAATCGGCATGCATTACAATGTCGGCAGCAAAGGCGAAAAGCTTTCGGGCGGACAGCGCCAGAAGCTGGCCATCGCACGCGTCTTCCTGAAATCACCGCGGCTGCTGATCATGGACGAAGCGACTTCGGCCCTGGACAACACCTCCCAGGCCCGCATTCAGAACCTGCTCGAAACGCGCTGGAAGCGCAAGAGCACCCTGGTGGCCGTCATTCACCGTCTGGACACCGTTCGCAAGTTCGACCGCATTGCGGTCATGAAAGCCGGAAAAGTGGTCGAAATGGGCAGCTACGATGAGTTGATTGCCCGGAAAGGAGCCTTGTATGAGCTCGTTGGACGAAAGTAGCCCGACCCCCTCGTGCGAATACCAGGAGAACCTGGACATCCTGCGCCAAACCTATTTTTTTTCGGGGCTTCCCCTTGAATCGCTGAAAATTTTTGCCTATCTTTGCACTCGGGAAAAATTCAGGGAGGATGATTTTCTGTTCCTCCAGGGCGAGGACGACGGGGAGGCGTTCTGCATCCTCTCCGGCGGTGCCCGCCTGGAGCGCACTGTGGAGGATACGACCGTGCCGATCCGCACGGTCGGAGCGGGTGAATTCATCGGCGGCCTGACCCTGATCGGTGAAACCCGGCGATTGTATTCCTTGAGGGCGTTGCAGGAGACGATCTGCCTCGTTTTGAGCCGCGAAAAGTTCGCCAAAACACTGGACCAGTTTCCGGAGCAGCGGCATCGGATCTTCAGAGCGGTGGTCGCGGCCATTAACGACTGGGAGGAGCACTTTCTGGAGGGCATGACCGAGGCGTGCGGCGGGTGCCGGTCCAAATTGGGAGTCAGCCTGCTGTGAGCATTCCGCGAATCGAGCCGCCAAGGACGCAAGGGGCATGAACACGACGGGGTCGGTTTCCTTCGAGCTGCGGAACCATCTGTCCGAACTGGCGACTCTCTGCGAAAAAATGGAGCGCGTCGGCCAGGCGTTGAACCTGTCGCGAAGATGCCTGTTTGAAATGAACTTGGCATTGGATGAGCTCTTCACCAACATCATTTCCTACGGGTTCCAGGACCAGTCCGAGCATTTCATCCGAGTCCATATATCCGCGGACCACGACGTGTTGACCGTGGTATTGGAGGACGACGGTATCGCCTTCAACCCGGTCGAGCGCATCCCGCCTGAAATTCCCTGTACGGTGGACGAATGCAAGGTGGGAGGGTTGGGCATTCATTTGGTCAAGAATCTCATGGATGAAATCGTATACGAACGTCGGGCGGGCACGAACGTTCTGACGCTTAAAAAAACAATTGAAAAAAGCTGAACGGTTTAATGGGCGCGTGTGAATGGGAGGATTCTTCATGGATATTGTCGAGGTAAAGCAGAGCGGAGTGAGCACTTTTAAACTTCAGGGGCGGCTGGATTCCAACACATCCCAGTCATTTGAAAAACGGCTTTTGGACGCTATTTCCGACGGCACCAAGAACGTGATCATCGACTTCAAGGAGCTCGATTACATCTCCAGCGCCGGGTTGCGCGTCATTTTGAAGGCCACCAAGACCCTGAAACGACAGGACGGCAAGATCATGCTCTGTTCGATGCAGGATTACGTCAAGGAGGTCTTCGAGATCGCGGGCTTCGATTCCTTCCTTCCGATCGTCCCCAGCCTGGAGGACGCCTTCAAGGCCTTTTGACCGGCCGGTGCTTTGCTTCACGCCCGGATGCCCGCCAGCCGGGCGCCGAATCCGGCCGCAATCCGATCAAGCCGCGCCGGCCTAATTCGCGGATAAACTGGCTCACGGCCACTTCGGCTTCTTTGCGTTCCAGCCGGTGCGTTTCGGCGAAGGCGGCCGCAATCCGCCGCAGGGACCTCCGGCCGTCTAACATGCCCCAGACCCCGGACCCGAGCCGGTCGAGCTGCAGTTTCGCCGTCCGCGGCGGGGCGGCACGAACGCCGAGCCAGCGCGCCAAAGTCGCCATCCAGGGCCGCACCGTCACCGGGTAAAGAACCACCACCTCGCCGTTGTCCAGGCGCTGCTCCCGCACATGCCGGTTCTTGACCGGGATGCACGCCAGCGCCTCACTGCGGCTCTGCTGAGGTGCCGAGCGGTCTTTCGTCAGCCATCCCATAACCGTCGCTCACGGCCTGGATTTCCGGGTCTTCGATCGGCCGGCGGGCTTCCAGCCGAACGCCGAGGATGCGGTTGAGCCCCGCCACATGCCACAGGCGCAGCCGGCGGAACCGGGCCATCCCCAGTCGCGCTTGCAAACGGCCTCCCGGCCCGACCGGCAGCGCATCCCCGCCATCGACGGCCGGATGGCCTCGGGTCGTTGACGGCCGGAAGGAGAGGCTCTGGCCGCCTGCGACCGCCTGCGCGAAATCGGCGAGGTTCCGGTTCTGGAGCAGCACCTCGGCGGGCGCCCATCGGTAGAGGGTCAGCCGGCGCCCCCGTCCGTTGAACTCCAGGACGAACCGGCCGGTCTGGAACTGGTGGCGCGCAAGAACGAAATGATCGGGCAAGAACGCAACCATGTCGTAAAGCGCCCATGCGACCCGGCCGTCGGAGCGATGATCCCGGAACGAGGCGAGCACTTGGGCGGCGTGGGGGGCGATGACGCTCGCTCCGGGCCGTTCCAGGAACTGGATCATGCTGGCGGTATGGCAGGACGGGCAATAGAGCAGAACTCCCTCCGCCCGCTCGCTGCCCGCATCCCATAGAAAGCCTTGGACCTCAAACCCCGGCGCGGCGGCTCGCCATTTCTCGGATAGCGCCGTCTCCTGGAACACCCCGCCGTTTCGCCCCACGTGGCGGTAGACCTTTCGCAGTTGGCGCCGTCCTGAAAATCGGCCCTTCACCGCCGCCCATTTGATCTCCATCACCGGCCCCGGCTCGGACTCCAACAGCAGATGCCGTAGCCCGATCCGCGCCGGATCCCAATCATCGGGGACCGCGAAGCGCACGCCGTTCCATGCAATGGTTTTCCAATTCCTCGCGCTCACCGCTCACCTGCCCGGCGTTATTTCGGAACGAACAGGTCCCATGCCGTCGTTCCGGACCGGACGGGCGGAGGGCGGCTCTGCCGCAAGGCCTCGCGCCGCTCCATCCGATTCTCCCGGAAGCAGCGGGAATCTTCCTCCAGCCGGTTATGCAAGGTGAGCTTGACGGCGTTGCCGATTTTTTCCTCCTCGTCCTGGACGTTATGCTGAAGGATGAGGCTGATGCGGTTGGCGTGGGCATCGGAAAAGGACCACTTCCAGCTGATGAAGACCCGGAAGGGATCCCCCTGGTATTCGGCCGGATCGCCGAATTCCTTCTTGAGTCGCCGCAAAAGCTCCTCAAAAAACTCCACGCTGCCGTCTTCGTACTTGAGCTTGATTCGGACGATGGCGTGCGGCGAACGGCAGGTGCCGAAGGCGATCAGTCCGCTTTTGAAACCTGGAATCGGCAGGATTTCGACCTCGTGCAGGTTCTCCATGTAGCGCACCGGCAGAGCGGTCTCCATGATCACCCGGTCCGCGACCTCCCCGATCGGCCGCCCCAGGGTGAACCCGGCGACCGACAGCGGGACCTCTCCGGCCTGGCCGTGAGCACCCGCCGCCATGATTCCAGCGACCACCGCTGCCACCACGCATATTCGCATGTGAACAACCTGCCATAGGTGGATGGAGTAACCGACAGAAATTGACTGATAGTAAGGCGGAAGAAGAGAAATTGCAACCGATCTAAACCGGCCGAGCAGCCGGTTTAATAAGGCAATCGCGCGAGTGACTTCAAAATGAGCGTCAGCCCCATGGCAAACATGCCCATCAATCCCATGCCGCAGGAGAAGCCTGCCAGCAGCACCGGGCTGTACTGGCCCCACATGGCGCCGTACCGCCGCCGGAAGATATAGCGGCCGAGCAGCGCCCCGATCACTTCCAGCAGGAGCCCGTGGGGCGTGCTCTGGCCCAAGCCCCGCACCAGGCCGTAGACCAGCATCACCGGCAGCCCGAACAGGCTGAGCAGACTGTATATGACGACACCGAGCAGGGTCCCGCCCCCCACGTAAATCCAGTTCAGCGCCTGAAAGAAAAGCGAGTTGCCCTCCAGGGTAGACGTCTGCATCAGCAGGGTGTTCAGCGCCTGCAAGTGCCACAACTCCTGGGCGAACGGATAGGCGCTGGAAGGGATCGGCGCCAGCCGCCAGATGAACTGTGAAAACAGGAGGCTGGCGATCATCACCACCGGGAAGACCACGATTTCCGACTTGATGATGCCCCGAATGCTGGTGCCGGTCAGCTCGATTTCACGGAAGCTCACCGTGGCGCTTCCGTAGTTGTGGATGGGGATGGGGGCGTACCAGATCTCGATCCCCTGGTAGCCGAAGTATTTGGCCCCGGCGATGAAGCTCGCTTCGCGCACCAGCGGCAGGCTCACGAACTGGCCGGCGATGCCTTCCATCCGCGCCGTGATGTAGGAGATCACCGGCGTGTAAAGGAATCCGTAGATCAGAAAGAACACCACCGGAAAATTGGGCACCAGCCAGACACAGAGCAGCACATAGGAAACCGTCGAAAAAACGTAGATGCCGATCGACAGCCAGAAGTTGATGTCGCCCCGGCCCGGCGGCGGGCGGAAGAGGTCCCGCAGGCGGCCGCGCTCGCCCGCCCCGAGGCCGGAGAAGGATCGCGCCACATGGTAGACCCCGACCAGGCCGATGGCCAACCCCAGCCCGATGCCGAAGCTCAGGTAAAAGTCGAAGTTGTTGGCGAAAACCGTCTCCACGGTGCGCATTCCCGGGTGCCAGCGGTGGAGGATGCCGTGCCGGTAAAGGATGGGATTGGCGATAACGGTGATAATGAGCCCTCCCAAGCCGCCCATCACCGCCCAGAAAGGCAGCACCATGCCGATGAACACCAAGCCGAGGTCGAGCTGGATGCCGGTGGCCACCGCCGGGAGCCAGCCCTCGGTGTGCACGCTGAGCTCGACCCACGGAATCGGAATCGGACGGATCGGCTCCATCAACACCAGACTGGAAAAGGCCGGCAACAGCACATAAACCGCGCCGAACACCAGGCCGATGACGCCTCCGATGGAAAACACCCGCCACTTCCAGCTTTTCTCCCGCGCCTCGACGGACTCGGCCAGCGCCATGGTTCCCAAGGCGGCCACCGGCGCCATGGGAAACGGCAGTTTCTCGACATCGGAGGTGATCCGGTAGAGGGCGTAGCCCAAGCCGAACTGGTCCACCCGGGTGATGATCTGGGTGCCGATCAGCAGCAGCACCGGAATCAACCAGTCGCGGTGAAACAGGGTGCGCTCGATCAGGGCGGCGGATTCCGGCGGCGGCGCCACCCAGGCCGGTATGAATTCGACCACACCCAGCATGCGCGCCGCATCGGACTGTACCAGGTATTGGTTCCACAACAGGCCCTGGAAGGGGGTGTGCAGCGCCGCGCCGGCCATGTAGTAAAGCAGGAAGATCTCCTGCTGCTTCAGGTCGCTGTAGGAACGTTTGGCGAGTTCGGCGAAGAGGATGATGGTCACCCAGCGCGCCGCCGGCCCGATGCCGGTGCCGATCACCAGCTGCAGGTACATGCTGCCGGGCATCATCAGGAAGCCGATGAAGATCGCCCCGACGACGGTCTTCCAGTCGAAGCCTTCCTCGAAGTGGGTCGGAGCCTTCAGCAGGTCCCGGTATTCCTGGAGTTCACGATCTTCTTTCATTTTCTAATCGGGCAGCACCATGTAACTCGCGTAGCTGAACAGTCCATAGATGGCCCAGCTGCCGGCCATGAAGAAATCGCCGATGATCAGACCGATGAAAAAGAAGCGCAGGTTCTTGAACAGCGCCGTGCCGCCGTAGCGAATGCACAGGGCGTTGCAGGCCCACCCGACGAAAAAGCTGAACCACAGCGTCCACATGGCGGAGCTGTAAGCCGTGAGGTACCCGATGGGATGAATCGGCCACCAGTAGAAACGATGGTAGCAGACGACCAGGGCCAGCATCACGGCCGCGCCGCAGGCGATGAAGATCAACACCCAGCTGCGGGGTTCCGCCGGAGATTCCACCAGGCTGAAGATGTTCTCGTAGACGGCGACGGTCGTACGGCTCGCCCAGTCCATATCCAGCTCGCGCACCCCGAATTTGTAGGCGACCGAAAGCATCGCCGCGAAGGAGACCGCGACGCCGGCCACCACGGAAAGCATAATGGCGATCGCGACCCTGCGGTTGTTGTGCACGCCGTCCGTCACCTTGCGTGCATGCAGCAGGGCCGGCATGAGCGCTTCGCGCAGGTCCAGGAAGAGCACCTTTTGGGCCACGGCGGCGACCACCAGGCCGGTCGGGGTCAAGAAGCGCGAACCGAAAAACGCCGTCAGCGCGTCGAGCGGGGCGGCGGTGAGCGTGAAGTAGGTGATTCCGCCCTGGCAGATGACCCGGACGGCCACCAGAGTGAACAGGAAGAAGGCGGCCAGCACCAGGACTCCGGCCGCGATCGGAAGTCCGTAATGGTGGCACCACAGCACCAGGCCGACGCAGCCCGCCACCAACCCCCAGAAGGCGCGCTGGCTCGTGATCCACTCGGTTTGAGGGGTTGCATCTCGGCTCCGGCCGAAGGCTTTCAGAAAGAGGTCCAGAAAGTGAAACCGCGCCAGCCACGCCAGGAAGAGGAAAAACACCAGATAGGCGCCGATGGTCTGGGTTTCCTCGGGCCGCGAGAGGGTCGAGCTGAAGGTCACCCCCAGCGCCGCCGCGGGGATGTTGATCCCCAGCACGCTCAGCAGGCCGGTCAGCAGCGCCCCGGCGAGGAAAAAGAACCAGAGCGAAAAGGAAACCTGCTTGGCGGTCAGGAAGGCAAAACCGATGAAGGCCGGATAGATGTAAATCTTCAGCTTGTAGAACCCGGAAAACAGGCCGGCTTTGGGAAAGAACTTGCCCGCCAGGATCAGGGTGGGGATCGAGGGAATGGACGGGTTGTAAAAGCTCAACCCGTTGATCAGGTGCAGGCAGACTGGAACCAGCAGACCGGCCAGCAGGTAGCGGTGCATCAAAAACGCCCCCAGCCGGTCCTCGTCGAGCGCTTCCTGCATCAGGAGCGGCACGCGCAGCAGAGGAAAGTTCATGCGCTCGTTGTAGAGCGGCTGTCGGCTCAAAAGGCTGACGATGCAGATCATCACAAAATAACAGAGCAGAATGAAGCCGGTCCACTCCAGGAGCGGGCCGATCCAGGCGTCCCAGGGGATACGCTGCAAGACCTCGAACCAGTCCATCTGCCGGGCGCCGGAAATCCCGTTGTAAAAACCGTCGATCGCCTCCCGGCTGGCGGGGTACCAGCCCTTCGGCAGCAGGGGCTGCAGCACGTCCTCCCAGCGGTTTTCCACGGTCGCAAAATGGTAAGGAGCGGTCAGGTTGAGGAAGAACGTGCGCGCGAGCCCCGTCCACGCAACGCCCGAAAGCAGCACCATGAGCGCCCACATCACCAGCAGCTCCCGGCCGGTCAAGAAGCGCCGGCCCCGGAACACCGCGCGCAGCGCCGCCGTCACCAACATCATCCAGACCAGCAGGTAGAACGGCGCCAGCGGAAACTGCCCCCCGCCGAGCGGCGTTCCCTTGAGGTAGGCGTTGTTGAACGGGGTGAGGACGCAGATTCCCAGCGCCAGCAGGGCGCCGATGAGCACCGCGCGCAGCCGAATGCGCTCGGCCGGGACCGGTGGCTCCTGGCCGTCGGCAGAAGGCGCGCTGCGGCCGGCGGCGGCGGTCATGGCGTTTCTCCTTCCGTTCGCCCAGGGGATTGAGCAGCCGGCTTCAGCCGCGCGCGCGCCGCCGCCAGCTGCTGTTCGTAGTGCACCTTGGCCGGTTCGTCCAGGGAGCGCCAAATCAGAAGCTGGCGCCGGACGATATGCAGAAACCCCTTGTTGATGCGCCGCCAAGCGTTGGATTCGCCCGATTCGCGCGTGAGCACCACCCCGATTTCGAGGAACCCCGGCTCCTGGGGCGCCGGTGCGAAGCGCAGCTCCACCTTCTGTTGGATGCCGAAATCGAACGGCGCCAGCCAGACGCGGCAGCTGAGATGCAGGCACTCGGGGAACTCGCAGGCTTCCTGGGGGCAGTCGTCGGCGCCGCCGACGACGCTCGGCAGGTCATCGCAGGCGAACGACAGGTCGATCTGGGAGGCCGAAAAGCGACCGTGCGAGACATCGAAATGCCCTTCGAAATAATCGAGCAGAAAGCCGCCGACGCTGGCCTGCTCCGGGTAGGTCATCAAGATGGGCAAAACCAGTTCGAGGACGTTGCCGCGCGCCGGCGGCAGGGTCCAGGAGCGGTTCACGTCCGGAATGGCGATCTGGCCGGCCACCCTGGACGGGTAGATCACGGACAGCAGCACCACCGCGATCACCAGCCCCATGGCCGCCACGCCGGCCAGCGAGGAATAGTTCACCGTGATCCCTGACCACAGGGCCGTTTCGGCAAATAGTTTGGCCGTGGTCTGCGCCAGAAGGTAGCCGAGCACCACGCTGAGCACGGCGAAGGCCAGTGCCTCGGCGATAAAGAGAAATGACACATGTGACGGCGCCAGCCCCACCGAGGTGTAAACGGCGATCTCGCGTTTCCGTTCGTAAACGCTGCTGATCATGGTGTTGAGTACGATGAAAATCGAGATGCCCAGCGGAATGATGATGTTGGGTACCCCACTGTAACTCATCGTGTCGCTGGCGTGGTAGAGGAACGTGCCCTCCGGCTCGCCGCTGAAAAGCGACAGCCCGAAGCGGTCGATCAGATTCTGAGCCGCGGTCTGCATGGACGTGCGGGCGTCGCTGCGGATCGCCACGGCCTTGAGGCTGCCGCCGGCGGCCATCAGGGTGGGGTAGGGAATGATAACGGTGAGATCCCCAGCGGTGTGCTGGTAGCGGCTTTGAAACTCGCGCACGTCCTCGCCGGATTCGAGCGCCTCGGCCTCTTCCTCCGTCAATTCTCCGGAGACTTCCCGCGGGAAGCTGACCGGAGTCAGCGGTTCGCCGTCGAGATCCAACCGCTCCTGCAAGCGTCGCCCGGAAAACACCCCTGCCACGGCGAAGTCCACCCCCCAGAGGGTGATGCGTTGTCCCTCCGGCTGCTGCGGGTCGATGCCGAGGCTGACCGCGAGGCGTTCGGGCAGCAGGGCGGCGAACCGCTCGGACTCGGTGAACCAGCGCCCGCCCACCAGGAACGCATCCAGCCCGGACACCTGCGGCTCGGCGGACAGCAGCCCCATCAGTCCTTTGGCCTCGGCGCTGCGGCCGCCGGCGCGCAAGGGGACGCTGCCGGTGCGGGTCGGGTCGTCTTCTTCCAGCCAGGCCCGCGGCACGGCGCGGCCGATTTCGCTGAAGGTGTTGGCGATGACACCGAAGGCCTCGGGGGGCAGCGTGGTCCAGTTCGCGTTCTTGAGCAGGAACCCCTGGAAGGTGGCCTCCGGGCTGTAGAGAATCCGGGCGTGCCGCCGCATGGACTTGGCCGAGGTGAAGCTCATAATGGTGAACGTGAGCAGGACCAGGGTGACGCAGGTCAACGCCGTGCGCACCCGCCGCCGGCGCAGATTGCTCACGCCGAGCAGAAAGGCCGCCACAAAGGCCTTCCACCGGCTGATCTCACCGACCTGGACCAGACGCGCCCGGGTCTGCAGGCCGGCCATCTCCTGCTCGAACCGAACGAAGATGATCAGGGTCACCACCAGTGAGAGGCCCATGATGAAAAAGGCGAGAATAACCACCATCGGGCTGTAGGCCAGCTGGAAGGCCGGATGCACGCTGTAGATCGTAGCCACGAGTACGGCCAGGATGACGCTGAAAGCGATGATGCGCCGGTAGATGTTGGCGTAGGCGAACAGCAGCCGCTCCAGGCAGAAGGCGAACGGCACGAACAGCGCGATGTAGAAAAGCACCCCGTAGAGGACGTCCCTCTGGGTTTTCTCCACGTCGTCATAAACCCGCGTGGCCAGCGCCCAGGCGCGGGAGCTGGCATCGGCGAAGCGGTCGTAGGCGAGCGCCTCGAGCGCCGCTTCCGCCGCGTTCAGCGCCGCCAGCCCCTCCTGTTCGAGGCGGCGGATGTGTTCGTTGTAAACTCCGTGCCGCTCCAAATTGGCGATGCGCGGCGCCAATAGGGTCCACATATCGCGGGCCACCTGATAGTCGGTGCGCAACAGCCGGGGCAGGTCCTCGGTCGCAACCCCGATCCCGGACGGCACCTGCTCGCTGGCGTTAAGCAGGATGAACTTGGGCCGCAGCACGGTGTCCGACAGCATCAGCTTGAGGCGCGTGCCCGGTTCCAGGAACACGGTGCTGATGATCGACGACCAGGTGTCGAGCCGGCTCATAAACCAATGCGACGGCTCGGCCTCGCGGCGGCCGTCGAGCACGTCGGCCTTGGTCAGGTGGCGGAAGGTGCGGGGTTCGAGCAGGTTGAACATCGTGGTCCCGCTGGCGGCGAACATGACCAGGTCGGTCTCCATGAACCGCCGATTCATCTTGACGCGGTAGGCATCCTTGCCGGTCAGCTTTTTGTCGATGACCCATACGGCCTGGCCGGTGCGCTCGTCGAAGCGGTAGCCCTCGATCACGACCTTGTGCAGGCTATGGGTCTTGTCCGCCACCCCTTTCAGGCGGAAGCGGCCTTGAGCATCCACCATGGTGTAAAACCGCGAAGGCCCCTGGTAGCAGAGCAGCACCGTCCCGGGGGCCGGCTTGTCTGCAAAAAGCTCTCCATGCCGCAGAAACTTGGCCCGCCCGCTGACCGTGGAAAACCCGTTGAGCGGCGCGTCCTGCTCGCGCAGCTTCGGCGCGCGCGCCAGATGCCCGGCGAGGCCGCAGACGACGGCGCTCTGCCGGGTCGCGAACTCGACGTTGACCCGCTCCGGGCGGTCTTCCGGAGTTCCCCACGCGGAGCGGGCATCGCCCGTCGTGGCCAGGGTGACGCCGTGGTAGCCCGCCAATGCAATGACCTCGCCGCCCAGGGCCGGTCGGTCGATGAAATGACTCTGCCAGGATCGCAGCCGGCTCGGCCGCAAGGTGTCCTTGAACATGCCGGACTCCCCGTGCGCGGCTTCGATCCGTTGGGCTCCCTCCCGCAGCGCCTCCTCCAGCGCGGCGTAGGCGGGAACCCGATGGATCCGAGGGCGCAGAGGATAGAGCCAGCCGTGGTTGAAGGCGCCGAATCCGTCACCGTGGCTGGAGAGGTGCAGCGACACCGCTGCGGCGATTTCGTAGTCCTGCACCGCGTTCCGCAGGGCGTAGGCGCTCTCGATCAGGCGCAGCCGCGCCCGCCCGTCGGACAGAGCGGCCTCCTGATCCTGCCGGGCGCGCTGGGCCACTTGCTGCAGCAGGCGCTGCTCATCGGCCGAAAGGCCTTCGAAGGAAGGGCGCCAGGTCAAACGCCGCAGGATCAACCGCTCGGCGGTCAGCTCCTGAATGAGCTTCGGGTCGCGACCGTGTTCGACCATGCGCAGCTGCATCAGCCGGCGCGACACCAGGTCGGCGTCGGTCTTGAGGCGCTCTTCCAAAGCGGCCCTGAGCAGGTCCTCGGTGATTTCGCCGGAGGCCTCCTCTTCGGCCGGACCGCCCGCCGGCGCCGGCGCGCTGGGACCCGCCTCGTCGAATCGGGCGTCCTTGAGCGCCTGCAGCGTCAGGCGGGCGTTTTGCACGAAGCGCCGCAGCTCGTTGCGCTCGTCGCGCAGATCCCGGGAGCGGGCCGAGAAGCTCCAGATCAGCTCGCGCAGCCCGGCCAGGGCCTGGGCATGGCCGGAAGTGGCAGCCAGCAGGACGGTGCGTTCGGGCGGGTTATCTTTGAAAAACCGCGCGAGCTGAAGAAAGGTCGCCGCCGAGACGGCCTCGTCGGCACCGGGCGAGCGGCCGGCGACCCGGGCGGTGCTGTCGTAAAACGCCTCCACCAGAAGCATTTCTTTCTTGCGGGCGGCGGAGGTTCCGGGAATGAGGCAGTAGATGTTCTCGGAGACGGCATTCTCCCAGGACGCCTGCGAGCGCAGCCGCACCTCCTCGGCCACGATGCCGCCGACGGCCGACTCGAAGTCGCCGAAAACCCGGCGCAGCTCCTCGGCCGGCATCCAGAATCGCGGAAAGGGAATGGGGGACAGCTCGAACTTGTCTTCGAACCAGGCACGGATCGACCCGCCCCGGTCCACGTAGATCAGGGCTTTGGCTCCCAGGCCGGCCGCGGTCAGCCAATGGCGGGCCGAATCGAGCTCCATCAGCACCACCGCGCCCTCGATGCGTTTGCCGTTCAGGAAACGCGCTTCCCCGCTGCCGACGTACAGCAGCGGCCCGGCCAGCCCAGGAGCGTCGACGGCCGGAGGGGAGACGGCGTTGCCGGCAAAGGCCGGCAGGGGCAGGCGGATGCCGCGCGCCGGAACGTCGAGCGCACCGAGGCCCTGGCGGATCACCGGCACCGCGAACGATTGGGACGCCACCGATCCGATGGCCAGCCGTTCGAGTTCGTCCTTGATGAACGCCGCGGCATGCGCGTTTCCCGGTGCGCCCGTGCTGCGGTCGCCGAAGGATGCGAGTGTGTGCAGCGCCGCCGCGAACCCATCCGCGCCCGGCGTGGCGGCCGCGGGTCGCGGGCCGGCGCCGAGCAGTGCTGCGCACAGGAGCGCCGCTGCGACCCATGGGATCGATCGGACGGTCGGGGTTGGTGGCTGCGGCGTCACCGGTGCGATTCCTGTTCCCGGGCTCACTCGCGCACACCGATTCGCCCGATGGAGATCGAAAGCTCCTCGCGGTTTTCGATCTTGTCGATCCGTCCGTCCCGAATCCAGACCACCCGGTCGGAGACGTTGAGCATCTTGAAGTCGTGGGTGGCGGAGATGACGGTCACCCCCCGCTGCTGGCTCAGGCGCTTCAGCAGGGTGATGATTTCCTCGCCGGTGGTCAGGTCCAGGTTGCCGGTGGGTTCGTCGGCCAAAATGATGGCGGGATCGTTGGCCAGGGCACGCGCGATGGCCACGCGCTGCTGCTGGCCGCCGGACAGCTCAAACGGCTTGTGGCTGTGTCGGTCGCCGAGGCCCACCTGCTCCAGGAGCTTCATGCCCTTCTGCACGGCGGCGTCGTTGGTCATGCCGGCGAAGATCATCGGCAGGGTGATGTTCTCCAAGGCGGTCATGACCTGGATGATGTTGAAGGTCTGGAAAATGTAACCGATCTTGCGGCAGCGCAGCCAGGCGAGCTCGTAGGCGTCGAGCTGGGCGATGTCGACCTCGTCGATAAAGACCTTGCCGGAACTGGGCTTGTCCAGACCCCCGATCATGTTGAAGAGCGTGCTCTTGCCCGAGCCGGAGGGCCCCATGATGGAAAGATATTCACCCCGGTCGATCTGCAGGTCGACGCCCTTCAGCGCCTGGACCTCGATCTTGCCGAGCTTGAAGCTTTTGGTGACGTTGGATACCCGCACGACGCTGCTCATGGCTCCACCCGCATCGCCTCCACCGGCTGCATCCGCGCCGCCACCAGGGCCGGGTACAGGACCCCCAGGAGGCTCAGCCCGAGGCCGATTCCGGTGGCGGCCGCCATTGAGGCCATCACCTCCGTCAAGGTCACCTGCCGAACGGCCGCGCCTCCGAAGCGGATCCAGCCTCCGATCAGGGCGAAGACCGCTCCGACCAGCGCCCCGGCGGCCGATCCGGCCAGGCCCTGCATCCCGGCCTCCAGCATGAACAGTCTCAATACGAAGCGGTCGAGCGCCCCCAGGCACTTCATGGTGCCGATTTCGCGAAACCGCTCGGTGACCGCCATCAGCTGCGCATTGACGATGCCCACGGCGCAGACGAGCAGCGAGAGCAGGATGATCCAGCGCTGCTTCGGGCTGGAGGCCACGTTGGTCGCCTCCGGGCCGAGATCGTAGCCGGCGCGCACGAGCGTCTGCCGCAGTTCGGCCGAGCCGCTGGCCAGCATGCCGTTGGCCACATCGTTGCTGACATCGGTAAAGCTCAGAAAGGAGACGGCCAGGACCAGGCTCAGCGTGGTGATCAGGGACCGGAAAAAGCGCACCAGGATGCTCTTGTAGGCGATTTCCACCGACTTGCCGAACGGCAGCACCACCAGCCGCTGCACGCGGTTCGACTTATTCGGCAAATCCTGGAAAATGCCCTCTTTCATCCTCTCGCTCGATCCACCGGTCGGCGGCCTGCAGCCATGCCTTGAGGAAATTCGCCTGGCAGCGACGATGCGCTGGGTTGACTGCAGCAACCGTCTAAAGGTGAAACTTGGATAACATAGCACCCCAGCCAAAGTAAATAAGAACGGTTCCTAAAAATAGCGCCCCTTAGACCGCATCCTGCTTTTTGCGGATGAGGTAGCAGCCATCCCGCACCGCCAGCATCACTTTTTCGACTCGCTGGTCGGTCTTGACGTGTTCATTGAATGCAGCGATGGCCCGGGCGTTGTCGTTCATGCGATCTGTTTTGAAGATCTTGCCCCGCCAAAACACATTGTCTACCAGAATGAGGCCGCCGGGATTCAGAATTCGCAGAGCTTCTTCGTAATATTGAACATAACGAGGTTTGTCCGCATCGATGAAAACGAAATCGGTGGCACCGTCCGGCAAGCGCGACAGGGTTTCTATGGCCAGCCCGAATGCGAGCCGGATCTTGCCTCCATGCGGGCTGCGGTCGAAGAAGCTTTGTGCGATCCTGGCGAAGGATTCCTCCGCTTCGCAGGTGATGAGCCGGCCGTCTTCCGGTAGTGCCTCGGCCATCAGCAGCGCCGAAAATCCGGTGAAGGTCCCGACCTCGACCACCCGCCTGGCACGCGAAACAGCAACGAGCATCTGGAGCAGCTTGCCTTCCGCCCGCCCGATGCTCCAATGCGGCCGGCCGGTACGCCGCCGGGTCTCCCGGGTCAGTTCTTCCAGCAGCGGAGACATCGGATCCGTGTGGTCCTCTGCGTAAGCTGCGATGACGTTCGAATCAATGGGCATCACGCGGGAATCTCCTGGAGCGAACTCAGGCGTTGTCCTATCGATCGTCGGATGAAGTGTCAAGCGCTGACGTGGCAGCTCCTATCCAGCCCTCCAGACAGCGGGCGGCGTTGACGGCGCCATCCAGGTTCAACTCCCCTGCCGAGGCGTTGCGCTCGAGGCCCAGTCCGCGTTCAATGGCCTGCCCCAGGCAACCGGGATCGAGGTCGTCCTCGCCGAGAACCTCCAGCGGCAGGAAGGCTTTGAGTTTTTCTACCCGCAGGAGTTGTTCCCGCTGGCGCGAATAGGGCAGCACCAGGGCCGGCACCCCGGTGGCCAGCAGGTTCATGCAGGTGTTGTAACCGGCCAGGCTGATCGAAAGATCGGCGGCTGACAGATAGTCGATCAGCCGCGGCGTGAACCGGTGAACGCCCAAGCCGGTCGCGCGCATGGCTTCCAGTTTACCAAATTCCTCCACGCTCATGAACGGACCGCAGAAGGCCTCCAGCCGCAGCGGCCGCCCGGTGAGTCGACGGCAGGCCTCCAAAACCGGCTTCATCAGTCGATACCCCGAACGCCCCCCGCCACAGCTGGCGATTACCAATTTCTCATCGGAGTTCAATTGCAGTTGTTCGCGCAGTCTGCAACCGTTTTCCCGGTCCGGCCGAGAGGCCACGAAGCCGGTGTGAACCTTCGGAATCCGGATCTCTTCGAACCGGCTGAACGTTTCGCTCAGCGGCAGCAGGCGCTCGTCGGAATGAATCAACAGCAGGTCGAACCAGCGATGGAGGGCATCCAGCACCCGAGCCTCATAGGCGGCGGGATCGCGTTTTTCAACCAGCACGTCCCGCAGGCTGCACACCGTGCGGATCCGGCCGTAGTCTCCCCGCCGGATCGCCTCCAGCAGCGGTTCAAGCTCGAAGCCGAAGGCCGTGCGGCCGAAAGGGTAAAGCTCCACGATGAACAGCTGGGGCCGATGACGTTCGAAAAGAGATGTCAGCATGGCCGCGCGAGCCTGCTGGATCGCCGCCACCGATGCGCCGGGCTCCCCCGCCAGCAGGGTGGTGAACTGCTCGTCCATGTGCAGGCCGGGGAGCCGGACCAGCTCGACGTGGCCGGGCAGGTCCAGGGCGACCGGCTGCCCGCCGGCCACGAGAACGACCCGATGGCCGTTCAGCGCGCGCGCCAGCTCGATGCTGCGGAATAGATGCCCCATCCCCCACACGTATTGGCAGTAGAGTACGATCGTCACGGCCGGCCCTCTCCCCCGCTTCGCACCGGCCGCGCATCGACCCAGGACGCCGTGGCCTGCGCCCCGTTGAGATCGATGCCGGCATCCGGCCGCTCGGGGTGCATCAGCATCCGCTCCATTTTCGCAGCCAGACGCGACGGCTCCAGCTCGGCGTCATCCAGCAGCCGCAGCGCCCCCAGGGCCTGGAGCCGCTGCGCGCGCATCCGCTGTTCACGGTTCTGGCCGAAGGGCCATACCAGGGCCGGCACGCGGGCCGCCAGCAGATTCATGGTGGTGTTGTACCCGGCCATGCTGACCGACAAGTCGGCCGCTGCCAGATACGCTAAGAAGTTCGGCGTGAAACGGGCGACGCACACCTCTTCCACGGCGGCGTGCCGCAGTCTCTCGAAATCCTGCGGTGGCAAAAACGGCCCCGTAAAGACGCGAAGCTTCCAGGCCCGCGATCGATTCAGACGACGGAAGGCGCCGATGACGGCATCGAGCAGCGGAGCGCCCACGCTGCCGCCGCCGGCGCTGGCCACGACCAGCCGGTCCCGTTCGCCCAGCCCCAGCTCCGCGCGCAGCCGACGGCGGGCATCCGGCTCCGGCCCGGGCGTGACGAAGCCGGTGTAGATCAGCGGCACGGCAATTTCATGGCAGCGGCTGAAGGTCTCCTCCAGCCGCACCAGGTTGGGGTCGGCGTGGACCAGGACGGCCTCGAAGTGCCGGTTCAGCAGATCGACGGCCCGGGCTTCATGCTTCTGCGGATGGTCCTTCTCCACGAGAATGTCGCGCAGGCTGCACACCACGCCGCAGCGGCGCGGACGGGTTTCGGCCATGTCCCGCAGCAGGGGGTCGATCTCGAACCGGAACGCCTTGCGGCCGAAGGGATAGAGTTCAATCAGGAACAGGTCCGGTTGCTCCGCTTCAAACAAGCCTCTTAATCGGTCCCGGCGCAGCTGCCGGACCGCGTCGAGATCCGCCCCGGCCCCCGCGCGCAGTTCCTTGAAGTCGCGATTCATGGCCAGCGCCGGAAGCCGCAATTCCCTGACATGACCGGGCAGCTCGACGCCGACGCGGGGCCCGCCCGTCACCAGGATCACCCGGTGGCGCTGAAGCGCCCGGCAAATCTCCAGGCTGCGAAAGAAATGGCCGATCCCGAGCACCTGCTGGCAATAGAAGACGATTTTCATAGCAGCCCGGATACAAGCTCCTCCACGTCGGTCCGGCCGATCACTTCCGCATGCTTCACGGAGGAGCCGGCATAAAATTCTCTGAAGCCGTAGCGCTTGAGCACTTCGATCAGCTTGGGCGAATATTCATTGAAGGGAAACCCGTAGAGATCCGGCTGGCGGTTCAGGTGCCGTGCGAACCACTCCAGGCAGAGCTCGGTGTCGCGCCGGATGTAATCCTCCCAGTCGGCTTCGGACCGCGGCCGGAGCCGGCCGTCTTCGAACTCGCAGCCCTGGAAGGCCAGCCGCGAGCGGATGCTCATGGATGCAAGCAGGTCGGCGGGCACCTGGCTGAAACGGTTGTGGCGCCAGGGGCTCATCGCTCGCGGCTTTTTCGGATGCACGTCGGTCAGGATCACATCGTGGAAATGGCTGTGGGCGCCGATGCGCACGTTCGGCCGGGCGGCCAGATGCTGGACTTCCGCAACGGTCATAAACCCGGTGACGTCGCCATCGATCAGCGCGCGCTGCGCATGGAAGGACGGCTCCCGGTACTCCAGGTAACGGCCGTTGAAAACCGGCCGGGACGCCCCGGCCCGGATGAAGGACGTCGTGATGAAAAACGTCAGGGCCTGCGGGTGGTGGTCAAAAAGGGGGTGGTAGTAATAGTGGGAGTAAAGCCCGTCGTCGAAGGTCAGGCGGCAGCGTTCGAGCGGAAGCTCGAAGTGCTCCCGGCGCAGATCGTGAAACATCACCACAGCCATCCAGAGGCCTCCTTGCACCGGCGGGCGCGGTTAATCCAGCGCCCGGGCGTTCAGTCCGGCAAGCGCCATCCGTCCGTCAGCGACCGTCAGCCAGTGCAGATGATAGGGCTGTAGGCAGACCGCGTCGGCGGCGATGTACGCTCGGCCGCAGAGGTCATGCGCCAGGCCTTTGATCACCCCCTCGTGCGTGACGACCAGAATGCAGTCGCCGGACCAGCGGCTGGCGGCGGCGATAAGCGCCAGTCGGCTGCGCTCGAGCTGCTGGCGGCGCGACTCCCCTCCCGGCGGACGGAATTCCCATCCGGCCGCCTCCTGCGCCTCCACCGCATCCAGCTCCTCGGCCCGAATCCCGCCGATGGTCCGGGTGGTCCAGCGCCCCCAGTCCAACTCCCGCAGCCGGGGGTCCGTTTCAATGGAAAGGTCCAAATGCGCGTTGATGATCGCGGCGGTGGTGGCGGCCCGCCCCGTATCGCTCGCCAGGATGCGGTTCCACGCGACGGACCGCAGCGCCCGGCCCCAACGCTCGGCCTGCTGCTCGCCTTCGGGCGTCAGAGGCGAGTCCAGCTGTCCCTGAACGCGCCGCTCGCGGTTCCAGACCGTCTCGGCATGCCGAATGAGCCCGAAGCGGGTAACAGCCGGCTCCGTCGGTTCCGGCTTCCGGGTGCGGCC
>Ga0105093_10000231_pt1 | contig 21419 bp, 21 predicted proteins | sample PPLLak3March2015_2_FD_79111 | JGI IMG/M metagenome (GOLD analysis project Ga0105093, IMG submission 79111) | Freshwater sediment microbial communities from Prairie Pothole Lake near Jamestown, North Dakota, USA - PPLs Lake P8 Core (3) Depth... | ecosystem: Environmental > Aquatic > Freshwater >... | reverse complement strand
TCGCCTGGCGCAAACCGCCCGCACCGCGATCATTGATACATCCACCATTTTTCTGGGACTCACCGTGGGCGCCAGCACCCAGGGGGATGTTTTTCTGACGACCAAATCCTTGGGCATCTTCGTGCTGGGCTCCGTCGCCTTCAGCATCGCCACGGCCTCGGGCATCATTTTTGCGAAGATCATGAACCTGTTTCTGAAGGTCAAGATCAACCCGTTGCTAGGGGCGGCCGGGGTGTCGGCCGTTCCGGGTTCCGCCCGCGAGGTGCAACTCATGGGCCAGCACGAGGATCCGACCAATTACCTGTTGATGGACGCCATGGCATGCAACTGCTCCGGGGTCATCGGCTCCGCCATCTGCGCCGGTGTCCTGCGGAGTTTCTTGATTGTCTGAAAGCGGCCCTGCTGACCACCGCCGACCTGACGGGAATGCGTCGCGATTGAAGTGTGACGGACGGTCCGCGGAGGCCGAATAAGGGGACGACCCGTTGCGCCGCGGCGCGCCAGGCGGGTAGTTCCGCGATTGACGCCCGCGGCGAATGCCGGGCCATGGAGGATACAGCCGGGGTGAGAGCTGAAGGGGGTGGGCCGGCAGGCCGCCGGCCCTTGAATGAAACCTGTCCCGGGCGGGGTCAGCCGCCCGAGGTCTGGGGAAAAGCCGTATTGGCGTAAAGGTATTCCATTTTTTCCTTGTGCTTGAGCTCCTCGTTGGCCATGCTGAGCAGCATGTCCTTGGTGCTGCCGGGCGGGTGCAGGGTGGCCAGCTCGGTGTAAAACTGGTGGGAGCGCAGCTCCCGGTGGGCGGCCACCAGAAACACCTCCGCGCTCTCGAGGTTCTCCTTGACCTCGGGCTCTTCCTGGTACTCGGCGATCTTGTAGAAAACCACATCGCTCATCCGCAAGGCATCCGCCGCGAAATCCCCGTCCCGGTAGCGGACCAGAAAGGCCTTGTGCTTCTTTTCCTCGTTGGCGACGAAGCCGATGGTATCCCGGGTGGCGTCGTCCCGAACCTTCGCCTGAATCCCCATGTAAAAGTCGTACGCCTCTTCTTCCCGTTTGATGGCCGTTGCAATCAGGCCCGCGAGTCTCTCGTCTTGCATAGCGTTCACCTCCTGGGATAACGCCTCCGGCAATGGGGCTTCGACATACGCCTGTCTGCGGGGCAGTGGTAATTCGATGCTGAAGGGTAAAACCGATTCTATTCTTTTTCAAGGGCAGCGGCAGCTTTGGCCGTCAGCTGGCGGTTGAATTTTTCGGCATCGATCACGAACCGCTGATGAACCCCTTCCGAGATGGTGTCCACCCCGTCGTCAGCCTGCAGGCGGAAGGTGAGCCGGCGGCCTTCGACCTTCTCCAGCCGCCCCTTGACCGTAACGGTGAAACCCGGCGGGGTGGCTGCGGTATGGCTCACGTCGACGTGCACCCCCACGGTCTGCTCCCGGGGCCAGTCAATGTGGGGATTGATCGCCTGGATGCAGGCAAACTCGAAAAGCCCCACCATGAACCCCGTGGCAAACACCTTGGGCATAACCCGGCCTTCCGCTATTTCGGGGTAGAGGTAGGGGACCGTTTTGTTTTCGGGCACCTTGAATCGGTACTCGAAGCTCAGCCCCGGTTTCAGCGAATCCTTCATGACGATCCTCCCTGGCACCTCTCTTGACCGTTGCCATCTGCTGACGGCGTAAAAAAACCGCACCGCCGGTTGGCGCACCCAATCGAATGGCTGCCAGTATTTCCAACTCTTCAGCGCTTGTCAATCCCCTTTTGCGCGGGGCGGCCCAGGCCCGCTGCGTGCGTTGGCGGCTGCCCGAAGGCAGACCGACAGCCGCGGGTTGCGGGTTCTACCTGGCGTGGCAGGCGCAGATGGCGGTCCCGAAAATTTCGGCGCGCCAAACCATACAAATTCGTAGAAACTAGTGTTCAACAAAACTATTTTGTAAGGTTTGTTTACTGTGGAGTAATCCACATTTTTTTATTTTTTAAGTTTTTTTAATGGGTTATGCCGTCAAAAGATCCCGCTGGGACCATGGCATGCCCCTTGCTCAGTGTAACGGAAAACGTGTGAACCGCCGCGGCCAGGTCACCCATCACAGGAGGCACGACATGAAAAAGATAGAAGCGGTCATCAAGCCGTTTAAATTGGACGAGGTCAAGGACGCCCTCAACAAGCTGGGCGTCAAGGGCATGATGATCAGTGAAATTAAAGGATTCGGCCGCCAGCGGGGGCATCGCGAAATTTACCGTGGTGCCGAATACCAGGTGGATTTCGTCCCCAAAATCAAAATCGGGGTGGTGGCCGATGATGCCATGACCGCCCAGATCATTGCCAGCATCAGGGAAACGGCCTTCACCGGCAAGATCGGTGACGGCAAAATTTTTGTCTACCCCGTTGAGCAGGCCATTCGCATCCGCACCGGAGAGTCCGGAAACGAGGCGCTCTAGATTTTCTTGGAAACCCCTGCCAATTTTTTACTCGCCGAGAGGAGAAGCAAAATGAAGAAACGCTTGATAATGTTTGTTCCAATTTTACTCGCGGTGCTGAGCGCGACCGGGCTGTGGGCCGCAGACGGCCCCCCGACGCCGGAGTCCAACAAGGCCGCCATCGAGCTGGTCCAGAGCCACGCCGACTACGTCTGGACCCTGATAGCCGCGGCCCTCGTATTTTTCATGCAGGCCGGTTTTGCCATGGTGGAAGTCGGCTTCACGCGCGCCAAAAACGCCATCAACATCCTGATGAAAAACCTGATGGACTTCTCCATTGGCTCGCTGGCCTTCTGGGCCATCGGTTTCGGCCTGATGTTCGGGGTCTCCGAATCCGGCTGGATAGGGACATCGGGCTTTTTCCTCAGCGACTTCACCCCGGATGGCGACCCCTGGGTGCTGGCCTTCTGGATGTTCCAGGTGGTCTTCGCCGCCACGTCCGCCACCATTGTCTCGGGGGCCATGGCCGAACGCACCAAGTTCACCGGCTACCTGGTATACAGCGCTGTGGTCTGCGCCTTTATCTACCCTATTTTCGGCGGCTGGGCCTGGGGCGGGCTGTTCAACGGCGGCGGCTGGCTGGAAGGCCTGGGGTTCATCGACTTCGCCGGCTCCACGGTGGTCCACTCGGTGGGCGGCTGGGCGGCGCTGGCCGGGGTCATTGTCCTCGGACCGCGGCTGGGCAAATACGCCAAGGACGGCAGCATCCGGCCGATTCCGGGCCACAACATGCCCCTGGCGGCCCTGGGAGTCTTCATCTTGTGGATGGGGTGGTTCGGTTTCAACCCGGGCTCCACCACCGCCGCCAATAAAGATATCGCCCTTATTTTCGTCAACACCAACCTCGCCGCGGCCACCGGTTCGGTCTGCGCCATGATCCTCTCCTGGCTCAAGTTCGGCAAACCGGAAGTCAGCATGAGCCTGAACGGCGCCCTGGCCGGCCTGGTGGCCATCACGGCCCCCTGCGCGACTGTCTCCCCGACCAGTTCGGTGGTCATCGGCGCGGTCGCCGGGGTCCTGGTGGTTTTCGCGGTGATGTTCTTCGACCGCATTAAAATCGACGATCCCGTCGGCGCGATCTCGGTCCACGGCGTCAACGGCGCCTGGGGCACCCTGGCCGCCGGGATCTTCAACGCCGGGGGCACCTCGGCCGCGATGGTCGGCGTCCAGCTGCTGGGCATCGCGGTCTGCTTTGTCTGGACGTTTGCCACCGCCTTCACCCTCTTCAAGCTGATCGACAAAACCATCGGGCTGCGGGCATCGGCCGAAGAGGAGCTGGAGGGCCTGGATTACAGCGAGCACGGCGGCAGCGCCTATCCCGATTTCGAGGTGCTCTCCCCCCACGGCGGCGGCAGCGCCGGCGGCGGTTTGGGTGGCCCGGGGACGAAACCGGCACTGAGCAAAGGCATGCTCCATTCCGCCGAGACGGCCTGAGCGGCCAACCCAAGCGCGAATCTCGGATGCGATCACTTGCATTCCGCCTGATTGAATAGCAGGTGCAATTCGCACCCCTTGTTCCTCCCCCCGCGGCGGCCCGCAAACAAGGGCGTTTCCGGGCCGCTGCGGCAAAAAGGCGCTGTTTCCAGCCGGGACAATGGGGTCCCGGTCTGGGAGCAGCCGCCAAAACCACGTAAGCAGGGAACCAACCGCCGACCGGCACCACTTTCACCGCACGCTTTGCCACGCACCCTTGCCCCCTCTGCGGTTGATCCAAAGAGGCGGCGGCCCCGCACCGTCACTCCGGCACTCACGATCACGGCCGATCTGGCCAGAGGTCCACCTGGAAAAAGATCTGAAAATGGCTTTGGAAAAAAAAATTTACCAACTGGAATTGAAGGTTCTCTACGAGATCAGCGGCATCATTGGCCAGATTCTGCAGTTGGACCAGGCGCTCGACTCGATCCTGGAGATCCTCTCGCAATCGCTTTCGATGGAGCGCGCCACCGTAACCCTGCGGGACATGCAGACCGGCCTGCTCAAGATCTGCGCGTCGCACAGCCTGCGGCCGGAGGAAAAAAAACGGGGAATCTACCAGCCCAGCGAAGGCGTCACCGGGTTGATCTTTCGCACCGCCCAGCCCTTTTTTGTGCCGGACATCGGCAAAGAGCCCCTGTTTCTCAACAAAACCCAGTCCCGTGACATTCGCAAGGACAGCGTTGCCTTTATCGGGGTGCCGATCATCCTGCACGGCACCCCCATCGGGGTCTTCAGCGTGGACCGCCTTTTCGAGCCGGAGGTGTCCTTCGAGGAGGACATCCGCTTTCTGACCATCGTGGCGACCCTGATCGCTCAGTTCGTGCACCTCAACCGCCAGATCGAGAGGCGCGAAATGAAGCTCAAAAGCGAAAACCGGTCCCTGCGGGCGGAAATCTCGGAGAAGTACAACCATTTCTTCGCCGTAGGGGTCAGCCCGGCCATGCAGGCGCTCAACGAACTGATCCGCAAGGTCGCCCCCAGCAAGGCATCGGTCTTGCTCCTGGGGGAATCGGGCACCGGCAAAACCCTGACCGCCCGCATCCTGCACGAGCTGAGCCCCCGCTCCCGGCGACCCTTCGCCAAGGTCAACTGTGCGGCCCTGCCCGACAACCTGATCGAAGCCGAGCTTTTCGGCCACGAAAAGGGGGCCTTCACCGGGGCCGCCGAGGCCAAAAAAGGCCGCTTCGAAGAGGCCGACGGCGGCACGGTCTTCCTGGATGAAATCGGGGAGCTGCCCCCCGCCGTCCAGGCCAAACTGCTGTCCTTCTTGCAGGAGCGCGAATTCGAACGCCTGGGCAGCACCCGCACCCGGCGCGTGGATGTCCGGATCATCGCCGCCACCAACGCCGACCTGCCCACAGCGGCGGCCACCGGCCGCTTTCGGCCCGACCTCTACCACCGCCTGAACGTCTTCCCGATCGCGATCCCGCCCCTGCGCCATCGCCAGGCGGACATCCCGCTACTGGGGAACTACTTCCTTGAAAAAAGCGCCAAGGAGTATGGCAAAAGCCTCCAGTTCGCCCCCGGCAGCATGGCGGTGCTGGCGGCCTACCACTGGCCCGGCAATGTCCGCGAGCTTGAAAACCTCATCGAGCGGCTGGCCATCCTGTCGGAAACCCCCCTGATCGCCCCCCAGGCCCTGCCGACCTACCTCTTTCGCAAAAGCCGCGAAAACGCCCCCACCGGCGACGGTCAGCCGGCCGTTTCACGCATCGAGGAAATGGAGCGCAACGCCGTTCTGGAGGCCCTGGAAAAAAACGGTTGGATCCAGCAGAAGGCCGCCCGTGAAATCGGACTCAGCCTTCGGCAGATGGGCTACCGCGTAAAAAAATTCGGGCTGGAAACGCTGATCCGCGATGGCCGCAGGGGTTGCAGCGGTCTGTCCTGCCGCCGGCCGTAGGCGGGCGCCCGCATATCGCCCACACCGCTGTCCGCAAAACGGCGGCGCGTGTTCTCCTCTTCTTCTCCACCGGCGCGTCGCCGCACATCGATCCGCAGGTCCGCTTGCCGTGCGCCCACAGGGCTCCCCCCGCCAAAGCGCTGTCTTCATCTCACCAGTATAGACCCTCCTGGCGGGCCGTCGCGCCACCCCGTCGGCACCGGTCATGGCGGGTAATCCATCTACATTATTGTCGATTGCACATCTACAGGATTGTAGCTGTCGAGCACCTTGCGATCTTTCATCCGATACCCACCTCTCCGGTCCTTTCCTTTTTTTTCAAGCCATATCAACCCATTGAAAACTTAAATGTACTTCCGTGGGGCGGCTGGCACACCCATTGCTCAATGGAGTTCACAACACTGCGCAACACGGGCGCAACTCCCACTTCAGAAAGGAAAACGCTCCATGAGAAAAATCGCGATCTACGGCAAAGGCGGCATCGGCAAATCCACCACAACCCAGAACACGGTCGCCGGGCTGGCGGAGATGGGCCTCAAGGTGATGGTCGTCGGCTGCGACCCCAAGGCGGACTCCACCCGGCTGCTGCTTCACGGGTTGGCCCAGCGGACCGTGTTGGACACCCTGCGCGACGAGGGTGAGGACGTCGAGCTGGAGGACGTCCGCAAGGAGGGGTTCGGCAAAACTCTTTGTACCGAGTCCGGCGGCCCCGAACCCGGGGTCGGCTGCGCCGGCCGGGGCATCATCACCTCCATCAACCTGCTGGAGCAGCTCGGCGCCTATGCCGAGAGTGAGGCCCTGGACTATGTTTTCTACGACGTCCTGGGCGACGTCGTCTGCGGCGGATTTGCGATGCCGATCCGCGAGGGCAAGGCCCAGGAAATCTACATTGTCGTTTCCGGGGAAATGATGGCGATGTACGCCGCCAACAACATCTGCAAAGGCATCGTCAAGTTCGCCGAAGCCGGCGGGGTCCGCCTCGGAGGCCTGATCTGCAACAGCCGCAAGGTGGACAACGAGCGCGAGATGATCGAAGCCCTGGCCGACCGGCTTGGCACCCATATGATTCACTTCGTGCCCCGCGACAACATGGTGCAGCGGGCCGAGATCAACCGCAAGACCGTCATCGATTTCGAGCCGGATCACCCCCAGGCCGAGGAGTACCGGACCCTGGCGCGCAAGATCGCCGACAACCAGCTGAAGGTCATCCCCAAGCCCATGGCCATCGAGGATTTGGAAAAACTCTTGATCGACTACGGCATCGCCGCCTGACCCGATCGCAGGCTTAGACCCTTTAAAATCCTAAGGAGAAGTCATCGCCATGATTATGATCCGATCCATCGTTCGTCCCGAGAAAGTCGACAATGTGCTGGCCGCCCTGATGGAGGCCGGGTTTCCGGGCGTCACCAAGATGTCCGTGGTGGGGCGCGGCAAGCAGCGCGGCATCAAGATCGGTGAGGTCACCTACGACGAAATCCCCAAGGAGATGCTGCTGACCGTGGTCCAGGACAAGGACAAGGACTTCGCCGTGCGCACGATCATCAAGGCCGCGCGCACCGGTGAAAAGGGGGCCTACGGCGACGGCAAGATTTTTCTGGTGCCGGTGGAGGCGGCCTATACCATCAGCTCAGGCATCCGGGAGACGGCCGACGGCAGCACCGAGGAGGTGGCGATATGAAAGAACTCTTCGCGATCGTGCGCATGAACATGATGAACCAGACCAAGCGGGCCCTGGCGGAGGCCGGCATCACCTCGATCACTGCCCGCGAGGCCCTGGGCCGCGGCAAGGGGCTGGTGGACCTGCAGCTCCTCCGCGGGGCCGAGCGTGGCTATGAGGAGGCCATCTCCCAGTTGGGCCAGAGCGGCCGCCTGATCCCCAAGCGCGCGCTGCTGATCGTGGTGCCCGACAAACTGGTGGCGCTGACGGCCAAAACCATCATCCGGGTCAACCGGACCGGCAAATCCGGCGACGGCATGATCTTCGTCCTGCCGGCCTTGAACGCCATCCGCGTGCGCACCGGCGAGGAAGGCGACGATGTCCTCGACGACGTGTAACCCTGCCGCACCCGCGGCTTTGAAGGAGACAGACACCATGACGGAAACAGCCCGCAGCCAAACGGCACCCATCGAAGGGCCTGACCCGGAAAAGGTCAAGGCCGAACTTATCGCCAAATACCCCCCCAAAGTGGCCCGCAAACGGGCCAAGCAGATCATTGTCAACCGACTGGAGCCGGGGGACAAGGTCCCCGAAATTACCGCCAACGTGCGCACCGTTCCCGGGCTGATGAGCCAGCGCGGCTGCTGCTACGCGGGCTGCAAGGGCGTGGTCCTGGGCCCCACCCGCGATATCGTCAACATCACCCACGGCCCCATCGGCTGCGGCTTTTACAGCTGGCTCACCCGGCGCAACCAGACCGACCCGGATACGACCCCCGACGGCCACAACTTCATGACCTACTGTTTTTCCACCGACATGCAGGAAAAAGAGATCATCTTCGGGGGGGAGAAAAAACTCAAGCAGGCCATCCAGGAGGCCTACGACAATTTCAAACCCAAGGCCATCGCGGTTTTTGCCACCTGTCCGGTGGGCCTCATCGGCGACGACATCCATGCGGTCTGCCGCGAAATGAAGGACGCCCTGGGGATCAACGTCTTCGGGTTCAGCTGCGAGGGCTACAAAGGGGTCAGCCAGTCGGCCGGCCACCACATCGCCAACAACCAGATTTTCAAGCACGTGGTGGGGTTGGACGACACCATCGGCGCGGGCGAATTCCGCGTCAACCTTCTCGGCGAGTACAATATCGGCGGAGACGCCTTTGAAATCGAGCGGATCTTTGAAAAGTGCGGGATCACCACGGTGGCCACCTTCAGCGGCAACTCGTCCATCGACGCCTTTGCCAATTCCCACACGGCGGACTTAAACCTCATCATGTGCCACCGCTCCATCAACTACGTGGCCGAGATGATGGAAAAAAAATTCGGGGTGCCCTGGATCAAAATCAACTTCATCGGCGCCGAGGCCACCGCCAAGTCGCTGCGCAAGATCGCCGCCTATTTCGACGACCCGGCACTGACCGAGCGGGTTGAAGCCGTCATCGCCGAGGAGCTGCCGGCCGTCCAGGCCGCCCGCGACGCCATCCGGCCGCGCACCGAGGGCAAGCGCGCCATGCTCTTCGTGGGCGGCTCGCGCGCCCACCACTACCAGGAGCTGTTCAGGGAGCTGGGCATGCGCACCCTTTCGGCCGGCTACGAGTTCGCCCACCGCGATGACTACGAGGGCCGCAAGGTGCTGCCGGGTGTCAAGGTCGACGCCGACAGCCGCAACATCGAAGAGCTGGACGTCTGTCAGGATCCCGATCGCTACCGGCCGCGCAAGACCCCCGCGGAGCTGGCGGCGCTGTCCGCCAAGGGGCTCGAATTCAAGGACTACCAGGGCATGATGCCGGAAATGCCCGAGGGCAGCCTGGTCATCGACGACATCAGCCAGTTTGAAACCGATCTGATGATCGAGAAATACCGGCCGGACATCTTCTGCGCCGGAATCAAGGAAAAGTACATGATCCAGAAGCACGGCATCCCCATGAAACAGCTTCACAGCTACGACTACGGCGGGCCTTACGCCGGTTTCAAAGGGGCTGTAAATTTCTACCGCGAAATCGACCGGATGGTGAACAGCCGGGTCTGGGGCTACCTCAAAGCGCCCTGGCAGACCAACCCCGAACTGGCCGCCACCTACGCCTGGGAATAACCCCTATCAGCACCGCAAGCAAACGGGAGTCGCCATGTTACTGCGTCATACCACCACCGAGATCAAGGACCGCACGGCTTTAACCGTCAACCCGGCCAAGACCTGCCAGCCGATCGGCGCCATGTACGCCGCCCTCGGTATCCACGGCTGCATGCCCCACAGCCATGGCTCTCAGGGCTGCTACGCCTACCACCGCAGCGCCCTCACACGCCACTACAAGGAACCGGTGATCGCCGCCACCAGCGCGTTCACCGAAGGGGCCTCGGTCTTCGGCGGCCAAGCCAACCTGATGCAGGCCATCGACAACATCTTCAGCATCTACAACCCGGATGTCATCGCGGTGCACACCACCTGTCTGTCGGAGACCATCGGCGACGACATTCCCCAGATCGTCAACAAGGCCATGGCCGAGGGCAAGGTGCCGGCGGGCAAATACGTCATTCACGCAAACACCCCTAGCTACGCGGGCTCGCATATCACCGGGTTCGCCGGTATGACCAAGGCGATGGTGGACTATTTCGCCGAGACGGCCAGCTCCCGCACCAAGACCGTCAACCTGATCCCCGGCTTCGTGGAACCCTCGGACATGGCCGAAATCCGGCGCATGGCCGCTGAAATGGGGTTGGAGACCATCATGTTCCCGGACACCTCCGGGGTGCTCAACGGGCCCATGACCGGAAAATACCGCATGTACCCGCCCGGCGGAGTGACCGTCGAGGCGCTGCGCAGGACCGGCAGCAGCCTGGGCACCGTGGCCTTGGGTCACCTGGCCTCGGGGGATGCCGCGCGCGCGCTGGACGTAAAGTGCAAAGTGCCCTGCCAGATCCTGGATCTGCCCATCGGGCTGGGGGCCACGGACCGTTTCGTGGACACCCTGCACCGCATGGCGGGGGTCAACGTGCCCGACAGCCTCACCTTCGAGCGCGGCCAGATGGTGGATATCATCGCCGACATGCACCAGTATTTCTACAACAAGCGCGTCGGTCTGGTGGGCGACCCGGACCAGCTCCTGGCGCTGACGAAATTTCTGGTATCGCTGGACATGGCCCCGGTTTACCTCGTTAGCGGCACGTCCGCCGGCAAAAAGTTTGAAAAGCATCTGCGGGCGGCGGTGGCGGGCGTACCCCACGAGGTGAAGATCAAGGTGGGCGGCGACATGTACCTCTTTCATCAGTGGATCAAGCAGGCGCCGGTGGACCTTCTGATCGGCAACAGCTACGTCAAGTACATCGCCCATGACGAGGACATTCCCTACGTGCGCCATGGGTTCCCGATCCTGGACCGCGTCGGCCACAGCTACTTTCCCACGGTGGGCTACCGGGGCGGCATGCGGCTGCTGGAGAAGATCCTCGACGCCCTCCTGGACCGCAAGGACCGCGATGCCACCGACATCACCTTTGAACTCGTCATGTAACAGCGGAGGAAGCGACCCATGGCCAGCATCCCGATTCTCAAGGAGCGCGAAAAGCACATCTACCGCAAGGGCGCCGAGCCCTTCAACCTGACCTGCGGCCAGCACAGCCTCGCCGGGGTGGTCAGCCAGCGGGCCTGCGTGTTCTGCGGCTCACGGGTGGTGCTCTACCCGATCGCCGACGCGCTGCACCTGATCCACGGGCCGGTGGGCTGCGCGGCCTACACCTGGGACATCCGCGGGGCGCTGTCCTCCGGCCCCGAACTCCACCGCCTCTCTTTCACCACCGACCTGCGGGAAAAGGACGTGATCTTCGGCGGGGAGAAAAAACTCCAGCGCGCCCTGGTCGAACTGATCGACACCTACCAGCCGCGGGCGGCCTTCGTCTATTCCACCTGCATCGTCGGGATCATCGGCGACGATGTGGCCGCGGTCTGCCGGCAGGTGAGCCGTGAAAAGGCGATCCCGGTGCTGCCGGTGCACTCCGAGGGCTTCAAGGGCACCAAGAAAGACGGCTACAAGGCGGCCTGCGAGGCGCTCTTCAAATTGGTCGGCCAGGGACCGGTGGAGCAGATCAGCCCTTGGAGCATCAACATCCTGGGGGAATTCAATATCGGCGGGGAGGCCTGGATCATCAAATCCTACTACGAGAAGATGGGGGTCGAGGTGGTGGCCACCATGACCGGTGACGGCCGGGTAGACGCCATCCGCCGCTCCCACGGGGCGGCCCTGAACGTGGTGCAATGCTCCGGGGCCATGACCACCCTGGCCGACATGATGCAGGCGCGCTACGGGACCCCCTACATCCGGGTTTCCTACTTCGGTCTCGAGGACACCTCCAAGGCCCTCTACGACGTGGCCGCGCATTTCGGGGACAACCCCGCGATCATGGCGCGCACACAGGCGCTCGTGCGCGGCGAGATCAGCGCTATCACTCCCGAGCTCCAGAAAATAAAGGCCGCCGTGCAGGGCAAGCGGGCGGCGATCTATGTGGGTGGGGCCTTCAAGGCGTTTTCGCTGATCAAAGCCCTGCGTTACCTGGGCATGGACGTGGTCCTGGCCGGCTCCCAGACCGGCAACGACGCGGATTACGAGACGCTGCGGGACATGTGCGACGATGGCACCATCATCCTCGACGACGCCAACCCCCTGGAGCTTTCCAAGTACATCATCGAAAAGCAGGCGGACCTGTTCATCGGTGGGGTCAAGGAACGGCCCATCGCCTACAAGATGGGCATCGGCTTCTGCGACCACAACCACGAGCGCAAGACCCCCCTGGCCGGATACGAGGGCATGTTGAACTTTGCGCGCGAGGTTTACAGGAGCGTCAACAGCCCGGTCTGGCGCTTTGCGCCGGCGCGGGCCGCGGCCGGAAAGGGGGTCTCGCCATGCTGAAGCCATCGCCCAAGGCCCCGAAGTTCACGGTCACGCGCAACGCCTGCAAGCTCTGCACGCCGCTGGGGGCCGCCCTGGTCTTCAAGGGCATCCGCGGGGCGGTACCCCTGCTGCACGGCTCCCAGGGCTGCTCCACCTACATCCGGCGCTACCTGATCAGCCACTACCGGGAGCCCATCGATATCGCCTGCTCCAATTTTTCCGAGCAGACCGCGATCTTCGGCGGCGGCGCCAACCTCAAGATCGCCCTGGACAACATCCGCCGTCAGTACGACCCCGAAATGATCGGGGTGGCGACCACCTGCCTCAGCGAAACCATCGGCGACGACGTGCCGATGTTCATCCGCGAGTACCGCGAGAGCTGCGCGGGCGAGGACCTGCCGCCGATGGTGCACGTGGCCACCCCCAGCTATCAGGGCACCCATATGCAGGGGTTCCACGCGGCGCTGCGGGCCGTGGTGGATCAGCTGGCCCAGGGCGGCGCTGAAGCCGGGCGCCACGTGAACCTCTTTCCGGGAATGGTGTCGCCGGCGGACTTGCGGCACCTCAGGGAAATCTGTGCGGATTTCGACCTGCCCGTCGTGCTCTTGCCCGACTACGCCGACACCCTCGACGGCCCCCTGTGGACCGAGTATCAGCGGATTCCCGAGGGCGGGACCTCCGTGGCCGCCATCCGCAGCAGCGGCAGCGCGCGGGCCAGCCTGGAGCTGGGCGACGTATTGGCCCGCGCCAAGGAGACCGCCGCAGGCCTCCTCTGGAAGCGCTTCGAGGTGCCCTGCCACCGGATCGGGCCGCCCGTGGGCATCGACGCCACCGACCGGATGTTCGCGGCCCTGGCGGAAATCAGCGGACGGCCGACGCCGGAAAATCACCTGCGGGAGCGCGGGCGGCTGATCGACAGCTACGCCGACGGCCACAAGTATGTGATGGACGCTCGCGCGGTGGTCTTCGGGGAAGAGGACCTGGTGGTCGGTCTGGCCGGCTTTCTGGGTGAAATCGGCGTCGTTCCGGTGGTCTGCGCGTCGGGCGGCCGCAGCGGCCACCTGGCGGCCTGCATCGCCGAGCGCTTTCCGGATCACAGCCAAAAAGGCATCCAGGTTCTGAGCGATGCCGACTTCGTGACCATTGAGACCGCCGCCCGGGACGCCCAGCCCGATTTTCTGATCGGCAACAGCAAAGGCTACAGCATGGCCCGGCGCCTCGACAAACCGCTGATCCGGGTGGGCTTTCCGGTTCACGACCGGGTTGGCGGCGCCCGCCTGCTGCACCTGGGCTACCGCGGCAGCCAGCAGCTTTTCGACCGGATTGCCAACACGCTGATGGCCGCACGCCAGACCGCCTCACCGGTGGGATACACCTACATGTAACCCTCGGGCATGGGGCCCGGTGGTTTCATCCTGTTTCCCGGACCGGGGCCCCTTTTCCCGGGGGGGAGCAGCAGCAAAGCGAGGTCGCAAATGAATCTGGAACACCATCCCTGTTTTAACGTCAAGGCCCACAAAACCTTCGGCCGGGTGCACCTGCCCGTCGCCCCGCGCTGCAACGTGCAGTGCAGCTTCTGCAACCGCAAATACGACTGCGTCAATGAGAGCCGCCCCGGCGTGACCAGCGGCGTCCTGACGCCCGCCCAGGCGATGGTCTATCTGGCGACCGTGCTCGAGCAGAAACCCAACATCGCCGTGGTGGGCATCGCCGGTCCGGGGGACCCCTTCGCCAACGCCGCCGAGACGCTGGAAACCCTGCGTCTGGTCCGCCAGCGCTACCCCGAGATGCTGCTCTGCCTGGCCTCCAACGGCCTTGCCATCGGACCGCACCTGGATGCGCTGGCGGCCCTGAAGGTCAGCCACGTCACCATCACCGTCAACGCCGTCGACCCCGCGATCGGCGCCCGAATCTACAGCTGGGTGCGTGACGGCAAACGCGTGCTGCCTGCCCGGCGCGGCGCCGAAATCCTCCTGGAGCGCCAGTTGGACGCCATCGGAGGGCTGAAGGCACGCGGCATCACGGTCAAGGTCAACAGCATCATCATCCCCGGGATCAACGACGGCCACATCGAAGCGGTGGCCCGCCGGGTGTCGGCGCTGGGCGTCGACATTCTCAACTGTGTGCCCTACTTCCCCAACCGCGGATCAGCCTTCGAGCACATACCGGAGCCTTCGTCCGAAATGGTTCAGGCGGTGCGCGCGGCCGCTGGGCGATACGTCAAACAGATGCGCCACTGCACCCGCTGCCGGGCGGACGCCGTGGGCCTCCTGGGAGAAACTCCCAGCCGGGAGCTGATGGCGACCCTCCAGGCCTGCGAGCACCTGCCGGCCGAAAGTCCGGCTGCGGAGCCGCAGATCGACGGCGCCCGTCCGCACGTGGCGGTGGCCAGTATGGAGGGCGTGCTGGTCAACCAGCATTTGGGGGAGGCCCGCAGCCTCATGATTTATGGTCGTCAAAACGGCATGATCCAGTTCCTCGAAGCCCGCGAAGCCCCGCCGCCGGGCGGCGGCGGTCAGCGCTGGACGCAGCTGGCCGACACCCTAAACGACTGCGGGACCCTTCTGGTCAGCGGCATCGGTGACAGTCCGCGGCGCACGCTTGCCGCCAGTGGTCTCGCGGTCCTGGAAGTCGAAGGGGTGATCGAGGAGGCCGTGCGGGCCGTCTTGGAAGGCCAGAGCCTGCGGCATCTGATCACGCGCAAGCGGACCGCCTGCGCGCCGGGCTGTGCGGGAACCGGCGGCGGCTGCGGCTGAGAGCGGGCAGGTAACGCTGAAACGTTTCAAACCACCCGGATAAGGAGAGATGAAAATGGAAAAACCGAAATATCACATCTGCGTCTGTGCCAGCTTCCGCGCCGGCGGCGACCCCAAGGGCGTCTGCCATAAAAAGGGATCCAGCGGTTTTTTGCCCTACATCGAAAACGAGATCCTGGAACGCGGCCTGGACGCCCAGGTGACCAGCACCGGCTGCATGAAGGCCTGCGACTATGGCCCGGTGATGGTCGTCTATCCCGAGGGCCACTGGTACGGCAATGTGGACAGCGAAGCGGCCATCGACGACATCCTGGACGCATTGGAGGGCGGCGAACCGGCCGCACACTACCTGATCGCCTGAAGACGGGGCGCACGGAAAGGCAGCGACAGATGAAACCCCTGACAGATCCAAGCCGGCCGGAATGGGCGCAACTGCTCCGCGAGGGCGACCGCTTTCTGCGTACCGCCTTGAACGGGTCACGGCGCCCACAAATCTTCAACAACGAACTGCGCTACGGGATCCTGGCCATGGCCGTCGAAAAATACCTCGTGGGGGTTTTCCGCTACCACGGGACCATGCCCGAAGGTCACACCTTGGGAAGCCTTGCTGAAGGCGCCGACCGCATCGTACCGATGGCGGCCCGCCTGCGCGCGGCCATCCAGCGGATTGAAGACTTCCAGGAACTCTGCTCCCTGGAGACCTATCACCGCAAGGCGCCTGAAAATGGAGAGCTAAGCAGCATGCTGCAAACCGGCGAAGAGGTGCGCGGCTATGCGACGGGCGCCCTGAGCACAACCGAACCGATAGAGGAGAAAAAATGAACGCCACCTGGGAGAAAATATTCGAATACGCCTCCATGCCCCTTCACGGCACCATGTCGCGCAAGCTGCGCAAAAATGTCCGCATCCAGATCAACGAGGGCAAAATCTACGAAAACGCCGTGCTTTTCCTGAATGAGGAATTCGCCCGGCTGACCGAAAACGGCGACGGCAGCGAGAGCGTCAACACCTATTACGACATTGAAAAAATCACGTCGATCCGGACCTACAGCCGGAAAGACGCGTAAAGCGTGTCGCCGGGGCGCTGCCGGCCCTGACGCCGCCGGCGGCGGGCAGAGCGGACAGGAGAAATTTTTTGACATGCCCCCCCACAGCCCTCTAAAAAACGTCTGGCTGATCGACACGACCCTGCGGGACGGCGAGCAGGCCGCCGGGGTGGCCTTTCGCCCGGCAGAGCGCCGCCGGATCGCGGAGGGGCTGGCCGCCGCCGGGGTGGACGAACTCGAGGTGGGCATCCCGGCCATGGGGACCGAGGCCCGGCGGGAGATCCGGGACCTGGTGCAAGCCGGCCTCGGCTGCCGTCTGACCAGCTGGTGCCGGGCAACGCCCGGAGACATCGGGCAGGCGGCCGGCTGCGGCACCGACGGGGTCCACATCAGCTTCCCGGTATCCCCGATTCAGCTCCGGGCCCTGGAGCGCAGCCCCTCCTGGGTCCTCCAGGCCCTGGAAACCCTGGTCCCGTTGGCCGCCGGCAGGTTTGCCTTCGTTTCGGTGGGCGCCCAGGACGCCACCCGGGCGGAGCCCCCCTTTCTCGACCGCTTCGTTCGTCTGGCGGCGGCCTGCGGTGCCCAGCGGGTGCGGCTGGCCGACACGGTTGGGATTGCGACTCCCCTGGGGGTCATCCGCATGCTGCGCCGCCTGCGCCAGACCGCCAGACCGCCCCTGGCGCTGGAGTTTCACGGCCACAACGACCTGGGCATGGCCACGGCCAACGCCCTCACAGCGGCGGAGGCCGGTGCCGCGGCGCTCAGCGCGACCCTCAACGGCCTGGGGGAGCGGGCCGGAAACGCGCGCCTGGAAGAGTTGACCACCGCCCTGCCGTTTGCCGCCGGCCGCAGCTGCCGGGCGCAGACCGCACGCCTGCTGCCCCTTTGCCACTACCTGGCCGACATCACCCGCCGTCCGATTGCAGCCGACAAACCCGTTACAGGCGGCGGGGTGTTTGAGCATGAATCCGGCATCCACATCCACGGCCTGCTGAAGGACGCCGCCACCTACCAGCCGTTTGCGCCCGAAGCCGTGGGCCGCGGGCCCGCAACCTTCGTCGTCGGCAAATTTGCCGGCAGCACGGGACTGCACTACCTGCTGGCGGCCGCCGGCATCGAGATCAGCCGCAGCCAGGCGGCCCGCCTGCTGCCGGGAATCCGGGCCGCCGCTACCCGCAAGGGACGGGCGCTCTCGATGCCCGAGGTCCTGCGCCTGTGCCGCAAGAGCGGTGCGGTCTCGCCCGCAGCGGGCCGCCGCCCCGCCCCCGGTTCGCCCGCTCAGCGGTAGAGTTTGTAATCAATGCTGAATTTTTTGGCCTTGTAGCCGAACTTGCGGGTCGTGGTCTTGAGCAGTTCGGCGGCCTGGGTGGTGTTGCCGCGGGTGTTTTTGAGGGCATCGATCAGCATTTCTCGCTCGAGATTGTCGACCGCCTCTTCCAGGGAGCGTTTGGGCAGGGTGTCGGACTCCTTGCCGGTCTGCAGGGTCGGCGGCAGGTGGTAGCTGTGAATGACCCCCTCCTCGCAGAGCAGCACCGCGCGCTCGATGCAGTTTTCCAGTTCGCGCACGTTGCCGGGCCAGTGGTAGGCCATCATCATGTCGATCGCCGGGGTGGAGAAGCGCATGATTTCCTTGGCGTTTTCGCGGGCATATTTTTCCAGGAAAAAATCCGCCAGCAGCAGGATGTCGGTTTTGCGCTCCCGCAGGGGCGGCATGTAAATGGGGAAAACGTTGAGGCGGTAATAGAGATCGCCGCGGAAGGTCTCCTGCTCGACGGCCTGCTCCAGATTCTTGTTGGTGGCCGCCACGATGCGCACGTCGGCGCTGATGGTCTTGTGACCGCCGACGCGCTCGAACTCCTTTTCCTGGAGGACCCGCAGCAGCTTGGCCTGCACGTCGAGATCGATCGAGCCGATCTCATCCAGAAAGATGGTGCCCTTGTTGGCCATTTCGAACTTGCCGAGCTTCTGCTTGATGGCGCCGGTGAAGGCCCCCTGTTCGTGGCCGAAAAGTTCGCTTTCGATCAGGTTGGCGGGCAAGGCCGCACAGTTGACCTTGACGAAGGGGCGCTTGGAGCGCAGGCTGTTGTAGTGGATGGAGTTGGCCACCAGCTCCTTGCCGGTGCCGCTTTCACCGCGCACCAGGACGGTGGCGTTGCTCTTGGACACCTGGGAGATCATCTGGAAGACCTCGCGCATCTTGTTGCTGTTGCCGATGATGTTGGTGACGCGGTACTTGTTCTTGATCTCCTCGCGCAGCCGCCGGTTTTCCTCCCGCAGATGCTCTTTTTCCATGCGGATGGTTTCGAGATTGATCACGTGGCTGGCCACCATGGCCGCGACCACCATCAGCAGTTTCTTGCCCTCCTCCAGCGAGTAGGTTTCATCGAACGCCTTGTCGATGCACAGCGCCCCCACCACCTGGCTACTCTTTTTGATCGGTACGCAGATAAAGGACACCTCTTTTTCGATGCTGTTCCTGCGGCTGGCGGTACGATCGAGAAAAAGCGGCTCCTCGCTTATTTTGGGCACTGCCACGGCTTTCCCGGACTGGATCACCCGGCCGGTGATACCCTCGCCCACCCGGTACTTGCCCCGTTCCATGGCGCTGCGGGTGAGGCCGTGGGCTACCTCGATGGTGATTTCATCCCGGAAGGGATTGAGGATCGTGATGGTCCCCCGGACCATGCCCATGGTGTTGGAGAGGATGTCCAGCACCTGGTAGAGGGATTTTTTCAGATCAAAATGCTCGTTGAGCGCCTTGCTGATCTCGTAGAGAAGCGAAATATCTTCTATCTTTTTTATTTCAGGCTGCATCGGAAATAACCAAAGGGTTGCAGAATCAGGCGTTCACAACAAAACTGAAAACCGCACGCCCCTTTCTAACAAATATGTAATCAAAACAAAAGAAAAAGAAGCCCGAGATCGATAAAATACCCAAAAACCGGTTCGCGGATCGTTTGCGGCGGCGTTTGCCCGGGGACCCTGGTGCAACCGTTTGGCCTTTCGGCCGGGTCAGGCCTCCCCGGAGAGTTGCGCGACGATGCGGTTCACCAGACTGTCCGGCGCGGCATCGCGGCAATCGATGGTCAGGTGGGCATAGCGGCGGTAGAGCGGCTGGCGTTCGCGGTAGAGATCGGCGATGGTCTGCCCCGGCGCCCGCAGCACCCCCCGGGTTTTGAGATTGCTCAGGCGCAGCATCAGGCGTTCGGCATCGAGCGCCAGATGCACGATGGTTCCCATGGCGCCGAGATGGGCCATCGCTTGGGGGCTGTAAACCACGCTGCCGCCGGTGGCAATTACGTGCGAGCGGCAGGCCAGCGCCAGAACGCCGCGCTCCTCGATTTCGCGAAAGCGCAGCACCCCGGCCCGGTCGATGATCTCCTGGAGGCTGCACCCCTGTGCGGCCTGGATGCCAATATCGGTGTCGTGGAAGGAAAGCCCCATCTGCTTTGCCAGCAGCACGCCGATGGTGCTTTTGCCGACACCGGGCATACCGATCAAGATCACATTGGATCGGCCGGCTTCCCCGGTTCGGTGTAAGGTTGCCGTCACGGGTGTTCTTCCTCGCATTGGCGCCGCTCCGGCCGACCTGCAGGCGATGGCGTGGGTCCGGCGCCTTTTACGGCTCAGGTGACAGCCTGTTTTTTGGGGCCTTGCAGCTTTTCAAGAAATCCTAACGCAATCCTAACATGGGCCATTTATACTGTTTTCGAATCGATGATTGAAAACAACCCACACATTGAAATCACGGGGGAAACATGGTGCCTGAAACCTTCAATTTCACGGCCTTGATTGATTCCATCGAAAACCGCCAATTCAGTGAAATCGTCTACCTGCTGGAGCAGGAAGCCACCGCAGCGGAACGCTCGCTCTACCAGCGGAAGATTCCGTTAAACGATATCGGCAACCCTTCCGTGCAGTATGTCCGCACCCTCAAAAAATTTCTTGAATTCGTGCGGTTCAGCATCAAGCCGGTCAAAAGTGAAAAGGAGCGTTACCTCAAGTTCCAGAAAGCGCTCAAGTCCCTGCGCCGTCAGAACCCGATGGCGAATAGGCGGCTGCCCCAGGATAACGACGAATTCCCTTCCCACGCCCACGCCATCTGAAAGCCGCACGATAGCGGCGCTTCGCACGCGTTCATTTTTCTCCTGCAGCATCAGGGCGGTGACCCGCTGGTGCCGCATGCCGCCCAGCGCCGCGGCTGGACTGAAAACCGGACCTGGACGGCCGGTTTTTTTTCAGCCGAAAATCATGCCGATTCCTTCAACTTGGCCATCATGGTCTGCTTCATTTTTTCGGTCACCCGGGCCCGATCATGTCCCCGCCGCAGACGCTGGCCGAGAAGCTGCCCCGCGTCTGCGGCGGCCTGCATCACCGCCGGCTGGCGGCTGACCGCCGGGATCATCTCGGGGGTTATCTTGACGCCCTCGCCGTAGAGCATGATGGGCAATCCCACCTTGCAGGTCTCGCCGAAGCCGCAACTAAAGCACGAGGCGGCGCCCTGACCGGAGACCTTGGCCACGGTTTCGATGAAGTTGTAGAGGAAAAACTTCTCGATGTCATCGGCCGGCAGCTTGCCGCTGCTGCCCCCGACGCCCACCGCGACCCCCAGCTTGCCCCAGAGGGTGTTGCCCTCCTGGTGCCGAAACTGGAACCAGCGCTCCAGAAAGGCGTGGGTCTGGGCATTGATGCCCGAATAGTAGTTGGGCGCGCCGATGACGTAAGCATCGGCCGCAACGATTTTATCCCGCAGCCAGCGGCAGTCGTCTTCCACCTTGCAGACATTGTCCTTGACACACCCCAGGCAGGCAATGCAGCCGGCGATCGACCGGCCCCGCAGCGAAATCAACTCCCACTCGCACCCGCTGTTCTCCAGCACCGTGGAAACCAGTTTGTAAACGCCCGACTGCTGCTCTTTGCGGGGACTTCCCGAGATACCCAGAATTTTCATGTTAACACCTTTCAGGGAACGGGCAAAACCGATTACGGCCTGCGCGCCGCAACAAAAACCGTTGCCAGGCGAGGCCGTTGCATGCCAGAATTCCATTCATGATTCAAATCACGCCGATCCTGGCCATCCGCGAGAGCTGCCTGCAGATGACGTTTACGGGCGCATCCGGCCCCGGCGGCCAGAACGTCAACAAGGTGGCCACCGCCGTCCGCATCACTCACATCCCCACCGGCATCCAGGTCACCTGCTCCGTCGAGCGATCCCAGCAGCAGAACC
>Ga0105093_10000228_pt1 | contig 21521 bp, 15 predicted proteins | sample PPLLak3March2015_2_FD_79111 | JGI IMG/M metagenome (GOLD analysis project Ga0105093, IMG submission 79111) | Freshwater sediment microbial communities from Prairie Pothole Lake near Jamestown, North Dakota, USA - PPLs Lake P8 Core (3) Depth... | ecosystem: Environmental > Aquatic > Freshwater >... | reverse complement strand
CGTTGAGGTCCCCGAGGCTCATGCGCTCGGCCGCGTCGGTCAGCTTCATGATGGGGGTCGCCAGCGCGCGCGCCGAAAACCACGCGCAGGCGGCTGCAAGCAGGACCGTCACCGCCAGCAGGGCCAGTGCGAAATTCTGGATGATGGCCAAGGCTTCGAACACCTCCTGTTCCTCCTGCATCAGCGCCAACACCCATCCGTAATTGCTGCGACGCGCATGCCCCAGTGTGGACTGGCCGTTTTCTGCGGTGAACGCCGTCGTCATGGTGGTCCACCCCTTTTTGCGGAATTCGGTGATCAGGGGGTGCGTGCTGAGATTTTCACGTTTTTCAACCAGCTGCTTCTTCGGGTGCGAGAGCACAAAACCCTTGTCGTCCACCAGAAATGCGAATCCGGTGCCACCTTTTTTCCAAGTGGCCACCTGCTTGGACATTTCCTCCACGGTCATGGCGGCCGCCATGACGCCGACGATGCGGTTGTCCTCCTTGATGGGAACCGCAATAACCAGCGCCGGCACGTTTGAGGTGCGGCCGATGACGGTTTGCCAGCCGACGGCCTTGCCGGCCAGGATGTCCTTGACGTACTGGCGGTCGGCGTAGCTCACCAACGGCTGACCGTCGTTGCGCGCTACGTTCATGCCGTTCGGTGCGACGGTGAACACCAGATACATCCAGGGGTATTCGCGGTGCACGGCCTTGAGTGCGGCCTCCTGCTGCTCGCGGCTCATTGAGACAATTTCGGGCAGTTTGGCCATGGTGCGCAGCACGCTGAGGTTGGCGTTGATCCAGGCGTCCACCTGATCGCCCAGGCCCTTGGCGGTTTGGGCCATGAGGGCTTCGGAGTCGTTGCGGATGCGGTCGCTGGTTTCTCCAAATGTGAGGAACCAGAAGACCCCGAACGGCAGAAGACTGATCAGAAGCAGCATCAGGAGGGTTTTCCCGAACAGCCCGAATCGCACCTTTTGCGGGGGAGCCAGCGCCGGCGTTTCAGTGGGCTCCAGTGCGGATTCGAATGTAGCCGGTCCCGGGATCGGCAATGCGGCCGCCGAGTAATTATCCCGGCCGGCAGCAGCGGGAAGTTCCGGCGGCGGCGGCGTTGCCGGCGGCGGGGTGCCTCCGTCGAAAATGGTCTCGGCCAGATGGATCGTTTGCGGCTTGGCCACATGAATCATGTTTCCACAGGCCTTGCATCTGACCTTCGCGGTGGCCGACTTCATCCGGGTCTCGTCGATTCGGTACCTCTTGCTACAGGCGTCGCAGGTGATGTCCAACATACGCAGGCTCCTGGCATTACGGGTTCAAATGGTTGAGGATCGCGATCATTGACTTCTTGAAGCGGATCCGGCCGTCCTCATCGGGGATTTCCAGCGCAACACGGTTGATGATCTCGGCGGCCTGTTCCAACGGGATGGCAGCGGCATCGAGCCTTAGCTCGGCCACGCTGTCGTCGACGACAATGTCCGCCATCGGTCCGATCATGCGGGCCAGGTTCATCCGGAGAGAAGGTAAAAAACTCTTGTCTACCAGCGCACCGGCCTTTTGAACGGACTCGATGAGGCCCTGTTCCAAAAGCTTCTTCAAGTTCGTTTTGAAGGCGGCCGCGTCCATGTCAACTTCGGCGGCTATTTGGTAAAGGCTTTTGCGTTCGTCGATCGCCAGCAGCAACCGAATCATGTCGGCATCGAGGGAGACGGGCGCGAGATCCTTGCGGATCCGTTTACGGAAGTACAGGCTCGCTGCGCTCTTTGATATGAAGTCCATGCCGTCACGCTTCGTATGTTGCGGCTGGATGCCGGCGGCGGAAGGAGATTCCTCCGCCCGGCCCAGAGTGAGGAGGTGATCAGAGGTGCCGGCCGCCCGCAGTCCGAGCGGATCTGCTCGTCAGCCTCCGATCAGATCGGCGTTTTGGATTTCTTCTCGATTTCCTCCTTGAGCTTTTTTTCCATTTCTGCAAAGAGGCTCTTCTTTTTTCCGGTCTGCTCGGCCTGCAGCGACTCGATTTTCTGGGTGAAATTGCGTTGCAGGTCCTGGAACTTCTTGACCTCGTCCTCCAGCCGGCGGCCGACCTCTCCCCGCGGGATATCTTCGATTTTGAGGTGATCTCGAATGAACAACCGCGAGCCAAAGGAGCCTTGCACGGATTCCAGAACACCCAGCTCCACGAGCCGACGACAGATGATACCGGCATGCTCGGTCGAGAATCCAAGCATCCGGCAGGCGTCTTCGAGCGTAGCCGGCCGTGCCTGGAGGTGCTCATGCAGCCGGATGGCGGCGACCAGCAGGTGGGCCTCCGTATAGAGATCCTTGGGTTGGCTGGACATGGCCATCGGCGCCATCCTCTCTTGACTTCACTGATGGTTCAGACTAACATTTTCGGATAATTTGTCAAGCTGGGCTCTGTTCCCGGAAAATGCGATCGAGACGGCCGGTGGAGGATGAGATGACCGAAATTGTTGAAGTAAAAGCGAGAGAAATCCTGGATTCGCGCGGCAACCCCACGGTGGAAGTCGATGTTCATCTGGCCTGCGGTGCCCAAGGCCGCGCTGCGGTGCCCTCGGGCGCGTCCACGGGCAAACGGGAGGCCTTGGAGCTGCGGGACAAACGCTCCAAGCGCTATGGCGGCAAGGGCGTGGAAACGGCCGTCGCCAACGTCACCCGCCGCATCGCCCCGGCGGTCTGCGGCTTGGATGCCGCCGATCAGACCGCGCTCGACCGGCGCATGATCGAACTCGACGGTACCGCCAACAAATCCAAACTCGGCGCCAATGCCATGCTCGGCGTTTCCATGGCCTCGGCGCGTGCGGCGGCCCAGGCGTATGGCCTGCCGCTCTACCGCTACCTGGGCGGGATGATGGCCCATATCCTGCCGATTCCCATGATGAACATCATCAACGGCGGCGCTCATGCGGCCAACAATCTGGATTTCCAGGAGTTCATGATCATCCCCTGCGGCGCCGACTCGATCGCTCAGGCGGTGCAGATGGGTGCGGAGACGTTTCATTGTCTGAAAGGGATTCTCAAAAAGCGTGGTCTGAATACGGCCGTCGGGGACGAGGGCGGCTTCGCTCCGGATCTCGAGTCGAACGAGGCGGCCATTCGATTCATCATGGAAGCCATTACGGCCGCCGGATACCGGCCCGGCCAAGACATCGGCATCGGCATGGACGTGGCGGCGAGCGAGTTCCATCAGGGCGGAAAATACATCTTGAAATCCGAAAACAAACGCCTTTCCTCGTCCGATATGATTACCTTGCTCGAAGACCTGACGGAGCGCTATCCGATCATCTCCATCGAGGACGGATTGGCGGAAGGCGACTGGAACGGCTGGAAATCTCTGACCGATCGTCTGGGCGGCGCGGTCCAGGTGGTGGGCGACGATATTTTCGTCACCAATCCCGGAATTTTTCGCAAAGGGATCGAAAAGGGCATCGGCAATTCGATTCTTATCAAACTCAACCAGATCGGAACCGTCACCGAAACGCTCGAGGCCGTCGAAATGGCCAAAAGCGCCGGTTACACCACGGTGATTTCGCACCGCTCCGGTGAAACCGAGGACAGCTTCATCGCAGATTTCGTCGTGGGGGTCAACGGCGGCCAGATCAAGACCGGCTCCCTGTCCCGCAGCGACCGGGTCGCTAAGTACAACCAGTTGATCCGGATCGAGGAGGAACTGGGTGAGGCCGGGCGCTTCTGCAAGACGATCTTTTAGACGGCGGGAGGGGGCGCCCGCTTCTGGCCCAACGAGGTGTTTTTATGCCATTCAACACCAAGTTCATTTTCGTGACCGGCGGGGTGTTGTCTTCGCTCGGCAAGGGGCTTGCCTCGGCTTCCATCGGCGCGTTGCTGGAAAGCCGCGGGTTGACCGTGTCGCTGCAGAAACTGGACCCCTACATCAACGTCGATCCCGGCACGATGAACCCGTTCCAGCACGGCGAAGTGTTCGTCACCGATGACGGCGCCGAGACGGATCTGGATCTCGGTCACTACGAGCGGTTCACCACCGCCACGATGGGCCAGCGCAACAACTACACCACGGGCAAGATTTATTATTCGGTCATCAGCAAGGAGCGGCGGGGCGATTATCTGGGCGGAACGGTACAGGTGATTCCGCACATCACGGACGAGATCAAGAGTTGCATCAAGGGGGTAGCCGACGGCGTCGATGTCGTCATCGTCGAGATCGGCGGTACGGTCGGAGACATCGAGAGCCTGCCGTTTCTGGAAGCCATCCGCCAGTTCCGCGCCGACGTTGGCCGGGACAATGTGATTTACATCCACCTGACCCTCGTGCCCTACATCGCCACCTCCGGCGAGGTCAAGACCAAGCCCACCCAGCACAGCGTGAAGGAGCTGCGCAGCATCGGCATCCAGCCCGATATCCTGTTGTGCCGAACCGACCGGTTCTTGTCCCGGGAGCTCAAGGCCAAGATCGCCCTCTTTTGCAACGTCGGCGTCGATGCCGTCATCACCGCCAAGGACGTGGGCTGCATTTATGAGGTTCCGCTGGTTTTCCATCAGGAGGGGCTCGATCACAAGATCGTGGAACTGCTCAACATCTGGACGCGCGCACCCAAACTGGACGCGTGGGAAGAGGTGGTTCGTCGTTTCAAGCAGCCCCAGCACGAAGTCACCATCGCCATCGTCGGCAAGTACGTGAACCTGATCGAGTCCTACAAGAGCCTCAACGAGGCGCTGCATCACGGCGGGGTGGCCAACCACGCCAAAGTCAACCTTTACTTCGTCGATTCGGAGAAGCTCGGGAAAGACAACTGCGGCGAGGTGCTGGCCAAAGCCGACGGCGTTCTGGTGCCGGGAGGGTTTGGCAGCCGCGGGGTCGAAGGCAAGATCTGCGCGGCGCGCTTTGCCCGGGAGCAGCGGATCCCGTATTTCGGGATCTGTCTGGGGATGCAGATCGCCGTCGTGGAATTCACCCGTCATGTCGTGGGTCTTGAGAAGGCCAATAGTTCCGAATTCGACGAGTTCACTCCCGATCCGGTGATCTACCTCATGACGGAGTGGTTCGATGAACGCACTCGCACCGTGCAGCGCCGCGACGCCAGCTCGGAGAAAGGCGCCACCATGCGCCTCGGCGCCTATCCCTGCCGCCTGGCAGCCGGAAGCCTGGCGCATCGGGCTTACGGCTCCGACGAGATTTCGGAGCGCCACCGCCACCGGTATGAATTCAACAACGCCTATCGGGAACGGCTCGAGGAAAAGGGCCTCGTCTTCTGCGGGACCTCGCCGTCGGGGGACTTGGTGGAGATCGTCGAACTTCGGGATCACCCCTGGTTTTTAGGCTGCCAGTTCCACCCCGAGTTCAAATCGCGGCCGAAGGTCGCCCACCCCCTGTTCCGGGACTTCATCGGCGCGGCGCTCGCCTACTCACGGAAAAAAACCGAAACTTGAAGCCCTTCTCTTCGGTGCGTTTCTTCACCGACTAAAAACACAGCCCCCGCCGGCTTTCACCGGCGGGGGCTGTGTTTTTAGGGGCTATTTTTTTAAGAACTCCTTCAGAGTGTGCCGGGCGCATTCGGGACAGTAGCTGGAAGTGACATCCAGCTGGGCGTGTTCCTGGATAAACCGTTCCACCGGAACCCATTCGCCCTGACCGGGGACCTGGCCGGCGTCGTCGCGGATCTTTTTGCAGACGCAGCACATGGGCAAAATTTTCTGATAGAGGCTGATCCGCCGCGCCAGTTCCAGCCTCTCCAGACAGCGTTCGACCCGGAAGAACATTTCGGAGGACTCGCAGGGCTTGAGCATGTAGTCGTCGGCTTGACTGCGCAGGGCCTCGATCGCGGAGAGCATGTCGCCGAAGCCGGTCAGAATGATGACCATGGCAGTGGCATCGATTTCCTTGGATTTCTTGAGCACCTGGATGCCGTCGGTGCGTTCCATGATCAGATCGGTGATCACCAGGTCAAAGCGCGCTCGCTGCAGCAGCTCAATCGCTTTCTCGCCGCTGTTCACCCGCGTCACCTGATACCCTCGGCTTTCAAGGTCCTCACCGATCCCCTCGAGGATAAAGGGGTCGTCATCCACCAACAACAGGTTATATTTTTTCGGGGCATGTTCCGGCATGGGCGTTCCCCTCATCCATCGCCGCAAGACGTGGCGATGGGTGGTTCATATCACGGAAAAAGGACAAAGGCTATTCACAACTTACAGATCCTGTAGACCGTATTTGGCGATCAGCCTCGAAAGGTAGGTGCGCTGAAGGCCCAGATTGCGGGCGGTGAGGCTGCGGTTGCCGTCGCTTTGCCGGAGGTTGAGCGCCAGGAAATCGCGCTTGAAGGCATCCACCGCTTCTTTGAAGGAGCGGCCAACATGCAGCTCCGCAAGATTCGACGATTGGGCGAATGACGGAAGGTCTTCGGCCATGATTTCCGGAGAGCCGCCCATCACCACCGCCCGTTCGATGGCGTTTCTCATTTCACGGACGTTACCCGGCCAGTCGTAGGCCTGCATGCGGTCCAAGGCCTCCCGGGTGAAGCTCACGGGGCCGCCGCCGCGCTCTTTCCGGAACAGGTCCAGAAAATGCTCGGCCAGCAGAGGGATGTCCTCGCGGCGTTCCCTCAGGGCCGGCATGCGGATCTGAACGACATTGAGGCGGTAAAAGAGGTCTTCACGAAAGCGGCCCTCCGCTACCTCGCGCTCGATGTCCCGGTGAGTGGCGGCGAGCGCGCGCACATCGACGGGAATGGATTCATTCCCGCCCAACCGGTAGAAAACCCCCTCCTGCAGGATCCGCAGGAGCTTGGCCTGCATGGCCGGGCTCATCTCACCGATTTCGTCCAGAAAGAGGGTGCCGCCGTCGGCCAACTCGAACTTGCCGATCTTGCGGGCGACCGCACCCGTAAACGCCCCCTTTTCATGGCCGAAGAGCTCGTCTTCCAGCAGCGCCGCCGGCAGCGCCGCGCAGTTCAGAACCACCATGGGCGCGTCCCGCCGCGGGCCGGCGCGGTGGATCAGGCGCGCCAGCAGCTCCTTGCCGGTGCCGCTCTCGCCAACGATCAGGGTGCTGGTCTTGGCGTTGGCCACCTTCAGGGCGCCGGCGATGACCCGGCGGACGGCCGGGCTTTCGCCGACGATTTCGCAGCGCAGATCCATCTCCGTCAGCAGGCCGCGGATGGATTTGCGGTCGCGGTCGATGCGGCGGGCGTTGGCGATGGCCACCGACGCCACTTCGGCGAACACGGCCAGTAGCGGCATGACTTCCGCGCCCAGGACCCCTCCCCCGGCCTTGTCGATGATCTCCAGCACGCCGATGACCTCGTCGTTGACCTTCAGCGGCGCACAGGCGATGGAGCGCGTGTCGAAACCGATGGACGCGCTGATCCGCGGCTGCCAGCGCGGATCCCGGGCGACCTCGGGGATCAGCAGCGCTTCGCCGGTAGCGGCGACGTGCCCGGCGATGCCCTCGCCCATTTCAACCTGGAAGCGTTTGACGTCGGTTCCCTTTTCACCCGTGGCCACTTTGAAATAGAGCTTGCACGAATGGGGATCCACCAGCAGCAGCGAACTGGCCCGAGCACCCATCATGCGGGTCGCAGCGGCGACGATCAGCTCCAGGAGCTGATCCGGATCCTGCACCGAGCGGACCCAGAACGAAATCTCCTTCAGCTGCTCAATGGCGGGAGAGGCCGGAGGCGAGGAGGGATCCTGTTTCATAACGCTCCGATTCGATTTTATAGACCGCGGAATAATAGCATGCTCGACGTCGGCCCGGTTCAGGGAGTCTTCGCCCTGCGGACGATGATCTCGCCGATCTTTTCCGCGGACCAGCCGAAGAGTTCGTCGACCGGCATCTGCTCGAGCAGGGGGTCCTCCCAGCCGATGCTGTTTTCCTGGACGATGTTCTTGATGTGCTCGTATTTGCCGCCCAACGCCCGGATCTTCTGAGTCAACGGCACGTGGTCCTTGAAGGCGATGTGCAGCAGGAGCAGGTATTCGACCCGGTTCCCTGCGCCCGGCGCAGCGGACAGCAGCGGAATCACCAGGATGCTGCGGTCGTCCTTGCGGCCCTTGCCGATGTAGACGTTGCCCTGGCGGACGATGATGCGCTTGCTGCCCTTGAGCGCGCGATCCGACTCGACGCGGGACGGGATGGCGGCGGTGCTGCCGTGCTTGTGCAGGACCTCGATGGTGGTCTCCTCGCCCGGCTCTCCCAGAAGGTTCAGGCCGTCGATCCGGTACAATACGGAGCCTTCGATCTCGCGGATGATGCTCTGGACGTTCTTCAACACGATCAGGTTGGCGGGTGTGAGCTGGGCGATGGAGAAGTTTTCGGCCGCCAGCGCCGCGAAGACGATGCCTTCGAGGCGTTCGCTGATGCGGCTGGTGCCGACCGTGACGGTCTTGGCCTGATGTTTGATGGCATCCACCGGGCGAGCGAGGAAGCCGATGGCTTCCGCCAGCCGGCCGGACAGCGTCTGGAGCATGTTGGCGGCCGTGCCCTTCAGGCCGAAGTCGAGCTCGAAATCGGAAATCTCCAGCCTACCCGCCAGGTACTTGAGCAGGAGCGTCAGGTCGGAGGTGGCGTCGAAGCCCACGGTGGCCGGGAATTGCCGGCGCGCGCGGCGCTGCCGAAAAGCGGAATAGAACGCGGCGATTTTTTCCCGGAAATGCCGGTCGAGCACCAGTTCAAAGATGTCGACGCCGCCAGCGGCCGCATCCCGGATGGTCTGCTGGAGGTCTTCGTGGAAACGATAGAGGAAGCGCGACCCTTCGTGGATCGCCAGGGCGGCGTGGTACCCCCAGAGGTGGCCGACCAGGGTGTTCAGGATCGGGGCCAGGTGCTCGGCGACGGCCGGGACCTGGAACACGTCTTCGGCATAGGGGTCGAAGCGGTCCTCGCCCTCGTCGCAGATCACCACCGGCGTTGCCTTGTGAGCCTTGAAGATAGCGGTGTCCTTGACGATGTCGCCGATCACGGTGGGCCGGGTGCCGGCGGCGCACACGATGATCAGCGGCTCGGAGGACAGGTCGATGTGCTTCTTGTCCTCGACGTAGTCCGATGAAATCGTCTTGTAGCACAGCTCGCTCAGCTTGATCCGGATTTCGTCGGCCGAGGCCTTGTTGGGGCCGCTGCCGACCGCGGCCCAATAGGTCTTGGTGACGGCCAGGCGTTCGGCCGAGGTGCGGATGCGCTCGGCCATGGCGAGCACGCGGCGCATATGGTCCGGCATGGCCAGCAGACGTTCGATCTCGGCCGAGATGAAGCCCGCATCCCGGCGGCCTTTGAGGCCGGCGATGTGCAGGCCCAGCAGTGCGCCGGCGATGATCTGGGCGTAGAATGCCTTGGTGGAGGCGACCGACATTTCGATGTCACGGCCGCTGCTGGTGTACATCACCCCGTTGACCTTGAAGGTGAGGTCCGAATCCCGGCGGTTGACGATCGCCAGGGTGTGCGCCCCGCACTGCCGCACCATGTCGACCGAGCGGTTGGTGTCCGTGGTAGTGCCCGACTGGCTGATGGCGATCACCAGCGCGTCCGCCATGGACCGGCCGTCGCCGGCATCGCCCAGAAAAAAACCGCTGAATTCCGACGCCTTGAGGGCTTGAACCTGGACCGCCGGGTCGTTGAGATAGAAATTGAGGATATTGGCGCAGGCCAGGGCTGCAACCCCGGCCGTGCCCTGGCCGATGAAATAGATGCGCCGGATGGAACCGTCGGCCAGCGCCGCATTGATGCGCCCGGGAACGACCCGCTCATCGAGAGCGACTCCCCGCCGCCGGCCGTCTGCATCCTGGATCTTCCAGCGGTTCTGAAGCGTTTTGGCGACCGAGGCCGGGGATTCCGATATCTCCTTGAGAAAATAGTGCGGGTAGTCCTGGCGGTCGATGTCGCGCGAGGTCAGAGCCGTCTGCTTGAGGCTGCGTTCGTTCAGGGGGCACGGGGTTCCGTCGTAGTACATGGAGCGGATGCCCTCCAGGCCGCCGCCCGCGGTCTGGTCCAGGACAACGATCTGGCCCTGGGTCTTGCCGCTGCGGCCTTCCACGACCGACTCCCCGTCCAGTTTGATGTAGGTCTGAGTCTCCTCGATGAACCCATACACCTCCGAGGTGGACATGTAGTGGTCGGGCGCGATGCCGACAAAGATCGCCTGGCCGCTGCCCTTGTGGGCCAGAAACAGCTTGCCCGGCGCCAGATCGGTGTGCATGGCGATGGCGTGCGAGCCCTTGAAGTCGCCGACGGCTCGGCGGAAGGCTTCGGCCACCTCGAAGCCCTGGCGCAGGTAGTGCTCGATCTGCAGGGGGATGATTTTGGTGTCGGTGGTGACCTCGGCATGAATCTGGCGGCCGCTGCGTTCGACCGCCGCCTTGAGTTCCTGGAAGTTGTCGATGTCACCGTTCAGGCAGGTGTGGATGATGCCGCTCTCGCCGGCAGCGGCGTTGATCACCTGGTTGTCGACCGGGTGGCAGTTCGCCTCGGTGATGGCGCCGACGGAGGCCCAGCGCGTATGGGCGTTGACCGTTTGAAACTGCAGGGGGAAGCGCACGAGCGCGTGCAGAATCGGGTCGGCCGCGATGTGCCGGCGCAAACTGCGGATGTTGTCCCCCAGACTGCCGATTTCGACCGCCACTTTATAGGTAAACGCCACGGCGACCGCCCCGTCGCGCCGCTGGGCGCTGATGCTCCCGTTCAGCAGCGGTTGCGTTTCGCAGCGGCGCCCCCATTCGTTTTGCAGGCCGTTTTGGGCCAGCGCGGAGACAAATTGTTCGTACGGCGCGGCCGCCAGTACGCAAAGCAGGGAAAGCCCGGCCGAATCCCGGCCGCGTACCTCCATGCGGTCGATGCTGTTGAGCACCGCGTTGAGGTTGCGGAACAGCATCACGGCTTCCGGCGAAGGGGGGGCTTCGGACCGGTTCAACAGCTCATCCACCTTGACGATGTTGGCCAGAATTTCCGCCCGCAGGCACCAGGCGATGTCGCGCAGGCGGTCGATCCGCAGGGCCATCTGATCGACGTCCGCCGCGTTCAGCCGGCCCATGATGTCGTCGAATTGACGCCCCTCGATCTCGGCATGTTCCGCCAGCGCCCGGGCGAGGCGATCGATCTCGGACTGCAGCCGGTGGTCGCTGCACAGCCGGGCGAAGGTAGGGGCTCGTTTCAGGGACTGGACCAGGCGCCAGAGGGACTCGATGCACGCCTCGCCCCCCAGGTAGTCCGCGGCGCCGCCTTCGGACGCAAACCGGCCGGAAACCAGCCCGTTGCTCCTCACCCGCTCGGCCAGGGCGCCGATGTCCGCCAGCGGTATTGTTCCGGGCGCCGGCGGCGGAGGCTTGAAGGCCACGATCCCGGCAATGCCGCAGCCCAGCATCGAGCTTCGGACGGGGAACACCACCAGGGACCCGTCCGGCACGCGCGACAGACAGCGGCCGAAATAGACGCGCAGCGTCCGCAGGCGGCGAATGCGGTCTGCCGCGGCGCGCCGCAGCGTCCAAGCGGAACTGAGAAGAATGGTGGAAACCGACGTCAGCATGGCGATCTCTCCTTCGAATAACGGCCTCCGGAACCGGCAGAGGCGGCTCGGCGGCAGGGATTTACAGGGGCCGGCAATAAATCCTCCCCGCAGGTGGCTGCGGGGAGGATTTTATTTACGTCACCCGAAATATGCAGGAAACATGCCGTGAAACCGATCGGCAGTGCTCCGGCGGTCCTATCGCAAGGCCGCACCCGGCGTCACGGCCCTATCGGGCAAGATCAGCACCGGGCCGGCCTCCTCGCCGGCGGCCAGCAGCATGCCCTGGGATAAAATGCCCATGAGCTTAGCCGGCTTGAGGTTGGCGACGACGATCACCTGGCGGCCGATCAGGGACTCGGGCGCATAGTGTTCGGCGATGCCGGCCACGATCGTCCGGCGTTCGCCCATATCGATCTCCAGCTTGAGAAGCTTCTTGGCTTTGGGCACCGCCTCGGCGTTCACGATGGTGGCCACGCGCAGATCGATTTTGCCGAAATCGTCGATGCCGATCTCCGGCTTGATGGCGGCTGCGGCGGCTTGGGCCGGCGGGACCGTTTCGGCCTCCGCCAAAGCGGTTTCGATGCGCGGAAAGAGCATCACGGCCTTGGGCAGCCGGGTTCCGGCGGGAATCGATTGCCACAATTCCAGCTCTTCAAGCCGATAGAACGGCGCCGCCGGATCCAGTCCGAGATGCTTTTGCATGCGGCCGGCGGTTTCCGGCATGACCGGGTATATCAGCCCGGCGATCAGCCGCAGCCCCTTGAGCAGGCTGCTCGTCACGGCTTCCAGTTGACGGAGCGTGGACTTTTTCTTGGCCAGCTCCCAGGGGGCCGAGACGTCGACGGCCTTGTTCATCCGGCCGATGAACTCCCAGACGACGGCCAAGGCCTTCTGCAGCTCGAAGCCCCCCATCGCGCGCGCATACGCGGCGATCGTGCGCCGGGCCTCGGACCCGAGGCCCAGGCCGAATTGGCGCGCCATCTCGGGGGTGACCTCGGGGACGATGCCTCCGAAATACTTGTGGGTCATCGAAACCACGCGCGAGAAGAGGTTGCCCAGGTCGTTGGCCAGGTCCGCGTTGATGCGCTGTACCAAGGCGGCCTCGCTGAAGCTCGAGTCCAGGCCGAAGGTCATCTCACGCATCAGGAAGAAGCGGAACGCGTCTAAACCGTAGCGGTCCTTCATCTGCAGGGGTTCGACGACGTTGCCGATGCTTTTGGACATTTTGCCCTGTTCGACATTCCAGTAACCGTGCACGTTGAGATGGCGGTAGACCGGGATGCCGGCGGCCTTCAGCATGCAGGGCCAGTAGATGCCGTGGGGCTTGAGGATGTCCTTGGCCACGATGTGCTGGGCCACCGGCCAGAATTTCCGGAACCGTTCGCCGTCCGGGTAGCCGAGCGCCGATACGTAATTCAGCAGGGCATCGAACCAGACGTAGGTGACATAGCGTTCGTCGAAGGGCAGGGTGATCCCCCAGGTCAGCCGGGATTTCGGCCGCGAGATGCACAGGTCCCCGAGGGGTTCCCGCAGGAAGGCGAGCACCTCGTTGCGGTAACGCTCCGGACGGATGAAGTCCGGGTGGGTCTGGATGTGGTCGATCAGCCAGCCCTGGTAGCGGCTCATGCGGAAAAAATAATTCGCCTCGCGGATGGTCTCGGGCGCGCTCTGGTGGTCCGGGCATTTGCCCTCCACGAGCTCGCGCTCGGTGTAAAAGCGTTCGCAGCCGAAGCAGTAAAGCCCCTCGTATTCGCTGAAATAGATGTCCCCGGCATCATAGATCGTCTGCAGCACCCGGCGGACCACCTCCATGTGATCCGGGTCGGTGGTGCGGATGAAATGATCGGGCTGCACGTTCAGGTTCGGCCAGAGGTCGCGGAACAGCTGACTGATGCGATCGACATAGGGCCGCGGGTCCAGGCCCTCCTTTTGGGCGGCGCGAACCACCTTGTCGCCGTGCTCATCGGTGCCGGTCAGGAAGAAAACCTCCTCCGACCGCATCTGGTGGAAGCGGCGCGCGACATCGGCCACGAGGGTCGTGTAGGCGTGGCCGAGGTGCGGCCGGGCGTTCACATAATAGATCGGAGTGGTGATGTAGAAAGCCATGCCGGGTGTCCTATTTCGGGTTGCGTGCTTCGGATTTCGGATTAGGCAATATCCCTCTCAGGATGGCCCGGTCGGCGGCTGGATGCTGGCGGCGGGGGTTTCGATCTCGGTGCCGTCTTCCAGTCGCACCGTCAGCCGCTGGCACACGGCGTTTTGGCGGATCACCTTGCCATCGCCGCTGGGCGTTTTTACGATCGAGCCGATCCTGGGCAGGCTACGCTTGAGACCCATGTACGTTTCGTATTCATAGACCAGGCAGCACATCAGCCGGCCGCACTGGCCCGATATCTTGGTCGGGTTCAGGGACAGGCTCTGTTCCTTGGCCATGCGGATGGACACCGGTTCGAACTTTTCCAGGTAGGAGGCGCAGCACAGCTCCCGGCCGCAGCGGCCGATGCCGCCGCACATCTTGGCCTGGTTGCGGATCCCCACCTGGCGCATCTCGATGCGCAGGCCCAGTTCCTTGACCAGCATTTTCAGCAGCTGGCGGAAGTCGACCCGGCCGTCCGCAGTGAAAAAAAAGGTGGCCTTGCTGCCATCGAACGATTTTTCGACTGCAAAGAGGTTCATCTGCAAGCCCAGTTCCCGGATGCATTTGCGGCAGAACGACTGGGCCGCCTTTTCGTCGGTCGACTTTTTCTGCAGCTGTTCGAGATCCCGGGCGGTGGCAAGGCGGTAGACCTTCTTCAACGGCGGGCCGGGCGGCAGCTCGTCTACCATCTTCGGCGGGATCGCCACGGTTCCGAAGCTCAGGCCCTGCTCGGTTTCAACGATGACGTGATCGCCGGGAGCCAGCACAAACGCCCCGCCATCGAAATCATAGACCTTCCCGGCGGTCTTGAAGCGGATTCCCACGACTTTGGTTGTCATTGTGCTATCTCTTCTTCCATCCCGCTGGTCCCCCTTTGGAAAGGGCGATCAGCGGGATTTTGAGAGCAATTTGATATTGCTTTTCAAACACGATCCTTGGCTTGCGCGACGGCCGCCAAGTTAAGCCACAGCGCCTCCATCGTGAGCCGCGGATTCGCGTTGGCCCGGAGCCGCCGCCGCGCATCCTCTATCGCCCGGCCGGACTTGGTTAGGGCCTCCGGGTCGCTGCGTCGCGATGCATCCAGGATCGGACCCTTCCAATCCTGATGAATGATACGGTCGGGGCAGTAGCGGGCGACAACCACATCCCGCACCCAGGTGGCCATCAGGTCGAGCATCTCCGGAATATCCTCCTTGGCCTGGGACGATTTTTCCGCCAATGCCAGAAGCGCTGTCGCCGGACGGCGGGTCAATTCGGCCATTTCGGACAGAATCCAGTTTTTCCGCCGGACCCAGCCGCGACGCTGCATGGCCAACGCCCGGGTTACGCTGCCGTTGGCGAGAGCCGCCGTCAGTTGGGCCTCTTCGGGTGAAAACCCGTAGGCGGCAGCCAGCATGGCGGCCAGATGGTGCCGGGCAATCGGCTTGAACCGGATGTGCTGGCAGCGCGAGACGATGGTCGGCAGCAGGTCGGCCGTCTGCGGTGCCGTCAGAATCAAAATTGTGCGATCGGGGGGCTCCTCCAACATTTTCAGCAACGCGTTTCCGGCGGCCGGGTTCAAGCGGTGGGCCTCCGCGATGATCGCCACGCGGAGCTCGGCCTCGTAGGGTTTCATGGCCAGCGCCCGGCAAAGGTTCCGAATCTGGTCGATTTTGATCTGGAGGCCGGAAGGCGTCACCCGCAAGACGTCCGGGTGGCGGTCGGCTGCGATCCTGCGGCAGGCGGCGCATTCGCCGCAGGCTACGCCCGGCTCTTCCACGCGCCTCCCCGTGCAGTTGCACGCCATGGCAAAAGCGGTTGCCGCCGTCCGTTTGCCGACACCTTCGATCCCGGTGAATAAAAGCCCATGAGGAATGGACCGGCTGGTCAGGAGGGATGTGAGGACTCGGATGGATCGTTCCTGATCAATGATCGCGTCGAACCCTGGCACGAATTTAATAGTCCACGCGTTCCTTGAGTTCTTTTCCGGATTTGAAGAACGGAAGCTTCTTGGGCCGGATGCTCACCTTCTCACCGGTTTTCGGATTGCGGCCGGTGTAGCTTTTGTATTCTTTCACGAAAAAGCTGCATAAGCCCCTGATTTCCACTCGCTCCCCGCGCGCCATGGCATCCGCCATGTGATCAAAAAAGATCTGGACCACTCGCGCAGCCTCGGACTTGGAAATGTTTGCTTCGGTCTTCAGTGCGGAAATCAACTCCAACTTGTTCATACATCCTCCTTCGGAGTGGCCTTAAAGCGGACGCTTAAGTAAATTGTATATTACCGAACTTGATAAAATGTCAAGCAGTTATGCGAGGATGGGCGGCAGCACTTCGACGTCTTCCGCCTGAACGTCCACCCCGGCGTATTGTCCCAGGGCTTCGATATTGACGACCACGCGGCCCTGGTTGCGATAACGGGCGAATGTGCCGATGACTCCCGTGAGCGGGCCGTTCACCACCATGACGCGGTCGCCGGGCTGCAACCGATGGCCGGTGACGATCGGCATCTCGGAGGTGACCATGATCTTCAAGGATTCGATGGTGTTCTCGGCTACCGGCACCGGGCCGTGCTGGGTGCCGATCAGTCGCACCACCCCGGCGGTTTTAACGATCTCCAGGTGCGTATGCGGATGCAGATCAGTCTTGAGAAAAACGTAGCCCGGAAACAGGGGGACATGGATCATGACCTTGCGGTCGCGGCGCGCGCTGCGCACTCGTATTTTGGGAAGGAAGACCTCCATGGACTTTTTCGCGAGCCCATCGGTGACGACGACTTCATGCCGGCTGCGGGTGTGCAGCACGTACCACTGTCTCAGCAACCGCCGATCTTCCATAAGCCAGCCCCCCCCAAAAAAAAAGAAAAAAAACGAACAACACTCAATTTTTTCAAGTTGTTTTCCGATTTAATTTTTTGCGGGCGCCCCGGGCCCGAAAAAATTAAAATCCGTATTCCCCAATCCCATGCAGTCTGATCCGCAGGCCGATGCCGATATCCTCTTCAACCATCCCGAATAGGGTTTCAACGGTCCAGCATTGGCTTTCATAGATGAACCCGAGAGCATATTCATCCGCGCGATCGAAAACGAAGTCGTATCTGTATGACCCGATGAGGGCCAGCCGCTCCGTCACCCCCAGTCTGAACTTGGCGATGAGCGTGCTTACCTTTTTTTCTTCGGTGGTTTCATCCTGCTCGACGAAGCCTCCGGTTTCATACTCATCCACCAGCCGGTTGCTGGTATCCTTGTTGAAGCGGTACTCGACGTTCAAGCGGTCCTTCTTGGTTGAGGCCAGCGTCGCCCCTGCATTAAAGAGGTCGAAGCTGTCTTCATAAAAATTGTATTTGGCCTCGCTGTCCAGGCTGATGAAGGCCGCCGGGGAAAATGTCAGTTTCCCGTCGAGGCTTGAGAACGGGTTCACCTCCCGTGCGGGCTGGTTGTAGACATTGCGAGAAATGTCATAGTATTGGCCGAGTTTGAGGCGCAGGAAGTCGTGGTAGTCATATTCGCCGGGGGCGGCGATCCTCCCGCGGGCAATTTCCTCCGGAGAGGCGGCAGGCTCCGCTTCGGTGGCCTTGAGGGACTTGGAGGTCAACGTGTTCGTCACCGCATAGCTGACCCGCGTACGTTTCTCGAGCCGGTCTCTGGCGTCGATGTTGGGCAGGCTGTCCTGGTCCACCTCCGGAACATACGTGAAGGCAAGTTCCGGTTTAACGGAATGCTTGACCTTTTCAACGCCCACGCGCTCGGCCGCGTAGACGTTGTAAACTTCGGAGGAAAGCCCCAACCGGGTATCGTAGACCTCCCGGTGCAGGTACTCGTCCTCCGACCAGGCATCGGCTTCATCAACCTTGTACTGGTTCCAAGCCGTCTGCCGGAGGCCGACGGAGGGCTCGAAGGTGAAGTACGGCCGAAAACCGAAGGGATGATAAAGGCGCGGCCAGATGTCGGTGCGCTGAACGCCGAACCCCCGGTCCCGCCAGAAATTGTCGTACTGCGAATTCAGATTGTAAAAGAAGGCGCTGTCGAGGACCTTCTGCTTGGGGGCGCTGAACTGCACGACCGGCAGACGCTGGGTGACCTCCTTCCAGTTCTGTCCCTTGCGCACATCGTCGTAAATCTGGGGACCGGCGCTCAGGTACGCCCAGGACCATCCGCGGGTCACCAGGAGGCGGTTCACCCGCAGGGGGTCGTCATGGTCGTCCAGAGTTCGGCCCATGAATTTTTTAAAAAAGATATCGGTGTCCTCGAAGCCCATGTAGCCTTTCTTGAACTCGCGCAGATAGTCCTGGTCGCTGACGACGTCCAGGTCCAGAAGGCCCTTGAAGCCTGCGGGCAGTGGATTGGCGTGGCTCATCCGGAACCAATAGCGGTCGCGGTTGGGCCTCAGAAAAACACCGCCGCTGTCGTTATACCCCCAGTCATTGCTCGAGTTGCCCTGGCCGTCGTCGATCTGGTCGTCGTGCAGGAAATCGAACATGAGGGCGCCCTTGGCCTCATGGTTGAGATAATACCGGTATTCCAACCCCGGTTTCAGGCCGCGGCGGCTCATGTAGTGCATGTAGAAGGTGGCGTCGGAGCTGTCGTCGATGGCCCAGTAGAACGGCTGATTGAAGCTGGCCCCCCTGCGCTCGCTGTAGCCGATTTCAGGGAAGAGCAATCCGCTCTGGCGTTTGTTGCGGGCCGGGAAGGATATAAACGGGTAATAGCCGACCGGCACGTCACGCACATAGGCCACGGCATGCCAAGCCGTGCCGGAGCCGTCCTCGTGCACCTGGATGTCGCGGCCGCTGAACTTCCAATCCGGCGGCTGACCGTCGCAGGTGGTGATCGTGCCCCGGTCGAGCCGGTAGAGATCCGGGCCGACCTTTTGAATTCGGTTGCTCTGGATGTGGTAGTTGTTCTCCTGGATGAAGATCGCCCCGTCGTCCAGATAGCCTTTCTCGCTTTCCAGATCGAACTCCAGGTAGGATCCGGTCAGGACATCCAGGCCGGCGATCATCCTGACGTTGCCTTCGGCGTAGGCCATAGCGGTCTGCGCGTTGTAGCGGAGGGTGTCGGCTCGAATCGTCCGTTCCTGCTTGCTGAGCACCGCGTCACCCTCGGCGAGGAACTCCTCGTGCGCCTGGTCGTAGCGGATTCGGTCGGCCTCGATGTGCCACGGCACGTTCGGGTCCAGGGGTACCAAGCGCGAGCTGGAAAGGGCGGCGTCGGCCGCCGGGGCCGGCGAGGAAACCAAGACCGCCGCCAGGCAGAAAACCACGCCCCCTAAAGCCGCCAGTAGTCGCAGGGGGGTACCGGTCCGGTGGTGGATGGCGGCCGGATTCATGCGGGGCGCTGCCTCCGTTCTGGATCTGAAGGTTTTGGTGCGGACGGGTGAGGAGCGCCGGCCGAGGCCTATCCGGCCGGCGCTTGAACCCCGCCAAAATCTAAGCTATAAAGCCATTCTGGCCTGAAATGTCAAGAAATTGCTCATTATCCAGATGGACATCCTGCTGACAAACGACGACGGAATTCACTGCGAAGGCCTTTGGGCGATTCACCGCGTGCTGCAACGGGGGCATGCCGTCACGGTCGTCGCTCCTGACCGCGAGCGGACCGCCGTCAGCCACGGGATCACCCTGCACCAACCGTTGCGCGCCGACCGGGTATCCCTGAACGGCTGCGGTGCGGGCTACGCCGTCAACGGTACCCCGGCCGACTGCATCAAGCTCGGCATCCTTGAAATTCTAGGCCGCAAACCGGACCTGGTGGTCTCCGGGCTGAACCCCGGCGCCAACGTGGGCGTCAACATCAACTACTCCGGAACGGTGGCCGCCGCCAAAGAGGCTGCCCTGGGAGGCGTGCCGGCCATCGCCGCCTCCATCGCCGGCGGCGAGCCCTACCACTATCCATCTGCGGCCGAGTTCATCGGGCGCCTTTCCGAGATGGTTGGCCGGCGCGGGCTCGTGCCGGGTACGTTTCTCAACGTAAACGTACCCAACCTGCCGGAGCAGCAGATCGCAGGGGTGCGGATCAGCCGCCACGGCCTGTCTACATTCAAGGAGTACATGGAAAGACGCGTCGATCCCCGCAACCGGACCTACTATTGGCAGGGGGCGGACATGCAGGTCTTCGACGAGAACCTGGATATCGACGGGGCGGCGCTGCGGCGCCGGTACATCACCGTCACCCCGATCAAATGTGACATGACCGACTACGAATCGCTCGCCGACCTGAAACAGTGGGGCTTCGACGGCGGCCGAAGGGACGCCTGACCGATGGCGACCGACACGCCCCTGTTCATCACGTTCGAAGGCGGCGAGGGCGCCGGCAAGACGACCCAAATCGTCCACCTTTCCGGTTTTCTGGCCCAGCGCGGGGTCAGAACCATCCTCACCCGCGAACCCGGAGGCACCGCGATCGGAAAGCGGATCCGCGCCGTGCTGCTCGACCCCGGGCATGCCGGCATGGCTCCGGAAACCGAACTCCTGCTTTACATGGCGGACCGCGCCGAGCACATTCAAACCGTCATCCGCCCGGCCCTGTCCGGCGGGACCAGCGTGTTGTGCGATCGCTTCTTCGATGCGACGATCGTGTACCAAGGGGCCGCCCGGGGGCTGAGCCCGGAGTGGGTCGGCCGGCTGCACGGCCTGCTCTTCGGCGGCTTCAAACCGGATCTGACCCTGTTGCTGGATCTGCCGCCCGATGCCGGACTGGCGCGCGCCCGGCGGCAGCTGGAGCAGGGCGGCCGCGCCAGCGGGGAAGGCCGCTTCGAGGCCGAGGCTCTGGACTTTCACCAGCGGGTGCGGAGGGGCTACCTTGCCTTGGCGCAGCAGGAGCCCGAACGGTTCCGGGTGATCGACGCCGGCCGGGACGAAGACCGAGTACGCCGGGACATCCAAGCGGCCGTGGAAGAGTTCTTGCTCCGGCGACGTGAAACCTTGTCAAGAATCCGCTGATCGTGATGGGCCTAAGCGTATTCTTTGTTTAGTTTGGGCGATTCTTGCATTGATTATTCTAGGAAGGTCCGCAGGGGTGTGCGCCCCGCAGGGACCGCCGCAAAAGACGCCGCGGCTCCGTCACGCCCCCGGGGTTTCTACCATGGCTCCTCCACAGGCAGCGACGGCCGACTGGGTCGTGAGCTCTTCGTCCGGGGCTGTCTGGATGTATCGGAGCGGGATGGCTGCCGTCGAGACCTTTGCCGGAAAAATTGCGGCGGTCCCTGCGGGGCGCACACCCCTGCGGACTCCGCTGTCAGGCAATGAAATCGCTCAATTTGGGTTTAACAGTGTTAGATACGCCGGAGCGAAATTGGAAATCCGAAGCGCGAAATCCGAAACAATCTCGCAATGAACATGACGAACGCCACCGTGTTGGACGCCATCGGCAACACCCCGTTGGTGGAGATCCGGCGGATGAACCCGAACCCGCGGGTGAGGCTGCTGGCCAAGCTCGAATACCTGAACCCCGGCGGGTCCATCAAGGATCGCCCGGCGTTGCACATGATCGAGGCCGCCGAGCGCTCCGGCGAGCTGACCCCGCAAAAGATCGTGCTCGAAGCCACCAGCGGCAACACGGGCATCGGCCTGGCCATGGTCTGTGCCGTCAAGGGCTACCGCCTGCTGCTGGCCATGTCCGAGTCGGTCAGCGTGGAGCGCCAGCGAATCCTCCGGGCGCGCGGGGCGGAGATTCTGCTCACCCCCGGCCATTCAGGGACCGACGGCGCCATCGAAGAAGTCTACCGGCTGGTGCGCGAGAACCCCGGCCGCTATTTCGCCGTGGATCAGTTCAACAACCCCGCGAACTGGCAGGCCCACTACCACGGAACGGCGGAGGAGATCTGGCGCCAGACCGACGGCGCGATCGGCGCGCTGGTCGCCCCCATGGGTACCACCGGCACGCTGATGGGCGTTTCCCGTCGCCTGAAGGAGCACAATCCGGCGGTACGCATCGTCGG
>Ga0105093_10000227_pt1 | contig 21608 bp, 16 predicted proteins | sample PPLLak3March2015_2_FD_79111 | JGI IMG/M metagenome (GOLD analysis project Ga0105093, IMG submission 79111) | Freshwater sediment microbial communities from Prairie Pothole Lake near Jamestown, North Dakota, USA - PPLs Lake P8 Core (3) Depth... | ecosystem: Environmental > Aquatic > Freshwater >... | reverse complement strand
TTCCTCCGCCTACCGGTTTCACCGGGCGCGCGTCGAAAACCCAATTGACGGGATGGCGAATGCGGTCAAGCCGCTGCGGTCGTTCCAGCATGCCGCGCGCCGCCGCGCGGTTCTGCCGGCCTTCTGGATCCGGCGGCAGGTGCGCGGCCGTCTCCTGCGGGAAGCGGTGGAGGAGTTCCGGGCGGACTACCGGCAATACAGCGTCGACGGCGAATCCAAGGCGCAGGCGGTCGGCATGCCGTTTCTGGTGGAGGGGCGCTCCGACCGGCTCGGGGTCGTTCTGTGCCACGGGTACATGGCCGCACCGCTCGAAGTCCGGGAGCTGGCCGCATTCCTGGGACGCCACGGGTTCTGGGTGTACGCGCCGCGCCTGCGGGGGCACGGCACCTCGCCCTTGGACCTGGCGCAGCGCAGCTACCAGGACTGGCTGCGGTCCGTCGACCGGGGGTATGCCCTCATGGCCAGCATCTGCCGGCGGGTGGTGGCGGGCGGGTTCTCCACCGGAGCGGGGCTCGCGCTGCATCTGGCGGCTCGGGTCGAGAGCCTGGCCGGGGTCTTCGCCGTCTCCGCGCCGATGCGGCTGAAAGATTTCAATGCGCGCTTCGCGCCGGCGGTGGACATGTGGAACCGCTTGATGGACAAGGCCAGCCGCACGGGGGCCAAGCTGGAGTTCGTCGAAAACCGGCCGGAGAACCCGCATATCAACTATACGCGCAACCCGGTTTCCGGCGTGAGGGAGATCGAGCGCCTGATGGACGACCTCGAGCCCCGCCTGGGCGGCATCGCCGTCCCCGCCCTGGTGGTCCAATCCAGCAACGACCCGGTGGTGGACCCCCGGGGATCGGAAAAGATCTTCAACAGGATCGGCTCCCGCGACAAGAAGCACGTGCTCTTCAGCATGAACCGCCACGGCATCCTGCTCGGTGAAGATTCCGAGAAAGTCCATCAGGTCGTCTGCGACTTTTTGCACCAGCTGCACTGATTCGGCCGGCCAATAAATCCATTCAGCTCCATAGGATTCCGGGCGGGCGGGAGTGGGTATTCGCCGCAAGGCGCCGCCGCCAATTTTTCAGGTGACCCTGCCACGCCCCCAACCCATATAGAGGAACTGCAGACAGGCAGAGAGGGTCAGCGGCTTCGTGAAAGCTTTATTTCGGGGCTGTCCGGACACGCATGCAGCGGACTTGCTGCCGGTCGCTGGGTCGTTGAATGCATGGCGGCGGCGCCTTGCGGCGAATACCCACTCCCGCCTACACCGCTTCCTCCCGCCTGCCGACGCCGGCCGGCGCATTCAGCGGGCAAAGTGACAGGGAGCAATCCCAGCGGTGCGGCGAACCGTGCGGTTACGGGTTTATCTATTTGAAATTGATATAAATCCAGTTGGGATCGCGATCCGCATTTTTGACAACTATCCTGAACTACTGTAAAATCAATATAGAAATCGACACGAAGGCCGCTTGTGGGATGCCGAATGCGGCTCCGAGTTGCGGCCCTTGGTCCGGAGCGAGAGGCGCAATGAGAGTGATTCTGTCAGGGATGATGCTGGCGCTGGCCGCGGCCGTAATGGCCGGCTGCGCCGCCGGCGGGCCTTATTCGGTGGCGGTGGCCGAGGAAAGAATGGTGAGCCACTGCACGCCCATCGCCACCCTTGCGGAAAATTCGGACATGGGAGCCTTTCAAATTCATCCGAAGCTGACCTATGACGGCCGGGACATGGTTTTGAGACGAGCCGAGATGCTGAACGCCACGCATGTGGTCTTTCTGGCCGACTATCCGTCCGGTTCGGCGGCGATCGCCTACCACTGCCCGGAGTGAAACGGGCTATTTTATGGGAGTTCAACGCGGAGAAACCATGGAACATATCGCAATGGAGACACTTTCCAGCATGGGCAAGCGCAAGATGTACAACACCACCCTGGATGCGGGTTTGATCCGGCAGATTAAAATTCTCGCGGCCCAGCTCGAAAAGCGCCAGAACGACCTGCTGGAAGAAGCCATCAAGGATTTGCTGAAAAAGTACGGCTTCCGGAAAAACTGAACGCATCGCGGCGGGCGGACTTCGGCCATGGAAAAGGGCAATCCTGAGAAACGGGTCAGCGCGCGGATCGAGCACCGGACTCCGGTCACGCTCGAGCCGTTAGAAGCGGGGCTCCTGCATGCGGCGCGCATGCACAACTACAGCAAGAAGGGCCTGTATTTCGAGTCGGACTTCTATCTTATCCCCGGTGCCGAAATCTACATCGGAATCGCCGATTCGCCCTTTGCCTCCGAACCCGGGGTGTATGAATGCTATCGCTCGGTGATCAAGTGGCGCAAATACCTCGAAAACTCATTTTATGACTATGCCTACGGCGTCGAGATCCAGGCGCGCATCCCGCGCCCCGGAAAGCCGGGGCCGCGGCGCGACTCCCGCCGGCAGCTGCGCCGGCCCTGCTCAATCCCAACCCTGATCCGGAACAAGCATCGCCAGATTCCCGGCACCATCCAGAATGTGAACCCCGGCGGCGTCTTCGTTCAATGCAGCGAGAAACCCGCCAAGGGTCAAAAGGTGTCCCTGGCGATCCCCCTCAAGAAAAAAAAGAAACTGGTGTCCCGCTGCGGCGAAATCGTCTGGTGCGACGAAAACGGCATCGGCATCCGGTTCCAGAACGAAACAACTGCCAAATAGAGCTGCCGGTCCCCGCTGTTGAGTCTGCTGATTGATATACCCAACCTGGCAAACTGAGTGAAAATTCGAAATCCGAAGCACGAAACTCGAAACAAATTCGAATGTCCAAAATAGACAATGACCGAAACTGGATGAGCTGCGGTTTGAGGTGACTTTGTCAGTGTTTTGGTAATTCGGTCATTCGGATTTGTTTCGGATTTCGGATTTCGTGTTTCGGATTTATAACGGTCCATTCCCCCCGATAGCTGATTCTGTGAATGTCCTGCCATTCTGTTCGTATCATTCCCTAGTCCGTTCCTCTAACCGGTACCGCCAGGCTCAGGAAGCGGTCGTCTTCGGAGAACATGAGCTTCTGGGCCGTCATCATCGCCAGGAAGGCGGTGATGCGGTCCGCCGGCGGGTCGCTGAAGGTGGCGAGGATGCGCCGGCGCGAGCGATGTTGGTTGCAGAAGAGATAGATCCGGCGCGAGGTCCCTTCCAGGCGGTGCGTGCCGGTGTCCCCTCCCGGGCGGCGCTCGCGGATGATCATGAAATCGCCGCCGTCGCGATAGGCGAGGATGGGCTCGTCGGGCGTCCCGCGGTGCAGGCCCTCGTAGGACCGGGCCCACGTCCGCAGCCGGTCGCGGACCGGCTGCCACAGGCGGCGCTGGCGGGCGGCGCCGCCCTGGTAGGCCTGGATCATGAACGGCAGCCGGCGGAAGATCCGCTGCGGGAAAATGCGCGCCCAGTGGGGATGGTTGCCGATCTTGTGCAGCCCGTGGGCCTCGGCATGATGCCAGGCGGGGCTTCCGAGGCCGAGCCAGAAGTTTACGGGCTTGGGCGGGCGGAAGGCCCCGGCGAATTCCATGGCACGCAGAGTCTCGGTGACATCGTCCTCGTCGCTGCCCGGGAAATGGAGGATGAGGTTGGACAGGTTGGCGATGCCGAGCGCCTCGCAGTGCTTCATGATTTCGAGATTCTGGATGGCGGTGGTGCCTTTGTGCAGCTTGCGCAGCAGGCGCGTGCTGAGGGCCTCGATGCCGACCTGGACGCGGCGCATCCCCGCCGCGCGCATCAGCCGGAGTTCGGAGAGAGGGGTCGTCGCCCGGATCTCCGCGAAGATGGACAGATCGCGGTTCAAGGCGGCCAGTCCGCGCAGGAGCTCGGCGGTGGACTCCCTGGGCAGGACGTTGTCCATGACCGCCAGCCCGAGCAGCCGGTGGTGCCGCGTGAGCCGGTCGATTTCGGAAACCACGCGTCCGGCGGATTTGGAACGGTAGCCCTTCCACTGCAGGTTGAGGTTGCAGAACTCGCAGCCGCCGCCCTCTCCGGCCGTGCTTTCGCGCTGCCACCAGCAGCCTCGGGACGCTTCGACGGGCAGGGTGGGGAAGAAGCGCTGGGCGGGGTCGAGTCCGGAGAGGGTCTTGAAGTAGTCGTCGAAGTCCGGCACCGGCAGGTGGTCCAGGTTCTCCAGCTGATAGAAGCTCCGGGCCTTCTCGCCTTCGGCGGGGACGCCGCGCCGCACGATGCCGCTGGCCGGCGGAATCTCGGCGAGGGGCAGCCCCTCCAGCACGTGATGCTGCACCAGGTGGCAGAGGGGCAGCTCGCCCTCGCCGCAGACCACGGCGTCGATCTCCGGAAAAAACGCGAGCGCGGCGGCTGCGGAGCGGTGATTGAAGGCGGCTCCGCCGGCCACGAGGGTGAGATCGGGCCGCAGCTCCCGCAGGCGGCGGATGAAATACAGGCCCGCTGTGAGCTGGCACAGCACGCTGCTGACGCCCGCCAGCCGGAACGGCCGCCAGTCGACGGCGGACAACCACTGGTCGGTGGCCGCCTGAACCTGCGAGACCAGCTGCACGAAATCGGTTTGGCGAAGGCGGCGGTTGCCCGCGGCCTCGCTGCGGAACAGCTGCGCCATGGCGGGGCGCCGCTCGGGGTAGAGCAGGGCGCCGTAAACGGTCTCGGCGATCCAGGTGCGTTCGGAGATTCCGTGGTAGAGGGGATAGCCGATGGATGCGGCGATGTTCAGATACGCGTGATGGGCCGCGACCCCGACCTCGGGAAAGCGCGAGCGGATAATGGCCTTGAGCGCGCCCAGCTGAATCGAAGGGCGCGTGTAAAGGGGCCAGGGCGGCGACAGCAGGGCGATCGGCGTGCGGGGCGGCTCGGAAGGCTGCACGCGGGCCTTCATCCGGTGACGTCACGGGTGAGGTCGACGCGGTGTTTCTTCATCCGCTTCCAGACCGTGACGCGGCTGACGCCCAGCAGACGCGCGGCGGCCGATTGATTGCCGCCGGCCTGCCGCAAGGCCCGGACGAGCTGCTCGCGTTCATAGGCCCCCGCCGGCTCCGGCGAAGGCGGGCAGATGTTCTCGGACACGATCTTGGGGGGCAGGTGCTGAACGCCGATCTCTCCGTCCGGGCAGAGCACCAGGGCGTATTCGATGGCGTTGCGCAGTTCGCGCACATTGCCGGGCCAGGCGTAGACCGACAGCCGGGCCACCGCGTCGGGGCTGATGCCCGTGATGGTTCTGCCGCTCTTCTGGCGATGCTGGGCGATGAAGTGCTGGATGATGAGGGGGATGTCTTCCGGGCGGTCCTTCAACGGAGGAATCGTGAGCGGAAAGACGCTGATCCGGAAGAAGAGATCTTCGCGGAAGCGTCCGGCGGCAATCAGCTCCTCCAGGTTCTTGTTCGTGGCGGTGATGACCCGCACATCCACCGGAATGGGCGTCTGGTCTCCGACCCGCTCGATTTCCTTTTCTTCCAGGACCCGCAGCAGCTTGACCTGGGTGGAGGGCGGGATATCGCCGATTTCATCCAGGAAGATGCTACCGCCGTGCGCGGCCTCGAACCGCCCGGCGCGGCTGCGGTCGGCACCGGTGTAAGCCCCCTTGACGTGGCCGAACAGCTCGCTTTCGAGCAGGTTCTCGTTCAGCGCCGCGCAATTGACCTTGATGAACGGCCGGCTCTCCCGCGGGCCTGCCCAGTGGATGGCCCGCGCAACCATCTCCTTGCCGGTGCCGCTTTGCCCGTGAATGATGACGGGCGCATCGGACTTGGAGACGCTCTCGATCATTTCGAACAGCTGCTGCATGGGGGGCGATTTGCCGAGGATGCCGAAATAGTGGTCGTTCAAATCGAGGGTCTTGCGCAGCGCCAGGATTTCTTCCCGCTGCCGCACCAAATCGGAGATGTCGGTCAGGGTCTCCACCGCGCCGATGACCCCTCCCTGGGCATCGCGCAGGACCGTGGCGTTTTTGACGACGCTGACGGAATGGTGCGCCTTGTTGGTGATCCGGCACGGCTTGGCCTTGACCAGCCCCTCCTGGAAAAGCCGGCACCACTTCTCGCCCGAACCCAGGCCGTAGATGTCGCAGCCGGTGCAGTCCAGGATGCGGCACGATTGCCCGATCAATTCGGCCGCGGAATAGCCGGTCAGGGCCTCGGCGGCGGGATTGACGGCGACGATGGTGCCTTCCGGGTTCACCACGACCAGCCCCTCTTTCAAGGTGTCCACGATGGTTTTCCAGTAGGGCGAGAGATCCATAGTCGCTGCACCGTTCCGATGGGCGTTTTTTTGAACGATAACACCACGGTGCCGACTTCGCAAGCGGCGGCTGACCGGCGGCCGGTTTGACTTGGTGGCAGGCTGTGCTATGACTCCGGAAATTGAATCGGCCTAATTCGGGCTATCTCGCGATCAGGCGGAGGGGGTATTCGCCGCAGCGCGCGGCCGCCAATTTTTCAGGTGATCCTGCCACGCCCCCAAGCCGTCTAGAGGAACCGCGGACAGGCAGAGACGGTTGGCGGCTCCGTGGACACGGGTCCTCGGGGCTGTCCGGAACCGTATGCAGCGGGCTTGCTGCCGTACGCTGGGTCGTTGAATGTATGGCGGCGGCACGCTGCGGCGAATACCCCCTCCGCCTGGCCTCGGCGCAAGGTGCACGGATTGATTGAGGGAGTGAGAGGAAGGAAGACATGAGCCCCACCCCACCCGCAATGGCGGTAAACATCGGCGGAATCGCGCTGCAGAACCCGGTGCTGACCGCTTCCGGAACCTTCGGCTACGCACGGGAATTCGCGCCGCTCATCGATCTCAACCGCCTGGGGGGGATCATCGTCAAGGGCCTGGCGCTGAAGCCCGTCAAGGGCAATCCGCCGCCGCGGATCGTTGAAACCGCCTGCGGCATGCTCAACGCCATCGGCCTCGAGAACGTGGGCATCGACGCCTTCGTGGCCGAGAAGATGCCGTTTCTGCGGACCTTGAAGCCGCCCATCATCGCCAACATTTACGGAACGAGCGTCGAGGAATATGCCGAGCTGGCCGGCCGCCTCGATGCGGTCGACGGCGTGGCGGGGGTCGAAGTGAACATTTCCTGCCCCAACGTGAAGGCCGGCGGCGTGGTGTTCGGCGTGGACCCGGCGGCGGCCGGCCGCGTGGTCAAGGCCGTTCGCCAGAGCACCCGCAAGCCGGTGATCGTCAAGCTCTCCCCCAACGTCACCGACGTCACCGCCATCGCCCGCAGCGCGGCGGCGGCCGGCGCCGACGCCCTTTCGTTGATCAACACCCTCACCGGTATGGCCATCGACATCGAAACCCGCCGGCCGCGGCTGGCCAACATCACGGGCGGTTTGTCCGGCCCGGCCATCAAGCCCGTGGCGCTGCGCATGGTGTGGCAGGTGGCGCGGGCGACCCGGCTGCCGGTGATCGGCATCGGCGGGATCATGACGGCCGAAGATGCGATCGAATTTCTCATCGCCGGCGCCCGGGCCGTCCAGGTCGGAACGGCCAACTTCGTCAATCCCCGGTCGACCCTGGACATCATCGACGGCATCGAGCGCTATCTCGAACGCCACGGCATCGCGGACATCGCGCAGCTGGTGGGAACTCTGGAGACGGGGGGGGCTGTCTATAGCCGAACTTGATGCAGCGGGCGACCCACTGGATTTCAAGCGACACGTGGCGTGGCAAATCCGAAGCACGAAATCCGAAATCCGAAACAAATCCGAATGACCGAATGACCAAAACACTGACAAAGTCACCTCAAGCCGCAGCACATCCAGTTTCGGTCATTGTCCTTTTTGGACATTCGAATTTGTTTCGAGTTTCGTGCTTCGGATTTCGTATTTTCTCCAGCCTGTTACAGTCCCGCCTCCTCCTGCATGGGGTGGGTCTTGAGGTACTCCAGCCGGTTCAAGCCGTTGATGTAGGCCTTGGCGCTGGCCGTGATGATGTCCGGATCGGCGCCCTTGCCCAACGCGAGCAGCCCGTTCTCGCGCAGGCGCACGGTGACTTCGCCCATGGCGTCCGTGCCGCCGGTCAGGGCGCTGATGGAAAAACGCAGCAGTTCGGAGGCCGTGCCCGTCAGCCGGGCGATCGTGTGGTAGGCGGCGTCGATCGGCCCGTTGCCGTAGCCGGCGTCCTGGACGGGCCGGCCGTTGATCTTCAGCCGCACGCTCGCCATGGGCAGCACCGTGGTCCCGGCCGTGACGTGCAGGTAGTCCAGGACGAAGACGTCGGCGGTGCGCAGGATCCCCTCGGTGACGATGGCCTCCAGGTCCTCGTCCAGAACGTTCTTCTTCTTGTCGGCCAGTTCCTTGAACTTGGTGAAGACCAGCTCCACTTCCTCGTCGGAGAGATCATAGCCCAGGTCCTTGAGCTGGGTGCGCAGGGCGTGGCGGCCGGAATGCTTGCCCAGCACCAGCCGGCTGGCGCTCAGCCCGATGGTCTCCGGCTTCATGATCTCGTAGGTCATGGGGTTCTTGAGCATCCCGTCCTGGTGGATGCCGGCCTCGTGCGCGAAGGCGTTGGCGCCGACCACGGCCTTGTTGGGCTGGACCAGGATGCCCGTGATCATGCTCACCAGACGGCTGGTCGGATGGATGAACTCGGTGTGGATGCCGGTGCCGGCCTTCAGGAAGTTGGCCCGGGTGTGCAGCGCCATGACCACCTCTTCGAGCGCGGTGTTGCCGGCCCGCTCCCCGATGCCGTTGATGGTCACTTCGGCCTGGCGGGCCCCGGCGCGGATGGCGGCCAGCGTGTTGGAGGTCGCCAGGCCGAGGTCGTTGTGGCAGTGAACGCTCAGGACCGCCTTTTGAATGTTGGGGGTGTGCTGGCGGATGTAGCGCACCAGTTCGGCGAACTCCTCGGGGACCGCATAGCCCACCGTGTCCGGCAGGTTGACGGTGGTGGCGCCGGCCGCGATCGCGGCTTCAAAAACACGGCACAGGTAGTCCCGGTCGCTGCGCGAGCCGTCCTCCGCCGAGAACTCGACGTTGGCGGTCAGGGTCTTGGCGTAGCGCACCGCCTCCACCGCGGCGTTTACCACCGCCTCGCGGTCCATCTTGAGCTTGTATTGCAGGTGGATGTCCGAGGTGGCGATGAAGGTGTGGATGCGTGGCCGGGCGGCATGGCCGACCGCCTGCCAGGCGCGGTCGATGTCGCCCCGCGAAGCCCGGGCGAGCCCGGCCACTTCGGTTTTTTTGAGGCGGCCGGCAATCTTGGAGACGGCCTCGAAGTCGCCCTCCGAGGCCGCCGGGAAACCGGCCTCGATGACATCCACTCCCAGTTTTTCCAGCTGAACCGCCAGGCGCAGCTTTTCAGCCGTGTTCATGCTCGCGCCGGGGCTTTGCTCCCCGTCGCGCAGCGTCGTGTCGAAGATGGTCACGCGGTCAGTCCTATCCATGGCTCTCCTGTCTAATTCATCTTGAGCGGCAGCGGTTCCTGCCGGCCGCTGCGCAGCGCTTTTTCGCGGGTGAGCTTGTATTGGAAGCTGTCCGCGAGCGCCTGCCAGCTGGCTTCGATGATGTCCTCGGACACGCCGATGGTGCTCCAGATGTGGTCCTGATCGCGCGAGTCGATCAGCACCCGCACCCGGGCGGCGGTGCCCCGGTTGCCGTCGATCACTCGCACCTTGAAGTCCGTCAGGCGCATGGTGTCGAGATCCGGGAAGAAGCGGCCCAACGCCTTGCGCAGGGCGTTGTCCAGGGCGCTGACCGGGCCGTAGCCCTCGGCGGCGGTGATCTCGGCCTTGCCGCCCACCCGGATCTTGACGGTGGCGTGGGACTGGCAGGGCTGGTCTTCGTCCTTCTCGATCGTGACCCGGAACGCCTCCAGCTCGAAGAGCGGCTGGAAGGTGTCCGTCAGCTTTTCGATGAGGACTTTGAAAGAGCCGTCGGCCACGTCGAACTGGTAGCCGCCCTGCTCCAAATGCTTGATCTCCGCGACGATGCGGCGGCTGTCGGTGCCGCCGGCCTCCAGATCGAGGCCCAGCTCGCGGGCCTTGTACTCCACGTTGCTCTTGCCGGACAGATCGGAGACGAGCACGCGCCGCTGGTTTCCGACCCGCTCGGGATCCATGTGCTCATAGGCCTCCGGCGTTTTCATGATGGCGCTGACATGCACGCCGCCCTTATGTGCAAAGGCGCTGCGGCCCACGAAGGGACGGCTGTGCAGCGGCACCACGTTGGCCGTCTCGCCCACGAAGCGCGACAGCGATTTGAGTTTCCTGAGATTGTCCGGCGACATGCAGGATCGTCCCATTTTCAGGCATAGGATCGGAACGAGGGCCGTGAGGTCGGCATTGCCGCAGCGTTCGCCAAAGCCGTTGACGGTGCCCTGCACCATGACGGCCCCCGCCGCCACCGCGGCGAGCGAGTTGGCCACGGCCAGGCCGCAGTCGTTGTGCGTGTGAATGCCGAGCCGCACCCCGCCCAACCGGCTGCGCACGTCGGCGAAAACGGGCGCGATGTCGAAGGGCAGGGTGCCGCCGTTGGTGTCGCACAGCACGATCAGATCCGCGCCGGCCTCGGCGGCCGCCGCGACGGTGGCCAGGGCGTACTCGCGGTTGCGGCGGAAGCCGTCGAAAAAATGCTCGGCGTCATAGATGACTTCGCGGCCGCTCTGCCGCAGATAGGACACCGTATCGCGGATCATGGCCAGGTTTTCCTCCAGGCGGGTTTCCATCACCTGGGTCACATGCAGATCCCAGCTCTTGCCGAAAACGGCGGTGACGGCGGTGCCGCTGGCGATCAGGGTGCCCAGCTGGGGGTCGTCTTCGGCCCGCCGGCCGGGCTTGCGCGTGCAGCCGAAGGCCGCCAGGCGGGCGTGCTTGAGGGGACTGCGCCGCGCCAGCTCGAAGAACTGCATGTCCCGGGGATTCGATCCGGGCCACCCGCCCTCGATGTAATGGACCCCGATGTCATCCAGGCGCAGCGCGATCTTAAGCTTTTCCTCGGCGCTGAAGGAGATGTTTTCACCCTGGGTCCCATCGCGCAGGGTCGTGTCGTAGAGCAGTATCGGTTCCATAGGGCCTACTTCCGGTTTTCCGGCCGCAGGGAGCGCACGGCGGCTCCCGCCCGCCACATCTCCGAGTCGTGCATGGCCGCGAGCTCCTGGTCGAGCTTCTGGCGATAGTCGGGCGTGCTGTTGGCCTGCAGGACGCGGCGCGTCTCCTCGCCGCTCTTGACGCGCGCGTAGAGCTGCTCGAACACCGGCGCGACCGCGTCCCGGAAACGGGGCGCCCAGTCCAGTGCGCCGCGCTGGGCCGTGGTGGAACAATTGGCGAACATCCAGTCCATCCCTTTTTCCCCGACCAGGCCGATGAGGCTCTGGGTCAGCTCCTCGACGGTCTCGTTGAAGGCCTCGCTGGGGCTGTGGCCGTGCCGGCGCAGCAGGCTGTACTGGGCCTCCATCACGCCGGCCAGGGCGCCCATGAGGATCCCGCGCTCGCCCGTGAGGTCGCTGACGACTTCACGTTCGAAGGTCGTGGGGAAAAGATACCCGGAGCCGATCCCGATCCCGAGCGCCAGCGCTTTTTCGCGGGCCTTGCCCGTGAAGTCCTGGAATACGGCGAAGCTCGCATTGATGCCGCTGCCGTCCAGGAAGTTGGTGCGCACCGTGCGGCCGGAGCCCTTCGGCGCCACCAGGACCACATCGACATCCGGCGGCGGCACGATGCCGGTCTGATCCTTGTAGACGATGCCGAAACCGTGGGAGAAGTAAAGCGTGTTGCCCGGCTTCAGGCAGGCCTTGATCTTGGGCCACATGGCCACCTGCCCGGCGTCGGAGAGCAGGTATTGGATCACCGTGGCGCGCTCGGCGGCTTCTTCCGGTGAAAACAGGGTTTCGCCGGGGACGAAGCCGTCGGCCAGCGCCCGCTCCCAGGATTTTCCACCCTGGCGCTGGCCGACGATCACGCGCAAACCGTTGTCGCGCATGTTGAGGGCCTGGCCGGGCCCCTGGACGCCGTAGCCCACGACGGCCACCACCTCGTTCGCCAGCACTGCGCGGGCCTTCTGCAACGGGAATTCATCTTCCGTCACCACTTCTTCCATCATTCCGCCGAAATCGAATGTTGCCATTTTCTCATTCCTTTCCATGGATGTGATTGATCTGTCCCATAGCGTATTGGCTGGATGAGCCTATAGGGTTCGAGGAGTCAAGGGGTCCAGGGGTCAAGTGAAAAAGTCATGCTGTTCCCTTGAACCCTTGAACCCTTGAACCCTCGGCCCCTTGAACCCTTTTTCTATTTCGGTTCCCGAATCAGCCCGATCGGTCCCGTGCGTGCGAGCTTTTTGATTCCATAAGGCTTCAAGAGGTTCAGAACCGTCTGCACCTCCTCCTGCTCCCCGGACAGCTCAATGATCAGATGGCTGAGCCCCGCATCGGCGATCTTGCCCTGCGCCAGGTCCACGATCCGCAGAACCTCGGCGCGTTGTTCCGGCTTGACCGTGATGCAGGCCAGCGCCAGTTCGCGCCGCACGCAGGAGGGGCCGTTCAGGCTGCGCAGCTTGATGACGTTGACGAGCTTGCGCAGCTGCTTTTCGATCTGCTCGACCACCGGCGGGTTGGCCTGGGTGGCGATGGTGATCCGCGACACCCGGGGGTCGTTGGTCGGGCTGCCGCAGATGCTCTCGATGTTGAAGCCCTTGCCGCTGAAGAGACCCGCGATCCGGGACACCACCCCCGGCTCGTTGTCGACTAGCATGGTCATGACGTGTTTTTCCGCGTTCATACGGCTCCTTTCACCCTAGACCAGCAGCATCTCCGTCAGCGGCGACCCGGACGGCACCATGGGGTAGACGCCTTCCTCGGCCTCCACCACGAAATCCATCATCACCGGCCGCCGGACGGCCAGTCCTTCCCGCAGCACCGGGACGACGTCCGCCGGCCGGCTGGCGCGCAGGCCGACCGCGCCGTAGGCTTCGGCCAGTTTGACGAAATCCGGAGCATGATCCATGCGCGTGGCGCTGTAGCGTTTGCCGAAGAAAAGCTCCTGCCACTGGCGGACCATGCCGAGGTAGCCGTTGTTGAGAATCACGATCTTGACCGGCAGCTCGTATTGAACGGCCGTGGCCAGCTCCTGGATGTTCATCTGGATGCTGCCGTCGCCGGCGATGTCGATGACGGTCTTCCCGGGGCAGGCGATCTGGGCGCCGATCGCGGCGGGCAGCCCGAACCCCATCGTGCCCAGTCCGCCCGAGGTGATGAAATGATCGGGGTGGTCGAAGCGGTAATACTGGGCGGCCCACATCTGGTTCTGGCCGACCTCGGTGGTGATGACGGCCTCGCCGCGGGTCAGGGCGTGGACCTGTTCGATCACATACTGGGGCTTGATGGCGTTGCCATTCTGATAGGCCAGCGGCTGGGAACGCTTCCAGTCCGCGATGCGCGCGAGCCACGGCGCCCGCCGGTCCGCCAGCCCGGCCAGCCGGGCGTCGGCGACCATTTCGTCGAGCAGCTCCAGGCTGATGCGGCAGTCGCCGACGACCGGAATGCCGACCTGCACGTTCTTGCGGATCGACGTCGGGTCGATGTCGATGTGCACGATCTTGGCCTGGGAGGCGAACAGGTCGGTCTTGCCGGTCACGCGGTCGTCGAAGCGCACCCCGACGGCCAGCATCAGGTCGCAGTCCCCCGTGCTCATGTTGGCGGCATAGGTGCCGTGCATGCCGATCATCCCGAGAAACAGGGGGTCGCTGCCCGGAAAGGCGCCGAGCCCCATGAGCGAGGTGGTGACCGGGATCAGGGTGCGGCGGGCCAGCCGGGTCAGGGCCGCGGCGCCGCCCGACCGCAGGACCCCGCCGCCCGCGAAGATGACCGGCTGGCGGGCTTCCTCGATGAGCCGGGCGACCTCGCTCAGCTGCTTGCGGTGAGGCTGGTAGGTCGGGTTGTAGGAGCGCAGGGAGACCTCCCCCGGCGGTTCGTAGAGGCCCCGGCCGCTGGCGACGTTCTTGGGAATGTCCACCAGCACGGGCCCCGGGCGTCCGGAACGGGCCAGGAAAAAGGCCTCCTTGACGGTCCGGGCCAAGTCGGCGATCGATTTCACGAGGTAGTTGTGCTTGGTGCAGGGGCGGGTGATGCCGACGATGTCCACCTCCTGAAAGGCGTCGTTGCCGATCAGATGGGTGGGCACCTGGCCGGTGAGAATGACGACCGGAATCGAGTCGGCGTGGGCCGAGGCGATCCCGGTCACCGTGTTGGTGGCGCCGGGGCCGGAGGTGACCAGGCAGACCCCGACCTTGCCGCTGGCCCGGGCGTAACCGTCGGCGGCGTGCACGGCGCCCTGCTCGTGCCGGACGAGAATGTGGCGGATGTCGGTGCGGGCCAGCTCGTCGTAGATGTCGATCACGGCCCCTCCGGGGAATCCGAACAACGTGTCCACGCCTTCCTGTTTCAACATGGTCATCAAGATCTGGGCGCCGGTCATTTCCATGGCAATTATCTCCAGTTGAATTCCATCCAAAAAAAATCCGTTACCGCCGGTGGGCTGGTAACGGATTTTTGCTTCTTGGTTTGCGGGTGCGCTTAGGCCATTACCAACCCTTTCTCGTCATCGCCGACAATGACGCCGGCGATGATAATAATAAGAAGGCTAAGAAGGTTAATAATGGCAAACGGCTGATTCATTCGCGACCTGTCATTTTCTTGCAGGCTAACAGCACTAAAAAAAGAAGTCAACCCTTTTTCTCGTTCCATTGCTCTGGCAAGAAAATATATTCAATGCGGTCATGTCACTCATCGGCGGGGCGGGGTTTCGCCCGCAGCGCGCCGCCGCCATCCGTTCAACGAACCAGCGTACGGCAGCCAGCCCGCTTCATACATATTCGGGCAGCCCCGACAGGCAACGTTCACGAAGCCGCAGCCCGTCTCTGCCTGTCTGCAGTTCCTCTAGACGGCTTGGGGGCGTGGCAGGGTCGCCTGAAAAATTGGCGGCGGCGCGCTGCGGGCGAAACCCCGCCCCGCCGAACGCCAGCTGGCGATAGACCTAAGTTTCAACGCCGGAGCAATAACCGCGCGCCCAGCCCCATGGCTATTCCTCGACGGGTTCCTTGAAGCCGCAATCGGGGTTGAGACACATATGCAGCGTGCCCTGCTTTTTAGTGGTGCGTGCCACGAGGAATTTGGCGCCGCAGGCCGGGCACGGGCGGGCGACCGGCCGGTCCCAGGATGCAAACCCGCAGTCCGGGTAGCGGCTGCAGCCGTAAAACACCTTGCCGCGCTTGGAGGTCTTTTCCAGCACGTCGCCGCTGCAGCCCGCCTGCGGGCATTTGACGCCGATGCTCTTGGCCGAACCGTTGACGGAGAGCGACTGGGTGTTCTTGCACTCGGGAAATCCGCTGCAGGCGAGGAAATCGCCGTAGCGGCCGCGTTTCAGGACCATCGGCTGGCCGCATTTCTCGCAGACCTTGTCGGTGGCTTCGCTGGCGGGCGGCGCCACGGCCTGGATGTGTCCCTTCTCGTCGCGGGTGTAATCGCTGGAGTATTTGCACGCGGGATACCCGCTGCAGGCGATAAAATGCCCGTTCTTGCCGATCTTGATGTGCAGGGCCTTGCCGCACTCCGGGCAGGCGAGCCCGGTCGCCACGCCGATGCCTTTGATGCTCACCATTTTTTCGGCGGCGGTATCGAGGTCTTTACGGAACGGCTGGTAGAACCGGCTCAGGAGCTCCAGGGAGTTGGCCTTGTCGGACTCCACCTGGTCGAGGTTTTCCTCCAGGCGGGCGGTGAACTCGACGTCGAAGATGTCCGGAAAGCTCATGACGAGCAGGTCGTTCACGATGAGACCCAACTCGCTGGGGCGGAAGTAGCCCCTGAGGAACTCCACGTAACCCTTGTCGCGGATGGTGGAGAGAATGGCGGCATAGGTGCTCGGCCGGCCGATGCCGTTTTCCTCCAGTTCCTTCACCAGCGAGGCTTCGGAAAACCGCGGCGGCGGCTGGGTGAAATGCTGTTTGGGCTCCAGGCGCTGCAGGCTGAGCCGGTCGCCCACCGCCAGGGCCGGCAGCTGCTCCTTGGCTTTATCGCCGTTGTCCTCGTCGTCGAGCCGGTACAGCGCCATGAATCCGGGAAATTTCACGGCCGAGCCGCTGGCCGCAAACCCGTAGGGCCCGGCGGCAATGGCGGCGGACACCTGGTCGATCAAGGCCTCCTGCATCTGGGAGGCGATGAACCGCTGCCAGATCAGCTGGTAGAGCGCCTGTTGGTCTTTGGTGAGGTACGGCGCGACGTTTTCGGGGGTGTTGGAGGAAGCGGTCGGCCGGATGGCTTCGTGCGCGTCCTGGGCCTGCTTGGTGTTGCGGAAGTGACGCGGCTTTTCCAGCGCGTAGTCCTGGCCGAAGCGCTCCAGGATGAGCTCGCGCGCTTCGGCCGCCGCCACGTCCGCGATCCGTGTGGAATCCGTGCGCATGTAGGTGATCAAGCCGACCGGTTCGCCCGGCCCTAAATCGATCCCCTCGTAGAGCTGCTGGGCGATCATCATGGTCTTCTTGGCGGTGAACCGCAACCGGCGGATCGCCTCCTGCTGCAGCTTGCTGGTCGTGAAGGGCGGGGGCGGGTTCTTGTGGACCGTCTTCTTCTGGACCTTGTCCACGACGAAGCCGCGACCGTTGAGCTCGGCCAGGATGTTGCGGGCCGTCTCCTCGTCCGGGATGGCGAGCTTTTCTTTGCCCTTTTTGACCAGCTTGGCGGTGAACGGCGGGGAATCGTCGATCGCCAGGTGGGCGGTGATGGACCAGTACTCCTGGGGCACAAAGGCCTGAATCGCCCGTTCGCGTTCACAGATGATGCGCAGGGCCACGGTCTGCACCCGGCCGGCGCTCAGCCCGCCCTTGACCTTGCGCCACAGCAGCGGCGACACCTGGTAGCCGACCAGCCGGTCGAGAATCCGGCGGGCCTGCTGGGCTTCGTACTTGTGGCGGTCCAGTTCCTCCGGCGCGGCGATGGCCTTGCGGATGCCGTCCTTGGTGAGTTCGTGGAACAGGACGCGGTGGAAGCGGCGGCCCTTTTTCTTGAGCACCTCGGCCGTGTGCCAGGCGATGGCTTCGCCCTCGCGATCCGGGTCCGGCGCCAGATAGATGTCGTCGGCCGCGCCGGCTGCTTTTTTCAACGCCTGGATCACCGCCTGCTTGCCGGGGATGGTGGTGTATTCCGGCGCAAACCCGTTGTCCACGTCGATCCCCATTTCGCGCCGCGGCAGGTCCTTGATGTGGCCGATCGTGGCGGCGACGTTGTAGTCGTTTCCGAGATATTTCTTGATCGTCCGGACTTTGGCCGGCGATTCTACGATCACCAATGGTTTGGACATAACCCCTCTTACTCCTATAAGACCTACGGCCCGGTGTCTTCGTTCGCTTGGAACCACTTGCCGGGCAGCTGCTGCGCAACGCCCTTCAACTCCAGGTTCAGGAGAATTCCGGATAACCTCCCGGCATCGATCGCCAGCCGGCGCACCAACTCGTCGATGTGGAGCGGGTACGGCCCCAGCGCCCGGAAGACCTGCGCCTCTTCGGCGGTGAGCCCGCAGCGCTCCTCGATCCGGGGCGCACCCCCCGGCCCGCCGCCGGGAGCCGCGGGGGCCGATAAAAACTGGCCCAGTTCGCAAACGATGTCCTGAGCGTTCTCCACCAGTTTGGCCCCCTGCTTGATCAGCGTGTGGGTGCCCATGCTCTTGAACGATTGGACGCTTCCCGGGACGGCGAAGACCTCCCGATTCTGCTCGGCGGCCAGCCGGGCGGTGATCAGCGAGCCGCTGCTGCGGGTCGCCTCGACCACCACGGTTCCGCAGCACATCCCGCTGATGATGCGGTTGCGGATCGGAAAATGGTGCGCATCCGGCCCGCTGTCCAGGGGGAACTCGGAAATCACCGCCCCGCCGGCTGCGATTCGTTCGGCCAGCCGGCGGTTTTCCGGCGGGTAGAGCTGGTTCAGGCCGCTGCCCAAAACCGCCACGGTTCGGCCGCGGACGCCGAGCGCGCCCTCATGGGCGGCCGTGTCGATGCCCAGCGCCATTCCGCTCACCACGGTGAAATTCAGCTGGGCCAGTTCCCCGCTCAGCCGCCGGGCCGTGGCGACGCCGTAGGCGGTGGCATTGCGCGAGCCGACCACCGCAATGCAGCGTTCGGTTTTCGCCAGATTGCCGCTGACATAGAGAAACGGGGGCGGGTCCGGGATTTCGTGCAGCAGCGCAGGATAGTCCGCGTCGTTCAGCGTTACCATCCGGTATCCGCGTTTCCGGACCGCGTCGATCTCAGCGGCAAAATCCCCGGGTACGCGGCCCGCGCACATGGCATCGACCACCCGCCGGGTGACTCCCTCAACCGCGAGAAGGTCCCCGGACGGGGCCTCCAGGGCGGCCAGCGGGGAGCCGAAGCGGTCGATGAGCCGTTTGAACAGGTGGTTTCCGATCCCCGGAACGCGCTTCAGATGAAACCAGGGCGCCAGCGTCTCCATGTTGCGGTCTTGCATGTCCAGGGAACTCCACCGAAGTGAACTGAAACCCCCCTTTGGGGATCAAAGGGGGGTCAACGGACCGGAGGGCGACATCGATGCCGCACGGCGATCACCTTTTGCGGGCGCGTTCCTCCCAGGCCAGGACGATGGGGCTGGCCACGTAAATCGACGAATAGGTTCCAACCACGACACCGATCAGCAACGCGAACGCGAAATCATGGATGATGTCGCCCCCCAGGAGCAAGAGGGCGGCAACGACGATGAATACCGTGCCGGCGGTTAGGATGGTGCGGCTGAGCGTTTCGTTGACGCTGCGGTTGATGACGGTGCCCAGCGGGGTCTTCACCAGTTTCCTCAGATTCTCACGAATCCGATCATACACGATGATGGTATCGTTCAGCGAGTACCCGATGATGGTCAGCAGGGCCGCGATCACCGACACGGTGAATTCCTTCTCCAGGACGCACATAATGCCGACCGTGATCGTCACATCGTGGATCAGGGCGACGACGGCGCCCAGGGCGTATTTCAGGCCGAGCAGCCAGAACAGCACCAGCGTCACGGCCAGGGCCGCAAGAATGATGAAAGGCATGCTGACCCCCAGCACAAACAACCCATACACGGCGCCGCCGAGCCCCGCGGCGACCACGGCGCTCTGGATCCATTTGAACTCGAATCGACCCGAGATGTAGATGGCGATGAAAATGAGGGAGAAGAATATGGCCAGCAGCGCTTTTTCGCGCAGATCCTTCCCCACCTGGGGGCCGACCGTTTCCACCCGGCGAATCTCGACGCCGGCCTGCGTGGCGGCTTCCATGGTTTGCTTCAGTTGCGGCGCCAGTTGCTGGGCGGCGACCGTGGTGGTGTCGGTGCGAATGAGGAATTCGTTGTCCTTCGCATCGCCCATGCTCTGGACGGTGGCGTTTTCGATGCTGAGGGAGTTCAGGCCGTCTTTGATCTGGGAAATCTGGACGGCTTTCGCAAATTTTACCTGGATGAGCGAGCCGCCGGCGAAATCGATGCCGTATTTCGGCCCGAAGACGGCCAGGGCGGCGAGGCTGAGCAGAATCAGGACGCCGGAGACGGAAAAAGCGATATTGCGCTTTCCGACGAAATCCAGGTTGATCCCGGGTTTGATGATTTCCATAAAATCCGTTCCTTGTAGGTGCAAAGAGGATCCGTGACCGCGCACCGGTCTGTCAAATGCTCAGCCGCTGGATCTTGCGGGTGTCCAGGATGTAATCGAACACCAGGCGTGATACCACGATCGCCGTGAACATGCTGGCAATCACCCCGAGGCTCAGGGTGACGGCGAACCCCTTGACCGCGCCGGTCCCAAACTGGAACAACACCACGGCCGAGATCAATGTGGTGAGGTTCGCATCCATGATCGTGGTGGTGGCCCGATCGAATCCGGCATCAACGGCTCCGCGCGGCGTTTTTCCGAGCCGCAGCTCTTCGCGGATGCGTTCGTAGATCAACACGTTGTTGTCCACGGCCATGCCGATGGTCAGTATCATTCCGGCCATGCCCGGCAGCGTCAGGGTGCCTCCGAAAGCGGCCAGACCCGCGCCGATGAGAACGAGGTCCAACAGCACCTCGAAATCCGCCAGGAGCCCGGAGAGCTTGTAGTAAAAAATCATGAACAGCAGCACCAACGAGCCGCCGACCAGCATCGAGATCAGCCCCATGCGGATCGAATCTGCGCCGAGGGAAGGACCGACCGTGCGTTCCTCTAAAATCATGACCGGCGCGGGCAGTGCCCCGGCGCGCAGCACGATGGCCAGATCGCGGGCCTCCTCCATGCTGAACCGGCCGGTGATGCGCGCCTTGCCGCCGGCGATCTTCTCCTGGATGGTCGGAGCCGAGTAGACCTTGTTGTCGAGCACGATCGCCAGCCGTTTGCCGACGTTTTCGCCGGTGACGCGCTCGAAGGTGCGGGCACCCTTCTTGTCGAATTCGATCGAGACATAGGGCTCGCCGTACTGGGAGTCGATCTGGACGCGCGCGTCGGTCAGGGAGGCGCCGGTCAGGAGCGCGGCCTTTTTGATCAGAAAGGGGGTGCGGGCGGTGCGTTGGGTGGCAGGGTCCTCATCAATCTTATAGAGCACTTCGCTGCCGGCCGGCACGCTGCCCTGCAGCGCGGCGTTCGCGTCGCGGGATTCATCGACCAGCTTGAACTCCAACAGGGCCGTGCGGCCAATGAGGTCCTTGGCGCGCTGGGTGTCCTGGATGCCGGGCAGCTGGATCAGGATGCGGTCATCGCCCTGGCGGCGGATATCGGGCTCGGACACCCCGAACTGGTCGATTCGGTTGCGGATGGTCTCCAGCGCCTGGTCCACGGCCAGCTTCCTGATCTGGTCGGCCTCGGCGCCCGGCAGCTCCATCGTCGCCACATACGTATCCGGGTCCGGCGTCTGGGTGCTGATTTTCAGTTCGCGCAGCTCTTTCTCCAGGACCCCTTTGAACTTGTCGATGTTGTCCCGGCCCTGAACCCGCACCAGGATGCGGCCGGGCGAGGGACGTTCCGGGCTGACGCCCTGAATCTGGTTTTTCCGCACCAGTTCCCGCAGGTCCTGGTAGCTGCGCTCGACGGCGCTTTCCACGGCCTTCGCGGTGTCGACCGCCAACACCAGGTGCATGCCGCCCTGCAGGTCCAGCCCCAGGTTGATCTTCTTATGGGGCCAGATTTCAGGCCAGAACGTCGGGATGCAATACAGGGCCCCAGCGGCGATCACCGCCACGACTATGACCAATCTAACGGAAAAGCGTTTCACATCGTCTTCCCTTCGGGTGCCATCAAGCGAAATTCAACGAACCGGCCGCATGGCATGCGGCCGGCAATCCGCGCCTGCGGCGGCGCGGCCGGCAGCGAGGACGTGCAGCGGTGGCGCTTCAGCTCTCTTTGGTTTCGGCGGCGGCGGGGGGCGCCGACTGAATGATCCCGCCCACGTTGCTGCGGTTGATCTTCACCCGGACCTTATCGGCGATTTCCACCGTGAGGGTGGTTTCGTCCAGCCCGGTGATGCGGCCGTGAAGCCCTCCGGAGGTGACGATGCGGTCGCCTTTTTTCAAATTGGCGATCATGCCGCGATGATCTTTGTTGCGTTTCTGCTGGGGGCGGATGAGCAGAAAATAGAAGATCACGAACATCAGGATGAGAGGGATGAAACTGGCAAAACCAGCGGCGCCGCCTTCCGGCGCGCCTCCTTGTCCCATGGCGTAA